>Ga0116152_10001621_pt1 | contig 18453 bp, 33 predicted proteins | sample AD_UKC119_MetaG_FD_89894 | JGI IMG/M metagenome (GOLD analysis project Ga0116152, IMG submission 89894) | Active sludge microbial communities of municipal wastewater-treating anaerobic digesters from Hong Kong - AD_UKC119_MetaG | ecosystem: Engineered > Bioreactor > Anaerobic > Digestate... | reverse complement strand
TACAAAGTAATCCACCACATGGGTTTCCTTTTTGAAGTGCTTGAAGGCCCGGCCAGAGAAGACATACCAATCACCATCGATCCAGGCTTTCTGAATGTCAGGGTCTTGACTTTTCAAGTCTTCCCAGTAAGTTTTGTCAAGATATTGATTATCTTTTGGATAAGCAGGTACGAAGTAAAACTGCTTATGGATGCCGGAGGCCTTATATTGCGGAGGAAAGCTCTTCTCGATCCAGAGTTCCCGGACCCATTCCATCCCAATTCCATCGGGATTGGTAGCCGCAAAGAATTTTGTGTCGCTGATCCCAGGCCAACGGAGGGAGCTAAGCAGGACATCCATCGTCTGTCTCTCGGCTATTTCTGTCAGCTCGTCTACAGCGATAGCCGCAAACTCAGCGGACTTGTACCGACTGCTTGCGTTCTTCATGGTACCTGCTTGCGTTATGTTACGAAGAAGGATCGCCCCTCCTCCAAACAGTGGGGTGAAGAAGAAGCCCAGGCCGGACTTGCTGTCTCTCTTGATACTCCCCATTTCAATTGGCCAGTTCTCCATCACTGACATATGGCGATCCTGCAGACTGGTATAGCTTTCACAGAACAGCCCGGTCTTGACATTCTTATGGCCCATCCCTGCCCACATCAGATGGAGGGCAACCAGGTTACCCCTGAGCGCATAGGACTTGCCCGGACCCTTGGCTCCCCCGAAGAGTACTCTCCGGTATCCCATCACCGCTTTCAGGAATTCCTCCTGCCTGGGCTGATAGTTCAACCATTTCTTCAGGGAGAACTTCCCATCAACTATGTACTCTTCCAGTCCGTTACTCGTCATCCAGTACCTCGCTGATATCTACATCAGCATCCTCTCCGGCCACATCAATGATCTGGTCCACTGCGTCTTCATCCTCCAGGTATTCTTCTTCATTCGCATAGTCTCTGCCTGTGATCTTCTTCACCACTGTCATCTTGGCATTGGTCGGCATCATGTTATCGATGTCAAAGCTGATCGTTTGTATCACCTCTTCTGTCTCTTCCATGGGTTTCGGATTAATCATCTTCAACAGCTTCAAAGCATTAGCCGCCCAATCCCTCGCGCCAAGTTCTACTGTCCGTCTCCTCCCACTCTTCCCTGTCGGAAACTCTACCCTCCCCAACGCTACCATGTCTACGATGTTCTTTGCTATCAGCTCTTTCTTCGTGATCCTTACCTGCTTCTCCGTTCCATCTTCTTGAGACATCACAATCTTTACCTGCTCTGATAACTGCTTCTCCAACGCTACCTTCACTGACATCGGCATCTTCCTCGCCTTCTCCAAATGCCTGTAGTTCTCCGGCGTGCCATTCGGATTGCCACTCTGCCCTGGCTTCCACATCCCATCTATCCTTCGCCAGAAGAGCCTCTTCCTTAACTCGTATGTCTCGTCATCTTCATCCTCCCTCTGCTTTACCCTCTCCATGATCTGCGCTTCTTTCTTCAGATACTCCTCTTCTTTGAACCCCTGTATCTTCAGCATGTACCGCCTGCCAAGGTTTGGATCTACCGCTTTCCATCCCTTCGGCCAATGCGTGGGATTGACATCTTCCAACCCTGTCAATCGCCCTGTCGCATCCAGATAGGGTATCAGCTTCTCTGTCTCAATGATCTCTTCTTCGTTTATAGGAAGTGTCTCGTTATCTTCGCTATCTGCCATGCTTGCTCTCTTTCTTCATTTTTCTTATGCGGTTTTCTATATTCTTTATGCAATACCGCTTTATGCTTTGATCTGCACTGTGAGATACCTTTGCTTAATCGAATTATCGCTTTCGTTTTCTTTATTTTCTCTTATGCCTTGCCTCTCCGTTTTCTTTTCCTTGGTCCTAATTTTACCTCGAATTTTTGCAGTGGGTCATACCCAAAAGATCCCCACAAAGACGAACACCCCCCTCCTGTCGCTGACGGTGCTTATGCCAGCGAAGGAATTTCCGCTCACATCCTTTGGTGTTCATCTATACTCTAATAATAAAAAGCCATCACCATCCCTAACTATCTTTTAATTATTAAGTATTAACTACTGCAACTCACTTGCTCACTCGCAAGCCTAAGATGGCACGCCTCGCAAAAGAGGCTCGGCGATGCCAGGCTTGCAAGCTCGCTTCGTTTCGTTGCCTAAGGGTGATTAATAATTTAAATAATTAAAAGATTTGTTATATGTTTAGGTTATGTTATGTATGGTTTAGTATGACTTAACTATTATGTATGACTTATCTTTTATTGTTTGTTTTTATTTATCTCTTGCTTTTATACTGGCGTATGTAACTCACAGAGTACAGTGAGCAAGAAGTCAGAACCGCAGGAAGGGGATGGAAAAAACCTGCAGAGCAAGAGGGCATTGAGGAGACAGATGCTGATGTGTCTCCAACGTAGATCCCTTCGGGGAAGAAAGGTATCACCATGAAAAACGCAGTGCAATCATTCAAGGTAAGCAAGTCATTACTTCAGGATAATGAAGGACAGGTGTGCAAGAGCACAGTACAGTTCTGTTATGAAGTAAAGAAGGTACTGAAAGCTTCCTTCAGACAGTGGCGCATCAGCGTTACACCTGAAAGAATGACTGTCAAGCTTATGGATCTCAAGGGGAATGTGGTACTCGATGCGGACTACACCGAGCCAAGCATCATTACTGACTGGGAAACAGTCTTAGCATACGATGTAATGGCGTGGAAATGGGTAGACGTTGAGGGGATCCTTGCTCAAACTGCATAGCATTACTCATTGCTCGTAGGTATCACCGCAAGGTGTTGCCTACTATGGAGTGAGCAATCACTTACACATGGTGCTACCTACCACAGTGAGAGAAAGCAGGTAAGACATGTTACAGCAAAGCTTCCATGTCCGCAGGGTATCCTACACGAGAGGAGAAGAAGAGGACGCAGTAGTCTCTTGGGCCAAAGAGCATGGTCTGACATTCTACTGTCACCCCAACTTCAACTCAGATGGAAAGGAGGTACTCACCTTTGAGGTAGATGCGGAGCGTCTGCACGAAGCTGTTGATCATGACGACATGTACCCGATCTTTGCCTGGCGTACAGTCTGTGATCACAGCTATCTCGGCACAGCTCAGAGCGAGTTCTGCAAAGAGCTTGTTCGCCAGTTCGGCCTCGAGCTTCCCACACCTGAAGAGGTGAAGGAGAAGGCGGTGTCCAACTGGCATTGGGATGACGACATTCCGTTCTAATTGTTCATTGCTCCCTACCATAACCCAGGTTGTGGTAGGCATGGAGTGAGCAATCCGGTTCACTACTACACTACGCCCATCCACTGGCAAATAGTAAGTGGATAGAAAGGTTACGATGAACTTCAAATCCTTTGTCCTGTTATCCACCATTGATCTTGACAACACTGTCAAGGTCGCCAGTCGCCCAAAGACTGGTGTACAGAAAGCCAAACCCAAGTCTGGCAAGAGCCGGACTTACAAGGCTGATCGTCAAACCAAGCTTGTTCTCCGCACCTCGGAGTTCTAATCCACATCTACTTAGAGCCCAACCCGGAGGCATAGTATCCGGGTAGAAAGGAATTTGATTGGAAAAATATGTGTGTGTTTATGATATTTGTGACCGCTATGGTGGTATGTGGGCTGACTATGAGCCGGCAACCGGAATTACATATTTTGGTGGCGAATGGTCTGAAGTGCCCAATATGATAACCGATCATGAGCCGACAGAAAATGAATGCTGGAATTGGGCAAATGAATATTTACAAAATCAAAAAGCAGAAAGGAATTTGAATGGAAAATGAGAATTTTGTACGTGTTGTTCAGTTTGTAAAACCCAATCGTGAAGCTGAGAATGATCAGGAGTCCTGGCAAGAAAAGTATGAAGACCTGCTTGCAGAGAACCATGAGCTTGGCCTCAATGCCCAGGTCAGGGTCCATGATCTTGAGAATGATCTCGAGACCGCCAAGCAGGTGGCTGAGTACTGGAAGCTTCAGGCCGAGGCTAATCAGATACTTGCCTCCATCTACAAGAAGATGTCGTCTATCTAATCCAACCTTACCCTTTGCGCCTCACCCTCGGCCTTGTAGAGGGTAGAAAGGATTTACTATGGAAAGTTATGAGAAGTTTGAGAAGGTCATCACCATCACCCATCCAACCAAGGAGGCAAGAGCATTGGTGTCCTGGCTCAAAGCCAACATGTCTGACGATGATGCAATGCCAAACATGCAGTTCATCTGGTTTGATGCCAATTCCAATTGGTGGGCCTTCAGTGGCTATGCCATCGTACGCGGTAGCATGTGGGATGACAAGGGCAAGTTCGCTGATCCTGGTCTATATCGCATCCTTACCAACAGCAAGGATTTGATTGAGCTTGGCGTTCTGACCCAAGAGCAGTGCTACTCCACTAACACCCTTGTGGATAAATGGAGCAGAGCCATTGATCTTCAGATCAGTGTTACCTGCACACTCAATGCAAAATACCTGGTGCCGATCGTCAAGCCCTTTGAACAGGTTACTATCCATGTTCAGAAGAGCAATGATGCTGTCCATATCATGCTCAATGAGGGTAAGGACTTGCCATTCGGCAGGTACGGAGCTATCCTCATGCCCATCAATATTGATCGCACAAATACCAACAGCTACCATGATGGCTTCAAGATGGCCGGCTTCACTGTCCGCTATCCCATGCCCGACAAGTTCAAGTATCACCAGGATGCAGGACATGGATGGCTTGAGGTTGAGCATGAGGCTCTCCTTGCCCTTGGGATACCGGACAAGATCAGTGAGTTTTCCTACATGAATGGCTCCAAGGTTTACCTCGAGGAAGATGCTGACATGGACATGTTCCTTCATGCGTTGAAAGATCAGTACAAGATTGAGCCCCAGTTTGAGAGTGTTGTTACCGAACACTCGCCTATCCGCAACTATGCGGACTACACCTACAAGTTTGATCAGATACAGAAAGGAGCATAATGAAAACTAAACCCAGTTACCAAGATCTAAGGGGTAAGGTTGTGCAATTGACAGCCGCTAATGAGGCACTCACTTCCCAATGCGAAAGTCTCGAGAGATCAGAGAGCATGGCGCTTACCGATCTCCGAAAAGTAAAAGCTGTTGCTGAGTATTGGAAAGCCCGTGCCGAGGCATCAGAGAAACTGATGCAGGATCTCAACAGCTAAACACTCGTTACATAACGAAAGGAGTAACAATGAAATTTCTTATTCATAAGCCTGATGCCCGGGTCCAATGTGATCAGCCAATTGCCGATCTACTATCTGTTAAACAGAGAGAAGACGGACACTACTGGCTGACCTTTGAGATCAATAAAGTTCCTGGTGATCTGGATTGCAGGATTGCCAAGGATCTCAACCCCATCACTGTACTCTCTGTCTGCAAAGAAGCTCAAGCTTTTGCAGAGATACAGTTCTGGTCAGACAATGAGAACTTCCATCCTCTTCCTATTGAGGAGGAGGAGTGGGATCTCATGATGGCACAACAGGAGTTCTGGAATAACAATTCCACCTGGCCAGGGGGACTGGATGAAATCGAATATGACCGCCAGTATCAACACGCAGTCTACCCATAGAAAGGAGTAAGCATGAGACACAAAGATTATTATTTACCCTGTAGGTGTGGTTGCACCTTATTACATGTCACTTGGCTACCAGAGGAGGAAGAGTTCTGGTTTACACAGTACGAGCTTGGTTACTATTCTCACCAGGCGACCTGGAAGAATTACTTCAAGCGTCTCTGGTCCGCCATTCGTGGCAGAATGTATCCCCTCTTTGAGTTGAATGTAACAGAGCATGAAGCATTCCTCTTTGCCGAATGGCTTGAGGAAAGAATTTACGCTCATCTCGAAGATAAGTATGAAGGAAAGGAGGAAGCTGAACATGACTAACTATCAACCTGTCTGGCAACCGCCGGATCCGCCTGAAGATCCAGAGCCCACACCTGCAGTTACTTGTCCATACTGTGGTGCTGAAGATGCCTTGCTCGTCAGCACCTATAACACACCTGCTGGCATAACACAGCAGTATGAGTGCTGTGACTGTGATCATTCATGGGTTACCCATACTTCCCATGATGACGATGATATTCCATTCTGAAAGGAGGGTACTACTATGAACAGCTTGCAGGATATGGATACCGAGGGTCTTATCCGGAGTATCCAAGATGCTGTTGTCAATGTTGATAATTTCTCCGACCCTGTAATCCTCCTGTATACACATGAGGATTTTTATTATAGGTCACAAGCAGAGAAAGACATCATCGAAGAACTCAAGGCAAGAGGAGTTCAGGTCAAGATCAGGCTCGTGGCCAAGCGTGGACCTGTCCGCAAAAACACTGGCCCCTGGTTGTTAGCAATCCCTATGCCCGATTGGTATAGGAATGAAGTTATCTACACCAAGTAGGAGGTAGCATGATCAAGGTAAAACGTATTATCAATTGGAAGTATGTTGAAACAGCAGTCGCATTGGATCCAGGTCCGAAAGACGCACCTCTTCGCTATGGCGTGAAGGTTGTATTCAACAGTGGCGAATGGATCAACCTCTGGTACGAAACAGAGGAACAAGTTCAGGAGTTCTTAGCTGAAATGCGTCAAGCTTTTATGTACCCCTGCCCAGGGTTGAAGATCATTTCCGAATAGTAGGGCTTCCATTCCCGATTAGCAGCCCACCTGTCGGCATCGTAGGCAGGTAGAAAGGATTTATATGACAGAAGAAATGAAGCTTTACGAATATGAATTACTATTCGCACGTTATTCAACAGTATCCGTTGAAGCAGAAGACGAAGAGACTGCCATCGCTATAGCCCAAGATGAGATTGATATCGAAGGTTACAGTGAATGTGGTTGGTATTACATAAAGACGATTCAGAAGGTTACTGGGAGGAGGAAGAATGAACGTAAAGTATGATCCCCACAAGGGCTGTCCGATGTGTGGCAGGTTGAACTTGGATAGCGATATGCATCCTCTTTTGGATGACACAATTCATTGGGATATGAAGTGCAATGATTGTGGCTTCCAGTGGATCGATGTGTTCGAGTGGACACATTCCATCACTGCTGATGGCAATGAAGAAGAGTTAGTTGTTTCATAGAAAGGAGAACAATGAACCCCAAGATTAAGCAGATGATCGTGGACTTAGTACTGTCCAACATCGACAAGGAGCTCCCATGGCAAATGCCTTGGCGTGGCCAGGCGCAGAACTATCTGACTGGCATCGTCTATCGTGGTGTAAACCAGATGATGCTCTCTGTCATTGCAAGCAAGAATGGTTGGCGTAACCAGTGGCTCACCCGGAAACAAGGGTGGTCCATCGGTAAGGACATCAAGAAGGGTGAGAAGTATTCTCCCCTGATCAAGTATCTCTTTGTGCCGGATGAAGACGAGGGTGGAATGAAGTACGCAGGTGCTAAGTTCTTCCAGGTATACAGCATCGATCAGCTTGTGGAACCTCCCGAGCTTATCATCAACAATCAGGAGATGAAAGAACCTGAGCGTATCCTGGCCATGACACCTGTGCTTGTGCCTGTGATCTTTGGCGGTAATCAAGCATACTACCACCCAAAGAAAGATACTATCCACCTGCCTAAGATGCAGGACTTTATCTCCAGTGAGCATTACTACTCAACATGGTTTCATGAACTTAGTCATGCAACTGGCCATGTTTCCCGGCTCAACAGGTTTACCAACGATAGCTTTGTCAATCGGGAAACCTATGCCCAGGAAGAATTGATCGCTGAATTTAGTGCCGCCTTTCTCTGTGGTGAATGTGGTATTTCTAATACCCATGACCAGAGCACTGCATATATCGCAGGTTGGAAGAAAGCCATCAAGAAAAATCCCAACGCTGTTGTGGAGGCAATAAGTTCAGCACAGAAAGCAACGGACCTCATCCTTGGTAACAAGTTTGATGATCAAGATGCAGTGCCTGTCGAAGATCTTGCTGAAATAACAGCATAGATCACACAATTGATATGCCCTAATGGTCCAATCTGTGGTATCATTAGGGCAATCTTTTATAGCGTGCAAGCGCAGAAAGGAGCAACATGGCAGAGTATTGGAGGATCTTAGAAAGCGTATCAGGATGGAGAGAATATAATATTCCCAAGGATGTTTGTGAAGACGAAGACAGCGCAATGTCATTGGTCGATGCCTGTATTGCAGACGACTATCTTATGGACAGCGAAACAGACTTCAGCAGTATCGCAAGCATCGAACTAATCAGTGAAGAAAGGAGTTAACATGCAAGCAAAAGAAGCAATAAGTCGTTACAGTGATCTTGTGGCCAATGAGGCTATGGCCAGGCAGATGTTACAGGAGGAACTCGATGCTCTTATTCCCCAAGAGATCAAGGATCGTATGGCTGAACTCAAGGCAGAGTTTGAGCCACAGCTTGATGCTCTTCAACAGCAGATCGTGGAGATCGAGGGTGTACTCAAGGAGTATGTTGTCACTGTTGGCGAGACCCTCAAGGGTACAGATCATATGTTTGTCTACGCCAAGGGCAGGGTATCATGGGATACCAAATCCCTGGAAGGATACGCCAAGGCTCACCCGGAGCTCTTGGTATTCAGGTCCGAAGGTAAACCATCAGTATCAGTACGGAAGGTGACAAAATGAGAGACGCCTGGCCGCTGATCTTAGCTTTTGTCCTGGTGTTCATTGTTGCACTTCTTGTGCTCTACTTCGCATGGGCACCTTACCTTGATCGTAACGATGATGATGAAGACATGCAGGAGTTTTAGAATAAAATAATTATGGAGGAGGAGGAAGATAAGATGAGCGTTAGTGAGCATGCAAATTATTTGTTGAACGAATACGGCAGACTGCAATTTGACTATGCTGCCTACTATAAACCATATGGAGAGTCGTTACGCAACGAGGCGCGCAACAATCTTGAGGAATATATTGCCGAGCTTGAGGCGGCGCAACGCTGGATACCAGTGAGCGAGAGGTTGCCGGAGGCGAATCAGTATGTACTCGTGTTTGATGCAAAGAAAAATATATCAGTTGATTTTCTCACTACATCTGGCAACGTGGAAAAATATTTTTGGCTTTGTAATCATCCAGTCACCCACTGGATGCCGTTACCAGAACCGCCGGAGGTGCAGGAATGAACAGACCGAGTTACAAAGAGTTGTGGTTATATGAACGTAAAGACCGTGACGAACAACTGCAATGGATAAGAGATGCAGTTGATGGGAACGCGAAGTTTCGTAACAGCGAGCCTCCGTACAGCGAAGAGGAGGAACTTGCCAGAAAAATCATGCGGATGCACGCCCGCATTGCCGAGCTTTCGCAGGCAGTCGGTCTCATAACAACCCTGAAGCCAACGATGGTGATGGACGCTAACCACCCACTTGATATGGTGCGAGAGGTCGTAGAACATGTGACCGCCCGCATCGCCGAGCTTGAGAGAGATTTTGACATGCTATTCCGTTCTTCGGCGAACAAGCAGCCCCGCAAGAACACACAAACGCTAACATTTGAGTACGGTATGGAGAGTGAAATTGACCAACTCACCGCTCGATGGCGTCAAGAGCGGCAAGTAGATTTGTAAATTGCCCCTTGCAACTTTACAAAGTCAGTGGTAATATTACTACATGCAATCAATATGGCCCACCCGGAGCCTTATCCGGGGAGAAAGGGTATCTCAATGACAAACGAAATTCAAGTTTACTCGCAGGATAAGATTGATCTTATCACCCGGACAATTGCCAAGGGCGCTAACCCTGACGAACTTGCTCTGTTTATCGGGCAGTGTCAGAGGACCGGCCTTGATCCTTTTGCCCGGCAGATCTATGCCATTCAGCGCAGGGAGAAGGACCGCGCTACCGGCAATTGGATTACCAAGATGGTTACCCAGGTATCCATTGATGGCTTCCGCTTGATCGCCGAGCGCACTGATAAATATGCCGGACAGGTTGGACCTTACTGGTGCGGTGAAGATGGCGAGTGGTTCGATGTCTGGCTCAAACCTTATCCTCCTTCAGCTTCCAAGGTTGGTGTTGTTCGTACAGACTTCAAAGAAATTCTGTATGCTGTTGCTCTTTACACAGAGTATCTTCAAACATACACAGACAAGAACACCGGTAAGGAGAAACCTTCTGGTTTGTGGGCAAAGATGCCGGCCTTGATGTTAGCTAAGTGCGCTGAAAGTCTTGCGCTACGCAAGGCCTTCCCTCAAGAACTCTCCGGCCTTTACACCGCAGATGAAATGGCACAGGCTACACCGGCTCCTGAAATCCGGGATGTACCTGAAGTGGTCCCCGAGATCACTGAAGGTAACTGGTCTCCGGCCTTACCCGAACCTGACTTTCCTCCTCGAGAAGAACCAAAGCCAACCCTGGCCGAGGCAACCAAGAAAATCAACAAAATCTTTGGCATGGATGATGATGAAGATCAGAAGACTTCCAATCCTCTTCCGAATGAAGATGACTACTCAGCCATGGCTTTGATCAAGGAGGCTCTCGAGGATGTTACAGCTAACTTGCGCTATCCGGCAACGGAAAAGCAAGTGAGACTTGTGGGCATCCTTACCCGGAATTTCTGGCCATTGGATGAAGTACGCCATGCAATCGAGCAGGATCTCTTTGGTTATGAAATGACCGAAGAAGAGGCTAAGACTATCGAGGTTGCAGGATTTATCAAGTGGCTCAACTTCAGCCAGAAGGTAACCGATGGACCGGATGGTAAGAAAGTCTATCAGTATTCTTATCCTTCTGAAGTGGAAAGCTTGCTTGCCTTGGTGTATGAAGAATATAAAACTATTGTCCTTGGGCCAGGGCTCGGTCTATAGTCGTAATGTAACGAAGGTTGGAGGTGGGGTAACACCCACCTCCTCTCCCTTTTTTTTATTTTTTTTATTGTAGTGGGTAACTACAACAGTACATAGAGCAGAGAGGTTAGTATGAGCACAATATCCAATGAATTATACAATCGCACAAGAGCGCAGGAGGCCCTGGCTGTGTTTGATACACAGTTTGCAGTAGCCTTTGGCTTGGAAGAAGGTATCTTCCTGTCACGTCTTATTTATTTCACCAGGCCTGAAAGCAAGGTTGGTGTAGAAATTGATGGTGAGCGTTGGTATTACTCAACCTATGCCAATTGGTTAGAGTACAGCTTCCCATGGATGGCTGAACGTACTCTTCGCCGGATGGTAAATAGGATGGAAAACGACAAGCTTATCATCTCATTTCAACAGCAATCGCTAAATCGGCAGAAGTATTACCGCCCAAACTTTGAAGTTATTTGGGATTTATTGACAAAGAAAATAGAACATTACCCTGAACATTCTGTCAAAGAGGACAGACCAACAGGCCAAGTTAGCCAGGTGGATGATATACAAACTGGCCGCATGTTAATTAACAGTAAGTCTTTAACAGTTAGTACATCTTCTAAAGAAGATAAGTCACCACTGCCAAAAGAGGCAGATGGTGACGAGGTTAAACCAGAACCAACAAAACTGAAAGTGGTGTACATGACAGTTGCAAAGAAAAGAAAGCCAAGGAAAAGAGCGAAGTCAGAAACACCACGTGCCCGCAATCCTATGTTTGATGCGGTTGCTGAAGTTTGTAAGATGGACCCTGCAATGCTTGGATCCCGCATAGCTAAGGCCTCCCATACCCTGGAGAAGGCAGGGTATACTCCCCAACAGGTGATGGCCTTCACCTCTTATTGGCAGAAACATTCGTATTATTTCAGCCGGTATAAGAGGCCACCCACGCCTGAGCAGTTGATAGCCGAAATAAAAGTATCATTGGAGATCGATAATATGATATATGACATTCCAGAAGAGGACCAGTTATCATACGATGAACAACAAAGGAGATTTAATAATGCCAACACCAAACGAATACAATCACTTCATGGACCCGAGGAACTGGGAGAAGAAGGATAAGGATGATAGCGATGAAAAACCTCGAGAAAATATCCTCCCTTATTTCAAGCCAGACCCTGGGCAAGCATCTGACCCCAAGCCAATCGAGCCAGTCAAACCAAAACGAAGGACCTCAAGAACGAAGAAAACCGAAGAATGATTTTGGTTATTGTGTTCCTGATTGTCCAATCTGCGAAGGGCTTGGCCTGGTCCCCAAGTCCTTCACAGATAACAGTCTTATCATCTGTCCTAATTATCTAAGGCTTCACTGGCCAAAAAATATTGGCATTGAGGAAGAAGAGGCGCACAGCCTGAAGCTGACAAGCCTTGCAGAAACGGAGCTTATAAATAATTCATCTAATTATGTCAATAAGATGTTTACCAATAAGTCCGGGCTATGTTATCTCTATGGTCCTCCAGGGATTGGCAAGACAGTTCTTCTCAAAGCTGTACTCTTGTGGGCCATGTATGAGTATGGTATTTATCCTGCTCATTACATAACCCACGCTATTATGATGGATCATTTGCGATCATCCTTTAGTGACAGGATCAAAGGAGATCAGTACAGTGATCGTGTCAAGTATTATTCCGAGATACCTATCCTTGCGATTGATGAAGTTGGTAAGGATAGCGATACTGAATTCAGCCTTGCGTCTTTCGGTAAAATCATTGATCGCAGGTATACCCTGGCTAAAGCAGGCAAGGCAATTACCATTATGGCCAGTAACTTCAAGCCTGAAAAGATATTGGATGTTTACATCGTAGATCGCTTGAGGGATAGAACCAACTTTGTTCATGGGGTCATGGGTGACTCGCTTAGGCGTAGCGATAAAAAGTTGGAAGTTAATACCGACTGGTGGAAAGATATAGAAACAAAATGATTGAAAACTTAAGTGAAACAATAAAGATGTATCGTCAAAAGGCCGGACTGTCTAAGTCTGCCTTGGCCCGGGCAACCGGTGTAGATCGTGAATTGGTTACCAGATGGGAGGAAGGTAAGACTATCAATATGTCTCTTCCGATCTTGGTATCCCTCATGAATGAATGTGGTGTAGATGTTGAGCTTGTGTTCACAGAAAGAGAGGCATCGGAATGAATGGTATCTGCTTTGGTGTATTGCATCAGATGGTCCCCTATGTCCGTATGACAAGGACCGGTAAGTTTTATTTACCCAGGCCCAAGCGTTACCTTGAAAGCCAGAGACAGCTCAAGGAAAAGTTTCAGGACATTGTTCAGTATGAGTATGATCATGAAGAGCGTAAGCTATTTCCTCATACGATCAGAACAAGGATTGGCAAGGGAAAGGACAAGCACTATGTTGAGACAGAAATCTTGCTACCTATCCCGGCCAGTACGCCCTTTGATGTGGAGATCAACTTCTACTATCATCCTGATAAAAAACCCTTGCATTACTGTGACCTTGATAATCTGATCAAGGCTGTTATGGATGCAGGTAACAAGGTTATCTTTGGGGATGACCGTTGGTGTGATGGCATTGTTGCCAATCGTATACAGTTAGACGAACCGAAGTCAGACAATAAAGACGAAGTATTTGTGGAGGTAGAGTTCACATGGTTATCGTAATTCTTTCAGATCAGATGGGTTATCCTGAAATTGAAATGGAACATTACAATCTCCCACCCAGGGAGGCCAGGAACAAGTTTATGAAGGATCATGGTTACACGCCCAAGTTCGGCTTCATGCGTTTGTCTCAACCTGATCGCACTTCTATTGTGACCAGTCTGGATTACACGCTCACAACTTATGGGTTTCCGAGTGATATTGATATACTATGGTAATGGTTACAGCTAAGAAATATTGTATAGTTGGACTATTATTCAATGAGAGATCTGCCATTGATGATGTGGAAGTCTGTCAGGATTTTATCAATCTCAAATGGTCAAGGTCCGAGCTTCTTTCTGATGTGCAGGGGGGTGTCTTGCCCCCTGGCACGATCATTCAAACTCCCTTAAATAAACATGTTGTAGTAACATTGAAGGGAGATCAATACTTACTCTTACCCATAGAAATAAACAGGAGATCAAATGAACCCAGTACCGATTGAACTAACCCCCCACTTTTTAGCCTCTCTTGTAGGCGTTCTATTGTCACTCTCATTCACTTACATCCCAGGTTGGCGTGTGCGCTATGCAGAGCTAACTTCAGAGATCAAATCTTTGATCATGCTTGGATGTCTGGCTGTGGCAACAATCGTTCTTTATTTACTGGTAAAGTTTGGCGTGCTTATGCCAACCCAACCAGTAAATGTATGGACTTTCTTGTGGATGTTATACCTTGCGCTTACCGGTAACCAGATTACATATAAAATTTCACCGCAACCAACTGATGTGAGAACTGCAAAGGCCCAAAGGACACCCATCAAAAATGGAAACCTCGACGCAGGTTAAACCTATTGTCATTCCTCAAGAGTATGTTGATCAGATCATCTACCTTGAGCAATCCATAACAGAGAATAAGTTTGCTGTTGGTGACATCCTTGTATCCCTTGTGGATATGTACGATGGTCGTAAGCAGGAAGTTTGTGAGTACCTCCAAGGTACAACCGCTCTCGAATGGAAAACCCTGTCTGACTATGAAACAACCGCCAGGCGTTGGTCTCCGGAACTTCGTCTGCAGTACGCTTCAATGCCTTGGTCAGTCTTTCGCAATCTGGACCCGGCCAATGAAAAGGATATTGAGTTGATTGATCATGCTGTAGACAATCAGCTCACTGTCAATAAGATCCTCGACATCAAGTATGATCGGGGATCTCCGGGCTATATCATCCGCAATTGTATCCGTCTGCTCAATAAGCTTGATCTGGATGAAGAGCTCGAGACGGCCCTCGGCATACTGGAAGAAAAGCTTACAGCTTACATGCTTGCCGAGTATCTTTCGGAATAATAGTATTGATCGCTTAAATTGAAAGAGCTCCGGTAGGGTAGGCCGGAGCTCTTTCTACAAGAAGCAATGCAATCAATCACAGGGCGTTAGGAGTACGAACAAGTTAAGTATATCCTTATCCGTTATTCTGTCAAGGTATTTTCCGGTTTGCTTGCTTTCGTTCTTGGTTTGGGCGCAGGTTTTTTCACCAGATCTAAAATTTCTCTGGCCTGTTTGTCATGGTCCATAAGCATCTGGTAAACCAGGTGGTCATCCGCACGCATTTCCCTGACTTCATTTACCAAAGCATGGCTGACTGTGACAACATCTTTCAGGGTTCCATTGACCTCGGCCATGGCGCAGTTGTTTTCTTTGCGTTGTTCCTGGCTGAATGCTCTCCATGTGGTATCTTGCTCTCTAATGAAGCTCTGCCATTCTGTTTGCTGTTTTGCTTGAAATTTTTGATCTTCCTTCCTGGATTTCAATATCCAGAAGAGAACAAACAGCATAAATATGAACATGATCCCGAGATAGGGGGCTTGTTCCCAAACTGTAGTAGGTAATAATTCGGCGGTTGGCGGCATAGGTTTCCTATGAAATAGCTCTCGTTGCTGTTTGTTTGATGTAGGCCGTGCCTTTTTGAATTGGAATTACAGTTCCATCACTGAAAGCAACTTTGAAATCCCATTCTACAGGGGTTACTTGCATAACAGGAAGGGCTTGTCCTGCTTCGGCGGAAATAGTAATGGTTGCCTGGCCATCATCTGTGACAATCATAGTTACATCCGGTTTATCAATACCAAGATCGCCTCCGCTGATCTGGTTGATGTGCTGTAGATCACCGGTTTCTGTGACTTGGAGGATAGCATCATCATCCGGCATATCAAGGTTGGCTTTGATTGTGAACCAAGCTTGTATTCTGTTCGTAAGATCGCCAAGGTCTGATAGAGATATGACATTGGATGCGTCTTTGTAAAGAATTAGTTCAGAACCAGTGGCTGGTGTTTCAAGTGTAATGCCTGGCTGTATCAATGTTCTGAAAGGATTGGTCCACACTTGACTTGCTGTGAGATCGGAGGCTTCTCGGTTTCTAATTCCGAGGATGTGAACCGGAGAGAGATCAATGATTGTTTTGAATATAACAGCATAAGGCGTATTGTTTGTGGTGTACCACATGTATACGCCAGCTCCAATTTCAGTGACTGGCGCATCGGATATTTCCTTTACGCCAGTCATATCATACACATCAGCAGTTACAGATAAAGACGGTAAGCCTACCCTACCATCGGTAAACATTGCTTGGTAATAAGTTTTTGGTAGAGCTTCCATCTTTTATCTCCTGTTATGTGGTTCCGCCGGATGCAGCAGCCACAACAAGAGAAGAAGGATAAATCAGGAGCGTATCTCCTGCATCCGGTTCTCCTGCCGGGAAAGCCTCCACTGCTGTGATCGTAAGTGCCCCGTCTTCATCCATAACAATGGTGTATTTACCACCATTAAGATATTGTCCATCGGAGCCGAGTTGAATAAACAAAGCTGAAAGGGTCAGCTCATTGCCGGTCCCTGGCAATTGCAGGGATGTTTGTGTCAAGAGATCATCAGATAAAGCGGCTTTGAAATCCGCATCGGTGATGTCCCAATCGTCAGATAAAACAATATACATAGTGCCTCCATCAGGTGCGCCAACAAAGTTGGCAAGGTTGTTCCAGTTTAGAACGCTCATGAGTGTAGAGTAAGCGATAGTCATAGTTATCTCCTTGTATAGCTTGCTATTCGATATACCCTGCTATATTTATCTGTCAATGCGCTTACAGTTCCATATAAGGGATCTAAGCAATACCATAGATTATTTAGTTTACCCAGGATAAGGACCCAATGTTGCATGGGGGTTGATCTTACTTGCGCTAAGACCGGCCTTCCCGAGGCAACGATGCTTTCGGCTAAGGGCTCCCATCCTGTACCGTTATTAAACCACTGATACTCTTTCATCGCAATTTGGCTCGGCCACATGATGGCCGGCATTTGCCAGTACATGAGGTTGGGATATTTGTATCCATGGAGATTGGTCAGACCTGCATTGTATTTCTTGGGATCTGTGTCAATGCCAAGGAAGTTCAGCTCAATTGATGTGATGGTAACCAGGCAACCTTCTTCCTCGAGAGTAATGTTGCTTGAGCCCATCTTATCTTTAGCCCACCTTGGATCTTTCTGGCTCCACAGTTGTACATTAAAGAGAGGTAAGGACATGATCTTCTGCAGATACTTTGCCATGGACCAACGGTTCTCTCCAACCCTCCACCATTCCGGGACCTCTTCATAGATCTGGACCTTCTGGCCTGACTGCAACCAGTCATCTTCCGGTCTTTCTATCCCTCCCGGAGTGTGTCTGGTCTTCAGCCTGTTGGGTTTTACAGTAACCACAATGGCTTCATCCAGGTCAGGGGGAGTTGGAGGCTCTGGATCGGCAGGAGGTGGTTCCTCCCTGAGCCCAAAAAACGCCTCAATTTCTTGATTTGCTGTGTTCCACCGATTTTCATCCACATAATATGAGCCAACCCCTACCGCACTGCCATTTCCTCGTTCTCCTGCCTGATGAATAAGCCATTGTCCAACGCCTCTTGGCAATAATGGGGGAGGAGATTTCTCTGGTGTGAAGAGTGGCCATGCTTTGCGCTTGAGATAGTTGGCTAACCACCAGTCTGCGTTTGCAATTCGAGGGTCTGTGACAAGCATGTTGTTGTTTACCCAATCTGCACGAGAATACAGGATCGGATATCTGCCGGTTACTTCCTTGATGCACTCCATCATTACAAGCACTCGCCTTGCGACTTCTGCTTTTGACAGCCCATGCCCACTTTTCTCAAGATCAAGGACCAATCTGTCGTATCGCCAATCAACACCTGCGTGCGTAACAGTATCGATCAGGTGATTTGCCTGGCGAAGAGGATCATCACTTAGCCAGACATAGGAGTATGCACCTCGCTTGTGACCGGCCATCCCCTGCCAGTTTGCGTAGAACTTTGGGTCGGTGTAGCCCCAACTTTCAGTTGCTTTTATGAAGATAAAATCTGTGTTCTGTTTAATCTTGGCAAAGTTGTTTGCGCCTTGCCACTTACTAATGTCAATTCCAAAGGGCAGATTAGTCATTTTAGCCTCCGTCTATTCTTTGATATGTTGATAAGTGGTTTCATAAGCAGTAATAGCCCAAATAAACAGTTGCGCCTAAGCGGTTGTTTATATAAATTAGCCCATTTGTTGCGGCGGATATAGTTAGTTTCCCGTCTGCTCCTGACGTGCCCGTTAAAACTCCAGTGGTGACTGCTATATCCGCTGACCCCGCAATTTTCATACAATAAGCAGTGCCAGATATAGCGTCAAATGCGATGCATGCTCCTGTCGAACCTGCAAGCTTTCTAATCAGCAGAAATCCTTGAGTATTGCTTGGCGTGATACTTGTGGCAGTGTCATCGGTCAACCCACTCATTGAGATAAATCGCATTCCAATTGCAGTTCTGGCTGCCGCTGCATTCGTTGCGCCTACCAGACTTAACCCTACCGAGGTGGGAGTGGTTGCCTCCAATTTTGCGCTATCCGCTGCTTTGGCGGTAGTCAGCAGATACTGAGGATGATCGTCGTCTCCCAATCCCGACAAAGCCCCGTGATCGGTAACTACACTACTTGCTGGTGCGAAATAGGTCGAATCGTTACCATC
>Ga0116152_10001620_pt1 | contig 18453 bp, 18 predicted proteins | sample AD_UKC119_MetaG_FD_89894 | JGI IMG/M metagenome (GOLD analysis project Ga0116152, IMG submission 89894) | Active sludge microbial communities of municipal wastewater-treating anaerobic digesters from Hong Kong - AD_UKC119_MetaG | ecosystem: Engineered > Bioreactor > Anaerobic > Digestate... | reverse complement strand
AGATTGTCTATACCAAAACAAATAAACTTTTACCTATAATTTTTTAAAATTGAGGTAACTCAGTTCTTTTTGTCATGTCTATAATAACATATTATTTTACATTTGACAAAATTTAGATAATCACAAGGTATAATTTTAAGTTAATTTTAATTTTAAATATTTTATTAAATACGAAATAACTACTACTGTATATAAAAATTCTATATAATTAAATTCTATTATCATTCTTACAATCATTACTACTAAAATAACTAAAAATACTAAAACTGCTTTCCCTACTTTTTTTATTAGTTTAGAAATCATTTTTATCCCTTACCATTCTATTATTTTAATAACATAATGCAACCGACATGTCTAATATAACATATAGAATAATATATTTTCAAATAATTAGTTCGTTTTTTTATGACATTTTACAACAATTTACACTTTTTGTGTTAATTCATCTAATTTTTTAGTTTTATCTATTCTTTCAAATAAAGGAATTGCTGTATTTACTTTATAATTTTCGACTTTATTTTTAGTTTCAGATAATTCTATTCCCAATTGAGAACAAATTCTCTCAGCTGTTTCTGGTAAGAAAGCTTGTAGTGAATATGTACATTCCCTAATTGAATCTAATAGATTAAATAATACTGTTTCAAGTCTATCTTTTTTTTCTTCTTCTTTAGCTAAAGCCCAAGGCATAGTTTCATCAACATATTTATTACTTCTACGTAAAACATTAAATATTTCTTCAATAGCTGCACCAATTTCTAATTTATCCATTTTACCAGCTACTTTTTCTTTTAAAGAAATAACTTCATTATTTAATTCAGAATCTACTTCTTCATTAATATTTTTATTACTTACTACCCCATCAAAATATTTATTTGCCATAGAAATAGTTCTATTAACTAAGTTACCTAAAATATTTGCTAAATCACTATTAATTCTTTCAATTAATAATTCATATGACATTACACCATCACTACTAAATGGGATTTCATGTAATAAGTAATATCTTACTGCATCTACTCCAAATTCTTTTGCTAAATCATCAGCATATATTACATTACCTTTAGATTTACTCATTTTTCCATCACTCATTATTAACCAAGGATGTCCAAATACTTGTTTTGGCAATGGTAAATCTAAACTCATTAAGAAACATGGCCAATATATAGTATGAAAGCGAATTATATCTTTTCCAATTAAATGTAAATCAGCTGGCCATAATTTGGAAAATTCTTCTGTACTATTATCTACATCATAGCCTATATTTGTAATATAGTTTGTTAGAGCATCTAACCATACATAAACTACATGTTTTGGATCAAAATCTACTGGGATACCCCAGTTAAATGAAGTTCTTGATACACATAAATCTTGTAATCCTGGTTTCAAGAAATTATTAATCATTTCATTCTTTCTTGCTTCAGGTTGAATAAATTCTGGATGATTTTCAATATATTTAATTAAATCATCTTGATATTTAGATAATTTAAAGAAGTAGGCTTCTTCACTTTTTAATTCAACTTCTCTTCCACAATCTGGACATTTTCCATCAACTAATTGTGTTTCAGTAAAGAAAGATTCACAAGGTGTACAATAATATCCTTCATATTTACTTAAATATATATCACCTTTATCATACATTTTTTTAAATATATGTTGAACTACTTTCTCATGATTCTTATCTGTTGTTCTTACAAAATTATCATAACTTGTATTCATTATATCCCAAATATTTTTAATTTGAGAAGCAACATCATCAACAAATTCTTGAGGTGTTATACCTTTTTCCTCTGCTTTTATTTGTATTTTTTCACCATGTTCATCTGTACCTGTTTGAAAATAAACATTGTATCCTTGTAATCTTTTAAATCTTGCGATTGCGTCAGCTAAAACTACCTCATATGTATTACCAATATGTGGTTTACCTGATGTATAAGCAATTGCTGTTGAAATATAATATTTTTCCATCTTTATTCCTCCTCATCAGTACTTCCAGTACTTCCTTTTCTTATTTTTGATTCATCATCGTCATCAACTTTTAAATAATTAACAAATATACCTTGTACTATTCTTTGCCCTTTATTTAAAGTGATATCACTATTTCCTTCATTTTGAACTGCTATCCAAATATGACCTTCATTTTCTTTATTGTTATAATAGTCACTATCAATAACACCTACTTGATTGCAAAGTCTTAAATTATATTTAAAACCCATACTACTTCTTACAACTAATAATAAAACTTCTCCCTCATTCATTGAAGTCTTTATACCTGTAGGAATTTTCACTATCTCTTTTGGTTTAATTATATAATCTTTTAAAACTGAAATATCATAACCTGCACTTCCACTTGTTTGCCTTTTTGGTACTATAATACTTTCATATAATTCTTTAGAATCTGATATATCATCTTTAAATTGTTTAAAACTTATTTTTTCAAAACTACGCATATTTCACCTCTTTATAAACAAAAAAATTACCCCCAATTAAGGGCGTAATTTACGCGGTACCACCTTATTCATAATATTACTAAAATATTACCTTATATATTTAACGCATATCACGGCTTAACTTACATATCAATCAAGCAGTTCAGGAACCATTCGAAATAAACATCATTTGCTTAGCTTTCACCTACCTAAGCTCTCTATAAAACTATTTTATTTTTCTTTCCATCAAAACTTTTATGCTGTTATTGTAGCACAACAAATACTATTGTTCAAGATATTTCTCTAAAAAAGATTTAAAGCATAATAAAACTTTTTCTACTTCGTATGACAAATTTTTACTATATATTATTCCACCATATAATATTCCATTATAAAATATGGGAAATATATTTTTATCTTTAAAACTTGTTTCATTTTTCTTAATAAATTGTTCTAATTCTTGCTCACTTAGTATTAAACTATTTTTATTATAATATATTCCACCTATGCTAAAAATATTTATATCTATAGATATTTCTTTTTTTATTGAAGCAATAATTGAATCAAATATATGTTTATTATAAATATCGTCAGATGATTTCTTTATTACTATCTGATCATCTAAAAGTGAAATATCTAAATTTTCCTGATCTAATATATGAAGTTTATTTCTTATTTCTTTTGGTATAACAATTCTCCCTAAACTATCTATTTTTTTATTAATATACATGTATCTAAACTCCTTTTTATTATCTAAATTTATTTTGTCTATATTTGTATTTTATATACTAAAAATATTAATATATGATATAATTGATAAAAATAAGGAAGTGTTCTATATGGATAAAATATATGTTATTGGTCATAAAAAACCAGATACTGATAGTGTTACATCTGCTATTTCTTTATCATATTTAAAGAATAAATTAGGCATGAATACTATTCCTATGGTTTTGGGAAATATTAACAATGAAACAAAATATGTTTTAGAATATTTTAAATGTAAAATACCTAATTATTTAAATGATGTTAAATTACAAATTAAAGATATTAATTATGGAAAAGATGTTTTTATAAATGAAAATTGTAACATATTAGAGACATTTAATTTTATGAATGAAAACGCTATTAGCACAGTTCCTGTAATTAATGACCATGAAAAATTTTTAGGTGTTATTTCTATGAAAGAAATATCTAAAGATTTAATAATGGGTAATTTTGAAAAGCTAGATACTACTTATAATAATATTATTAAAGTATTAAAGGCTAAAGAATTGTTAAAATTTAATGATGATATAAAAGGAAATATTATTGTTGCTTCATATAAAAGTACAACATTTATTGAAAATATATCTTTGAGTAATAAAGATATATTAATTGTTGGAGATAGACATAGTATTATTGAATATGCAGTTAAAAATAAAGTAAAACTTTTAATACTTACAGGTAGTAGTAAAATAAAAGATGAGCACTTAGAAATTGCTAAAATGAATAATGTTAATATTATTAAAACTGAGTTTAGTGCTTTTAATGCTGCTAGAAATATAGCACTTAGTAAATTAGTAAAAGATGTTATGAATGATCATGATATTATTGGTTTCAATGAAAATGATGATGTTAATGATTTTATTGATGTTGCTAATAAAACTAAACATTCAATTTTTCCTGTTATTAATAATGATAATAAATGTATGGGAACTATTAAATTAGCTGATTTAGCTGATAAAAAAAGAAAAAGAGTAATTCTTGTAGATCATAATGAATATGAACAAAGTGTTGATGGTCTTGAAGAAGCTGAAATAGTAGAAATAATAGATCATCATAAAATTGGTTCTTTAGGTACTAATATGCCTATTAATTTTAGAAATATGCCTGTTGGAAGTACAAATACTATAATTTATATGCTATATAAAGAAAATAATGTTACCATTCCTAAGAATATTGCAGGATTAATGCTTTCTGGTATTTTATCTGATACACTACTTTTTGCAAGCCCAACTACTGCTGATTTTGATAAAATGGTAGTAAATGAATTATCTTTAATAACAAAACTTGATTATAAAAAATATGCACTTAATATGTTTAAGGCAGGTTCTGCATTGAAAGGTAAAACTGAAGAAGAAATATTCTATACTGATTTCAAAAATTTCTTAATTGATAATAAAAAAATAGGTATAAGCCAAGTTTCTACAATTAATGCTGATGACATTTTAAACAATAAGGCTAATTATATCAATTTAATTAACAAACTATCAAAAAATAATGATTATTACATAGCAGCTTTATTTGTTACTGATATACTAAACAATGGTTCTTATATTATATATAATGATAATGCTGAAGAAATACTTGATAATTGTTTTGATATTAGCTTAGAGCAAGGTAAATTTTTACCTAATTTAATTTCAAGAAAAAAGCAAATTATTCCAGCTATTATGGAAAAAATAAAATAAAGAGGTTTAATCCTCTTTATTTTTTTTAATTATGTTTAATAAATCTATTAAGTAATATATAAAATGTTTATCTAATTTTACAATATCTAGAGTAATTAACATATTTTTACCTTGCATAGAAAATCTAAACATTCTTGATAATAATATCACTTCACTAAATAATTCTTGAACATTTATTTTTTCTAATAATACTGAATCTATAGTAATAATAATATTATTTTTTGTTTGTCTTATTTTATTTATATTTAATGATTTAGCTAATTTTTCAAACCATTCCTCATACATATATATTATTGTATTATCTGATAATCTACCAAATCTATCTTCTAATTCAGCCTTTGTTTTGTTTAATTTTTCTAAAGAATCTATTTCGTTAATTTTTTTATGAATCTCAATTTTTAATTCTTCTTCTGTTACATAATTATCATTTATACTTGTTTCTACATCTACTAATGGTTGTGATAATTCTTCTGACTCTTCAGTTTTTGTTTCAATTCCCTTTAATCTATTTATTTCGTTATTTAACATCTCCATAAATAATTCTATTCCTATAGAATCAACAAAACCTGCTTGTCTGCTACCTAATATATCACCTGCTCCTCTTATTGATAAATCACGCATGGCAATAGCAAATCCACTACCTAATTCAGTAAATTCTTTAATAGCTTTTAAACGTTTAGTTGCAATTTCTGATAATATTCGTGATTTATTATACATCAAATAACAATACGCTATTTTATTACTTCTACCTACTCTTCCTCTTATTTGATACAATTGCGATAAACCAAATCTATCAGCATTATATATTATTAAGGTGTTAACATTAGGAATATCTATTCCTGTTTCAATAATAGTCGTACATAATAAAACATTAAATTCTTTATTATTAAATCTTTCCATTATATCTTCTAACTCAGTTTTATTCATTTGTCCATGAGCTATTTCAATTTTTGCATCAGGTACTAATCTTGATAACTCAATTTTTTTATTATATAACATTTCAATATCATTATATAATATAAAGCATTGCCCTTGCCTTGATAATTCCTTATAGATTGCATCTTTTATAATGCTATTATTTTCTGATAAAACATAAGTTTGAATAGGATATCTATCCATTGGGGGAGTTTCTATTAATGATAAACTTCTTAATCCTGTCATAGACATTTGCAATGTTCTTGGTATTGGAGTCGCAGATAAAGTTAAAACATCAATTATATTCTTATATTCTTTAATTTTTTCTTTATGTTTTACCCCAAATCTTTGCTCTTCATCTACAACTAGCAATCCTAAATCTTTATATATTACATCATCACTTAGTATTCGATGTGTACCTATCAATAAATCTATTTTACCTTCTTTTAATCTTTTTAAAACTGCGGCTGCTTTTTTTGGAGTTACAAATCTATTTAATATTTCAATATTTACAGAAAATGATTTGAATCTTTCTTTTGCATTTTGAAAATGTTGATTTGATAATATTGTCGTAGGACATAAAATTGCGGCTTGTTTTCCACCTAAAATTGCTTTGAATATTGCTCTAAAAGCTACTTCAGTCTTACCATATCCTACATCACCACATAGCAATCTATCCATTGGATGAGGACTCTCCATATCATTTTTTATTTCTTCTAATACTTTAATTTGATCTTCTGTTTCATTATAATTAAATTCTTTTTCAAAATCAATTTGCATTTGATCATCTTTTGGATAAGCAAACCCTACTATTGATTCTCTTAAAGCATATAAATTTAATAGTTCTAAAGCAATATCTTCAATTTTTTGTTTTGCTTTAAATTTGGTTTTTTCCCAATCAGATGAACCAAGTTTATTTAATCTAGGGGCATATCCTTCTTTTGAAGAATATTTATTTATCATATCTATTTTTTCAACTGGAATATATAATTTATCAGAATCTCTATATTCAATAAGTAAATAATCCTTACTTAAACCATTTTTTTCTAATGTTTTTAAGCCACAGTACTTACCAATCCCATGCATAGAATGAACAACATAATCACCAACATTTAATTTAGATAAATCTCTTATTTTAGTACCCAATTTAAATTTTGTTTTATATATTTTATTATCATCAAATGAAAAAATATCTCTTTCACATATAAAAATTCTATTATCATATATAAAACCTTTATTCATTTGATGAATTATTAAATTAATTTTATCATTATATATATTATCTTCATTAGTAAGTATTATATTTTTATTTTTTAATTCTTCAATTAGTTTATTTGCTCTTTTTGAATTTGATATACATAAAACAACAGTTTCATATTGCTTTAGATATTTATTTAATATTTCATTAATTTCATCACTTTTTGTAGGAAATTTATTTATCTCTTTTATTTTTTTAACTTTTTTATTTATTGATTCATTAGAATCGAAACTTATGAAATCATATTTATTTATTATCTTCAGATCTTCTAATTTATTCATGTATAAAGTTGTGGCAGGTAAATTAGAATCTATACTATAATTTATAGTCTCATCCATTAAATTCTTATAACTATTATATAATTGATTATAATCATTAAAAATACATATATCATCTACATAATCATAAATAGAAAATACTTTTTCATAATTTATTAAATCTTTATGAGTTAAATTAGTTATATCTACATCTTTCTCTATTAAAAACTCACTTATAGGAAATACATCTATTGATTCTATATTTTTAATAGTTAATTGATTGTTAATATCAAAAATCCTGATAGAGTCAATTTCGTCTCCCCAAAATTCTATACGAATTGGATATTCCTCAAAAATAGGAAATATATCTATTACATATCCACGAACTGAAAAATCACCTGTTTTATTAACAAGTGTCTCTCTATCATAACCAATATTAAACAAATTATTTTCTAATTCTTTTATATTATATTGTTTTCCTTTTTCCAATGATATTGTTTTATTTTTAAATAAATCTTTATCTGGTAAAAATCTAAGTAAACCCATTAAATTTGTAATTATAATATATTTATTATTAGTCAAAAGTTGTTTAATTGTTTCAATTCTATTTATCTTTAATTCAGGTGAAGTTGCTAATGCTTCACTAGTCAAAAAATCATCCATTGGGAAGAGTAAAACATTACTAGTATAATTATTAGTTAATTGATATATTTTATTAGCTTCATATAAAGAATTTGTTACAAATAAAATACTTTTATTATTTTCTTCATATATATTCTTAAGATATATTGCTTTCAATTCATCTGTTAAACCATATACTTCTTTATTATTTTCAAATATTGTATTAAATATTGACATGTTTTATCCTCCCTTCAATGCAAAAATGATACATAAGTATCATTACTAATTATATTTATTCATTAAATTTTCAAAAGATAATTCAAAATAATCATCAATTATATTTTTTGTTTCATTAATAATTCTATCAATTTCTAATTTTTCTTCTTTAGAAAAATTACCTAAAACATAATCTTTTATATCTTTATCTTTAGTTTTTGAAATTCCTATTTTCAATCTTTTATATTCTTGAGTTCCTAAATGATTTTCAATATTTCTAAGACCATTATGGCCACCACATGAGCCTTTTAGCTTTAATTTTATTTTACCGCATTCCATATCTAAATCATCACTAACAACTAAAATATCATTAATATCTATTTTATAAAATTTAACATATTGAATTACTACTTCTCCTGATAAATTCATATATCTTTGTGGCTTCAAAAATATGACTTTATCACCTTTTATTATTCTTTCATAATATAGTCCATCAAACTTTTTTTTATAATCATTATCTGAAATATTTAAATAATTATCTATAACCATAAAACCTATATTATGTCTTGTACCAATATATTCCTTACCCGGATTTCCCAATCCTACTATTAATTTCATTTCATCACCTACTTATGATATAAATTATATACTTCTGATTTTGGAATATTAAACTCTTTCGCTACTATCTTAATAGCGTCCATTGGCTTACTTCCATCCTCTATTAATAACTCTATTTTTTCTAAAATATTATCAGAAGAAAACTCTTTTTTATTTTTATTTCCCTCTACTACTATTACAATTTCACCTTTAACATCTTTAATTAAAGGAATTATTTCTTCTATTGTTCCTCTATATATTTCTTCATATTTTTTACTTATTTCTCTTGAAATAGAAATTTTTCTATTTCCCAAAATTTCCATCATCGCAATTAAGGTTTTTTCTAAACGATGAGGTGCCTCATATATAATAAAAGTATTTTTTAATTCAGATAATTCTTTTAATTCTTTATCTCTTTGAGTAGCTTTATTATTAAGAAAACCATAATATAAAAATGGCATTGGCTCTAATCCAGAACATATTAGTGCAGGAATTAAAGCAGTTGCACCAGGTAAAGCTATAACATTATAACCTTCTTTAATTACAAAAGCTGCAATTTCATATCCAGGATCACTAATTACTGGTGTCCCTCTATCACTTACTAAGCCTATATTTTTACCTTCTTTTAAAGCTTCTAATACTAAATTCCTATTTTTTTCTTCATTGAATTTATGATTTGCTATCATATGTTTTTTTATATTCAAATGATTTAAAAGTAAACCTGTAACTCTAGTATCTTCTGTTAATAAAAAATCTACTTGTTCTATTGTTTTTATAGCCCTTAAAGTAATATCATCCATATTTCCTATTGGAGTTGGTATTAAATATAAAGTTGGACTATTGTCATAACTTTTTTGAGACATATTATCACCTTTTTTCAAAAAATTGTTTAATTTCTTCAGTATATTCACCATTATCTAAATGAGAATATAATGGATTCATAATTTTAATTCCAGATTTACCATTCTTTGAACCCTCAATTAATAATATATTTGCATCTTTATCTTTTTTTGGATAAACAAATTGTATTCTTTTAGGTTCTATATTATTTTTTTTCATGGCTACTATAATATCTATTAGTCGTTCTGGTCTTTGAACAATCGCTATTATACCATTATTTTTTAATAATTTTTTAGAAATTTTAAATAATCTTTCTATATCTAAATTTATTTCATGTCTTGCATATGTTTTGTAACAACTTTCATTAACATTTGAATTATCATTATATTTAAAATATGGTGGATTGCATGTTATTACATCATATGTATCAGATTCACATTCCATATAGTAATCATTTATATCTTGATTTAGAATATTAATTTGCTTTTCAAGTTTATTTTCTTTGACAGATTCTATTGCTAAATCATATACTTCTTTTTGAATTTCCACGCCATCTATATGAGCATTTGTTCTTGTAGACAATATTAAAGGAATAGGAGCATTTCCACATCCTATATCTAATATTTTCTTATCTTTCTTGTTAATTGTAACAAAATTTGGTAATAATACAGAATCTAAAGAAAAATTAAACATTTCATTATCTTGATATATATACATATCATTATAACCCAATAAATAATTTTTAGTTCTTGTCATTTTTACTTTTTTCTAATATTGTTCCATCTGATAATATGATTTTATATTTTCCACATAATACATCAACTGATGAAACATATCCATCTATATTATTTATTCTTACCTTTTTACCTACATTTGGCATATCTTTTTTACATTCTCTATAATTATCATCTTCATATTTTAAACAACATAACAATCTTCCACAAACACCATTAATTTTATTTGGATTTAATGCAATATTTTGATTCTTAGCCATATTGATTGAAACACTATCAAAGTCGCTTAATACTTTTGAACAGCAAAATTCTCGACCACAATGACCTAATCCACCTATTTCCCTTGCCTTATCTCTTACACCAACTTGTCTTAATTCAATTCTTGTTTTATATATTGATGCTAGTTCTTTTGCTAAATCTCTAAAATCTACTCTATTATCAGATAAAAATCTAAACACTAGTTGTTGACGATCAAAAGTATATGCTGCATCAATTATTTGCATATTTAAATTATATTTTTTAATTAATTCACGGCATTTATTTAATGTTTTTTTAACATCATTAATATTTTTAATATTATCTTCATAGTCTTTTTTACTTGCTATTCTTATTACTCTTTTTAATGGAGAAGAAAGTTTTTTAGAATCTATTTTAAATATTTCTCCCTCAACTGTACCAAATTGTTGTCCTTTCTCAGTTTCAACAATTACTGTAAGTTTATTTTTTAATTTTAAATTATTTGGAGAAAAATAATAAGTTTTTGTTTTTTCTTTAAAACTAATACTAACAACATCTAACATTTTCTTTACCACTCATTTCTATAACAAATTTATCAATTAATAAATTTATATTAACATTATATTTAACTCTATCTATCATATCTATAATAACATTTATTTTATTAGTTATTTTATTAATACTATTATTACTATCTATTTCTTTGATAGTTTTGTCATATTCTATAAAATTTTTAATAATACCATTTGTTTTATATTTTAAAGCATCATAATATAACCATTTAATTAATTCAAACATTTTTAATATATCTTCTCTAGAATTATATTTATCTAATATAACTGTATTGGTAAATAATAGAGTTTCTTTTTTATTTTTTTCCAAAAATGTGGCTATTTTAATTATATTTTCTATATCATTATTTACTAACTCTTCTATTTTTTCTTTTTCCTCATAATTGCTGTAATATAAATTTCTAATTTTACTATTTAAATCACTTGTTTTATATTTATCAATTAATGATATAATTTGGCATCTTGATATTATTGTATCTAATAACATATATCTAGATGGAACAACTATAATTGCGATTATATTTTCTTCTGGTTCCTCTAAAAATTTTAATATTGTATTTGATGATGATGAATTTAATTTTTCTGCATCTTCAATTAAATAAATTCTTTTTTTACCTTGCAAAGCTTTATTTTTGAACTCTCTTTGTAATTCTTGTAAAGCCTCTTTTTTAATTTGTAATGTATCAGAATTAATTACTTTTAATTCAATATAATTCTTATCTTCTATTGCAGAACATATATTACATTCTTTCTCATCATGATCATTTTTTATACTATTTGGACAAACTATATATTTTATAAATTGCATTATAAATGAATTATAATCTTGATAACTATTTGTTTCAAAAATATAAGCATGACTTAATTTATTGTTTTTTATTGAATTAACTAATGTTTCAACTGCTACTGGTTGATCACTCTTATATTTTTCAAACATTTATATCACCTCAATATATTAATAATGATACAACAATAATAGATAAAAATGCTGGTATACCTAATATTGTTGTATATGTCAGTGTTACTAAATTTATTGGAATTATTAAATTTATTGGTGATATTAATAAATTATAACCATAAATTATAATAAAACTTAAAATTACTCTTCGAACTATTTTTATTATTTTCTTTAACATTTTCCACCTCAATATAGATTATGGACAAATATTAAATTTATTCTTTAATTATTTATTTTTTTTCTATCTTCTAAAGCCATTTCTAAAGTTAATGAATCTAAATAATCTATTTCTGCCCCCATTGGAACACCATGAGCTATTTTTGATATAGTTATATTTTTGCCTTCTAATAGCTTTGTTATATACAATATTGTAGTTTCACCTTCGATACTTGGTTTTAATGCAAATATTATTTCTTTAATATCTTCATTTTTTAATCTTTCTAATAATAAATCTATTTTTATTTCATTTGGAGAAATTCCATCTAATGGTGAAATTAATCCTCCTAAAACATGATATAGTCCATTATATGAACCTACTCTTTCAAATAAATTTACATTTTTTGGTTCTTCTACTACACATATTGTATTATTATTTCTTGATTCATCTTTACAAATATCACAATAATCATCTTCACAATAATTATTACATTTTTTACATCTTTTAATACTATTTTTTATATTTCCCACTGTAGTAGAAAATAAAGTCACAATATCTTGATCTAATTCAAGAGTTGCCAATGCCATTCTTTCAGCAGATTTTTCTCCTACACCTGGTAGTTTTTTATAGCATTCTATTAAATCTTTTAAACTCTTTGGGTAATTCATTAGAATAATCCTGGCATTCCTTGAGTGTATTTACCCATTTTTTGTTCTGTCACTTTGTCTATTTGTTTATTTAAATCATTTACTGCTACTAAAATCATATCTTCTAAAAGTTCAATATCTTCTTTTTCTAATTGATCTATATCTATTTTTACAGATGTAATTTGTTTTTCACCATTTGCCTTCATTGTTAGAAAAGAATTCTTTGTTTCAAATTCCATCGCATTAATTTCTTTTTTTGCATTTAGCATATCCTTTTGTAAATTTTGGGCTTGTTTCATCATTGCTTGTATATTCATATTATTATCTCCTATTCGTATTCTATTATATTTTCAAAATATTCGTTTAATTCATTTTTATTCTCTACTTTAGAGTTTATTTTATTTAAATCGTAATCTTCTGGAATATATAAAAATTCTCTTGTTTTTGAATTAAATTCTTTTTTAATTATTTCCCAGGAAATTTTATTTGTAGAAATTATTTTATATTTCATTGACATTTCTTTATTTAAAAAGTTCTCTATATCTAATATATTCTTATTAAATTCTTCCATACTTCCATTTGTATCGTAAACAAATAAGATATATTCATCACTTGCAGCTTTTAATTCTCCATCCATTAATAAAGATACAATCTTTGTATATTTTGGATTTCCCACATAATCTGCTAATTCTTTAAATTTAATTTTCATATCAGATAAAATAGTTTTTTTAAATCTAGATAATGTATTTTCTATTCTAATCTTTTGAATTTCTTCAAAACTAATACAGTTATCTGAATTATTAATTTTTTCAGTTTTTTCTTCTTCTATTTTTTTATCTATTTTAATTTCTTCTTTTATTATTTTTTGTGGTTCTTCTTTTTTAATAATTTTTTCTTCTTTTTGTATTAAAATACTTTCATCATTAATTATATTATTATCTATACTACACTCTTTAATCATAAAAAGTTCTATAGCTAATTTTACATCATTAACATGTTTAATATCATTCAATAATTTATTAGACTTATCTAATATATCTATTATAAATTCTTTATCAAGATTTTTAATTAATTCTAACTTGTTTTTATAGTTATCAATTTCATTTCTAGAATAGTTTGGTATAATTTTTAATAATAATATTTCTTTCAAAGTAATTGTTATGTTTTCTAAAATCTTAATTAAATTTTTTCCATTTTCATTATAATTATCTATTTTTTTTAAAATACTTTGAATATCCTTATTATAAATATTATCTATAAAATCTATTTTTTCTTGATTAGATATTGAACCATTTATATCATGTATATCTTCAATATTTATTGCTTTATTTTTATATGAACTAACTTGATCTAATAGATTAATTGAATCTCTCATTCCACCATCAGAAATGTTTGCTATTTCTAATAATGATTCATCTGTTATATCTATTTTTTCTTGTTCAGATATATATTTTAATCTTTCAGTAATTTGCTTTATAGTAAGCTTTTTAAAGTCAAAACGCTGACATCTAGATAAAATAGTTGCTGGTATTTTATGCGGTTCTGTTGTAGCTAAAATAAATATTATATGATTTGGTGGTTCCTCTAAAGTTTTTAATAAAGCATTAAAAGCACCAGTTGTAAGCATGTGAACTTCGTCTATAATATATATTTTATATTTACCTGTTGAAGGTACTAAATTTACCTTATTTCTAATGTCTCTAATTTCGTCAACACCATTATTTGAAGCAGCATCTATTTCTATAATATCTGTTGCTTGTTTATTATTGATTTGTGTACAACTTACACATACATCACATGGAATTGCATTTACATTATCCATACAGTTTACAGTCTTTGCTAGTATTTTTGCTATAGAAGTTTTACCTGTACCTCTAGGTCCTGTAAACAAATATGCATGAGATATTTTGTTATTTACTATTGCATTTTTTAGTGTCTCAACGATGTTTTTTTGGCCAACAACTTCATTAAAATTTGATGGTCTATATTTTCTATATAATGCTTGATACATTCTATCACCTCATACCCTTTAATTATAACATATTTACTATACTTTTACTATACAAAAAAAAGAAAATAAAAGTCATTTTCTTTTTAATTTAAAAAAATTATTTAATATTTTTTTTGATAATTCTGGATATATATTATTATGTATTTCAATTTTATTATTATTTTTAAATACAATATTATTATTTTCAATTTGACCAAATAATTTTGAATCTGTTGCATAATATATTTTACTTATTCTTGCTTGTTCAATAGCACCACAACACATAAGACATGGTTCTAATGTTATATATATTTCACAATCATCTAATCGCCAATTATTAAGTTTTTTACAAGCTTTTTCAATTGCTATTATTTCCGCATGTTTGATCACATTATTTGTTTTTTCTTTTTTATTATAACCTTTAGAAATAATTACATTATTTTTTACTATTACTGCTCCAACTGGAACTTCATTGTTTTTATAAGCTTTTTTTGCCTCTTTTAAAGCAATCATCATATATTTATTAGTATTTTCCATAACATCACCATTTTTATATATTAAAAAAGCACACACGTTTAGAGAATCTTAAGGCTGCTGTCTTCCAACTCTGACCTGGTTCGAATATAAACGTTGTGCATTAATAATATACTATATTTTATTATATAAATCAACTATTTATATTTAATGTTTCACATGAAACTATATTTTTAATTATTAAATTATTTAATGTTTCACGTGAAACATATATATTATTAATAATATAAATTTTAGTTTCACGTGAAACATACATATTAATTTAAAAAGAAAATAATGTTTCATGTGAAACATTATTTGTCTTCTAATATAATATTTGTTGATTCTTCAATAGTATTTTCTTCTACTGTTTCTTTTTCTAATAACTCAATTGTACTTACTTTTTGATTATCTTTTAGATTAATTAATCTTACGCCTTGAGCTACTCTTCCAGTTGTTGATATTTTTTCTGATGATATTCTGATTATTATTCCACTATTTGTAACTATCATTACATCCTCATTTGATTCAATGATCTTAAATGAAACTATATTTCCATTCTTTTCTGTTACATTTAATGCTTTAACACCTTTACCACCACGATGAGTCATTCTATACTCTTTGATTGGAGTTTTCTTTCCATAACCATTTTCTGTTACAACTAAAATTTCTTTATCATCATCTGCAACTTCACAACCTACACAAACACCTTTATTAACATCTATACCTCTTACACCAGCTGCTGTTCTTCCCATGATTCTAATTTCATTTTCATTAAATCTAATCATTCTTCCATCTGATGACGCAATTAGTATTTCATTATTATTATTTGTTTTTTGAGCTGATAATAATTCATCATTATCCTTAAGTGTAATTGCTATTTTACCTGATTTTCTTATGCTCTCAAATTCTTCTATTGGAGTACGCTTAATTAAACCATTTTGTGTACAAAATACAATATTACCATCTTTTTCTTCAGGATTTACACTTAACATTGCTTTAACAAATTCTTCTTTTTCTAAAGGTAATAAATTAACTATTGGTAAACCTTTAGATTGTCTACTAAATAAAGGTATTTCATAGCCTTTCATTCTATATACTTTACCTTTATTTGTAAAGAAAAGTATATAATCATGTGTAGTCATTGACAATAATTTTTCAACAAAATCTTCTTCATTTGTTGTCATTCCTTTGATACCTACACCACCTCTGTTTTGAGTTTTATAGTTTTCACTATTCATTCTCTTAACATAACCTTTATTAGTTAATGTGATGACAATATCCTCTACAGGAATTAAAGATTCGTCCTCTATATAATCTATTGCAGTCATATCAATTTTTGTTCTTCTATCATCAGAATACTTATCTTTTATTTCTAATAATTCAGTTTTAATAATTTCTAATACTCTTTGTTCAGAAGCTAAAATTGCTTTTAAATCTTTTATACGTTCTAATAAATCTTTTAATTCTGCTTCAATCTTATCTTTTTCTAATCCTGTTAATTTTCTTAACTTCATTTCTAAGATTGCTTCACATTGAATTTCATCTAAATTATATTTTGCATTCAATTGTTCTTTTGCAATTGCATCTGTTTTTGAAGATTTAATTATCTTAATTACATCATCAATATTATCTAATGCTATTTTTAAACCTTCTAATATATGAACTCTATTTTCTGCTTTATTTAAATCAAATTTTGTTCTTCTAATAATAACTTCTTTTTGATGATCAATATATTTTGAAAGTATATCTTTTAAACCTAGTGTTTTAGGAACACCATTATCTAGCATTAAGAATATAATTCCATAATTATTTTGAAATTGTGTATGTTTATATAAATTATTTAATACTACTTGTGGATTAGCATCTCTTTTAAGAGTAATAGTTATCTTAATACCTTCTTTTAAATCAGTATGATAATCAGCTATTCCATCAATAACTTTATTATGAACTAGTTCTGCTACTTTATTTTTTAGATCCATTGTATTAACACCATATGGAACTTCATCTACTACTATTAAATTTTTACCATCTTTTTCTTCTATTGTTGCTTTACTTCTTATAGTAATTGAACCACGACCAGTTTCATAAGCTTTCTTAATACCAGAATTTCCCAAAATTATACCACCTGTTGGAAAATCAGGTCCTTTAACATATTGCATTAATCCCATTGTATCAATTTCTGGATTATCTATATATGCAACACATCCATCTATTATTTCCCCTAAATTATGTGGAGGAATATTTGTTGCCATACCTACAGCAATACCCATTGTTCCATTTACTAATATATTTGGAAATCTTGAAGGTAATACTGATGGTTCTTTTTCTGTTTCATCAAAGTTAGGTACAAAATCTATTGTATTCTTATTTATATCTTTTAATAATTCTAATGATATTTTTGATAATCTAGATTCTGTATAACGCATTGCGGCTGCTCCATAACCTTCAATATTACCAAAGTTACCATGACCATCTACTAACATATTTCTATAGTTAAAATCTTGTGCCATACGTACCATTGCTTCATATATTGATGAATCACCATGTGGATGATATTTACCCATAACATCACCAACAATACGAGCTGATTTTTTATGTGGTTTATCTGGAGTATAACCAGACTCATACATAGACCATAAAATTCTTCTATGAACTGGCTTTAATCCATCTCTTAAATCTGGTAAAGCACGTGCTACAATAACACTCATTGAATAATCTAGAAAAGAATCTTGTACCTCTTTTACTATATTATTTTCTTGTAATTTATCATGTTCATAAAAATTTATTGGTTGTTCTTCTATTTCATCTATGGTTGGTTTAATTATTTCAGTTTGCTCTATTGTTTCTTCATTTTTTTCGTTTATATCTTTTTCTTCCATAATTAACCTCCTATATATCTAAGTTTTCTACATAAACTGCATTTTCTTCTATAAATTGTCTTCTTGGTTCTACTTCGTCACCCATTAATTTAGAGAATACTTCATCAGCCGCAATTAAATCATCTACTGTAATTCTTCTTAATACTCTTGATTTAATATCCATAGTTGTTTCATTTAATT
>Ga0116152_10001619_pt1 | contig 18463 bp, 17 predicted proteins | sample AD_UKC119_MetaG_FD_89894 | JGI IMG/M metagenome (GOLD analysis project Ga0116152, IMG submission 89894) | Active sludge microbial communities of municipal wastewater-treating anaerobic digesters from Hong Kong - AD_UKC119_MetaG | ecosystem: Engineered > Bioreactor > Anaerobic > Digestate... | reverse complement strand
GGTCTGGTAGTTCAGTTGGTTAGAATGCCTGCCTGTCACGCAGGAGGTCGCGAGTTCGAGTCTCGTCCGCACGCTACCGAACGGCGTGACGACGGACTGGGACTACGACGTGCGGGACCGGGTGGTCGCGATCACGCATCGGGATGCGGTCGGGACCGTGCTGCCGAGCCGGGCCTATACACGCGCCCTGTCGGGAGAACCGACGACGACCACGAACGAGGATGGGAGCCGGGTCGAGATCGACTACGACGCGGCCTGGCGGATCGACGCGGAGCGCTACTACGACTCGGGCGGGACGCTCGTCGAGACGATCGACTACGGCTACGACCTGGACGGGAACCGCACGAGCCGGGTGACGAACGCGGGAGCCGAGACCTACGCGCACGTCGTCGGGTACAAGCTGGACAGCGTGACGGGTGGCGCGGCGGCGGGCTCGTTCGGCTACGACGGAGCGGGTCGGGTGACGAGCCTCACCCGGTCGGCGACGAACCTGTCGATCACGTACGACTCGGACGACCAGATCCTGAGTGCATCGGACTCGGTATCGGAGGAGTCCGCGACGTACAGCTACGACGGGATGGATCGTCGCGTCGGGGCGAGCGACTCGGCGGGGTCGCGGGAGTATCTGGTGGCGCCGAACTTCGGGTCGGAGCTGGAGAGTCCGCAGGCCGTCCTCGATGCCGCAACCGGCCATCTCGCCTCGACGTTCGTCTACGCAGGCGAGCACGCCGTGATGCGAATCGATGTCGCCGGAAACCCGGTCTACTACCTGCGGGATGCGATGGGGAGCGTGATCGGGCTGGCGGATGGGACGGGCGTCGAGGTGGCGGCGTTCGAGTATGACGCGTTCGGGAACGAGCGGAGCGTGAGCGGGGCGCTCGTCTGAACGGCTGCTGGCATCCGACTTGCACAAGCGGTCGGCGTGGGAGGCCGACACGTCCTCCGCCTCCCCGATCCCCCGACCGGCCGCATAGAGCGCCGGCTCCGTGAGCCAGGACGAATCGAGGGCGAACATGACACCTTCGTCTCGCACCCGACGGGTCCCGATCGACGAATCCGGATCCGACCGAACAGAGAACCGAAACGACGCACGGGATCCGACTCCGGCGCAGCAGGCCGCCGACGCCGCGATCGAAGCGCGGATCATCGCGATCGAAGACCGATCGGCCGAAGCGGCCCGGCGCCGGCCCCTTCCCTATCTCGGCGAAGCGATTCCGATCGGTCTGATCGGAGCCGCAGCCGTCGCCGTCTACATCCTCGTCGTCGACGCGCTGGCCGGGTCGCCTCTCGGGACGCCGAATGCGCTCGGCGCATCCCTGATCCTCGGCGAGCCGTTCGCCCTCGATGCGGCGATCCGACCCGGGCTCGTCTTCGGCTATACGCTGCTGCACGGATTCGCCTTCATCGCGATCGCAGCCGGTGCCGTCTCGAGCGAGAGCGTCCTGGCAGAGCGCGGCATGTCCCTCGCCCTGCGAGCCGTATCGAGCGCCGTGGGGCTCGTGGTCGGCCTGACTGCACTCTTCTCCTGCCTGATGCTGCTGGCCGGTCAATCGCCAGGCGGAGGTCTCGGCTTCGAGCGGATCCTCGCGGCCAACACGATCGCGGCCCTGACGATGACCCTCGCCCTCGTCGTCCGAGACGAGTCGCGCACCCGGAAGGTGGAGATCGCCCGGGTGGCCAGCGGTCGGCGGATCCTGAAGCCGGAGTGATCGGCATCGACACGCGCGGGTGACGATCGCATGAGGGTGGCCCGCGTCTCGGCGGAATGTCCCCGAGGACGATCAGGCAGGGAGTGCCCTTTGTAGAAACTGCGATCGTCGCCGCCCCCGGGCCGCCCGCGAGCTTCGCGCGTCACGCGTCACCACAGCTCTCGGCCGAGGACCTGGAGCGGCGCCACGTGGTGCTCGGGCGGGCGCTCGTCGGGCCATCCGGACAGGCCGGTCCGCTCGAGCGGACTTCGCAGCGGCGGCGGGTCCGAGGTCTCCCGTCCGAGCTTCCACAGGCCCTCTTCCTGTCGCGTCAGCAGGACCATCTCCGAAGGGAAGGGGCGGTCTGTCGGAAGCGGGGCGACGAGCAGCGCAGCGAGGGTCCGGATCACGGAGCGATGGCTGACCACGAGGACCGATGCGTAGGGCTCGTCGAAGGCGCGTTCGAGGAATCGGGTAATCCGGGCCGCGTGGGCTTCGAAAGGTTCCGCGCCCGGGACCTCGAAGGCGGGATCGCCGGTGCTCCACTTCGCAAAGGCGTCGGGCGCCTCCGCTTCGAGTGCGCTCGCCGTGCGGCCCTCCCAGGGCCCGAGATCCCGGGGTCGCAGGTCGTCGTCGAGGACGATCGAATGTTCCGGAGCGAGGATCTCCGCCGTCTCGCGCGCCCGCCGGGCGGGGCTCGAAACGACGATCTCCGCCCACTCCCAGAAATGGGTCATGACTTCGACCTGGCGACGGCCCTCCGGAGAGAGCGGTGCGTCCGGTGGGGGCTGAACGAGGTCGGCGTCCCGATCGGACGTCGTCAGCCCGGCGCGGATCATGGGCAGCCGGCGGAGGCGGTTGCTCATTCGACGGAATCCCTCGATGCGCGCCGTCTCGCACGAGGGCGGTCGCGGCAGGGGCTCCATTCGAGATCGTTCGTTGCTCATCGTGATTCTCCGGTGCGGGCGTCCGGACTCGCCCGTCGACTGTGTCGCGCCGGTCGATCCACACCGGCACGTGGCTTGCTTTCTCCGAGTGGATGTCGAGTGCATGACGCGTGCCACTCGCTGGGCCGTCGGGCGATCGGCGGGAAAGGAACCGGTAGGGAGGAATCGAATGTCCACGCCGAGGACCAGGGCCACATTCCTCGATGTCGCGCAGATCGTCGAGCGCTCGCGCTGCTACGCGGGGCGCGCCCACGCGCTTCTCATGCAAGCCCGGCGAGCGAAAGACCTCGACGACCGGTCTCGGAGCTTTCTGGATCTCGTGGAGGCGCAGCGAGTCGAGCTCGAGCGCGCGATCGATCGAGCCGTCACTCAGACGCCCGCGCGCGTCGTCGAGACCGGGGAGCAGTACTCGGTCGACCCCTGGGAGGTCGATCCCGCACTGCCCCGCAGCACCTCGATCGAAGACGTGACACGGTGGATCATCGAGATCGACGAACGCCTGCTCGCGACCTATCGGGCCTTGGCGGAGCGGAGCGAGAGCGAGGAGGTGAGTGAGTTCTTCCAGGGACTGGCCGAGCTCGTGCGGGCCTTCGATCGGAGACTCGCCCGGGAGTCGCAGGACGCCTACGACGTTTGATGTACGTGGCATCCGTCGCCGTTCGCGCGTTGGCACGTCTCCTGCTTTGTCTACGCGGAGAAGCGAACGACGAGATGGGGAGCGGGTTCGCTCGTTCCCGGGAGGATGAAAGGCATGACGACGACTGGATCCCTGCGCGAGCCGAGCCGCCGGCACGAGCGTCTCGACGAAGAGTGGTTCCATCTCTTCGCCCTCGACTCGATCGTGGCCGAGCTTCGAACGGAATCGAGCTATCGAAGCCGCGGGCGGGCCGGCGTCACGCTGCTCAAGACGAAGCAGCTCCGCGTCGTCCTCGAGGCCGCGCGGCAGGAAGCCCGGATCGAAGAACACACGATCGAGGGCCCCGCTTTCGTCCAGGTTCTCGAGGGCTCATTGCGGCTCGCGTCGGGGGACGAGACGCGCATTGCGCATGCTGGCGAGATGGTCTCCATCCCACACGACCAGCCGCGCGAGATGCGTGCCGAGCAGGACTCCGCCTTCCTGTGGGCGCTCTCGTTGGAGCCGTCGTCTACGTGATGGTCCCCCAGCCCTGCCGGGTGGATCTCCCCGCCGATCCCGACACTCTCTCGTGTGATACGCTGCCCGCCACGGCCACGGTTCGCGATCGGTTCCCGGATCCGTCGACGAACGAGCCACCGCACCCGCTGCGGCGACTTGCGAGGAGGCCCCATAGAAGGCGATTCGAAGACCACATGAATCGAGGTCTGCACCGCCGTGCCTGCCGGGGTCTCTTCGAGGTCCGGTGACGCCACGATCGTGAACCCCGGTGCGGACCCGCTGAAGACGGAGGTGTCGGTCATGCGAATGCGCACGATCGCGGTCCCGATCGGTTCGATCCTGCTGGTCTCGTCGTTCCTGGGGTGTGCTTCGAGTGGGGGCGTGGGGGATACGACGGCTGCGCTCGTCGACCTCGACGAGGGTCTCGTGCTCCGGCCCGTGGCGTTGCCGGGGCGTCTCTACGTCCGCCCGGATCATGCGATCGGGACCTACGATCGCTTCCTGATACCGGAGTCGACCATCGCCTACCAGGACCACTCCCTGCGCCTGCCCGAAGAGGCGGAGATCGTCTATCTGGCGATGCTCGAACAGTCGCTGCTCGATGCGGTGCGCGACGCGTCGATCGAGGTCACGAAGGTGCCCGGCGAGTGCACGCTCCAGGTGCAGATGCGGCTCGAGGACGTGAAGCTCACGAAGAGCGTGCGGGACGAGGACTCGATGACGCTCGTGCTGGAGCTGCGGGATACGCTGAGCGGGAGTCCGCTGCTGCGCTACGAGACGGAGTACCCGGTCCCGAGTCCCGACGAGGACGACTCGCTGGGGGAGCAGGTCAGCGCGACCTTCGATCGCATGGTCGCCGAGATGGAGGTGAGCGGCGCCCTTCGCGGAGCGGGCCTCGGGGCGTCGACCTCGCGTCCCCCGTGCGAGGGCGTGCTCGCGCAACGCGGACAACGACCGATCCTGCCGGCCGTTTCGGCGGAGTGAGCATCGCCAGCCTCCGCCGACCCGGGTATGGTCGGCCCGCGCGCGGCGTGCGCGTGGGGTGTCGCGTCCTGCGGCCTCCGAATCCGGGGAGAGCGGAACATGGTCCATCGGGTCGTGCAGTGGGGCACCGGTCGCGTCGGCAGCGATGCGATCGTCGGGATCGCGGGGCATCCCGACCTCGAGCTGGTCGGCGTCTGGGTGCACTCCGAGGAGAAGGAGGGCCGCGACGCGGGTGAGATCTGCGGGATCGATCCCCTCGGCGTGCACGCGACGCGTGACAAGGATGCTCTGCTCGCCCTCCCGGCGGACTGCGTCTGTTATGCGACGGCGCGGACCTGGGGCCGGGACCCGAGCGGGATCGTCGACGAGATCTGCCGGATCCTGCGCTCCGGGCGGAACGTGGTGAACGTGGCTTGGCCCGCGCTCGTCGCGCCGCAGGGGATTGGCGGCGGAGTCTACGAGCGGCTGCAGGCGGCGTGCCTCGAAGGGGGCGTCTCCTTCTATACGGGCGGCGTCGATCCGGGCTACGGGAGCCTCGGGCTCGCGGTGAGCGCGCTCGGCGTGACGAGCGAGATCCGCAGCGTGCGCATGTACGAGATCCTCAACTACGCGCATTGGGACAATCGCGAGTGGATCCGCGAGGTGATGGGCTTCGGCCAGCGCGAGGTCGGCTCGCTCTTCACGCCGGGACGGCTGGCGGGGATCTTCGGGCCGATGCTCTCACTGCTGGCCGAGAAGCTCGGCACCCGGATCGAAGAGATCGTCGAGGCGCACGACGCGATCTACGCCGACGAGGCCTTCGAAGTCGCCGCCGCGCACATCGCCCCGGGCACGATCTCGGGCCTGCGCTTCGAGATCCGCGGCATGATCGGCGGCGAGCCGCGCATCGTCGTCGAGCACGTGACGAAGCTGCGCGATCAGGACTTCGCCGAGCTCGGCTTCGAGGGCGGCGGCTACCGCGTCGAGGTCGACGGCGAGCCCTGCGTGCGGCTCGACATGAAGCTCTCGCTCAAGAACGTGGAGGAGGGCTCCTTGATCGCGGGCGCCTCGGGTCGCCCGGCGCTCTTCGCGACGGCCATGACCGTCGTGAACGCGATCCCGCAGGTCTGCGAGGCCCCACCCGGCGTGCTCACCTACCTCGACCTGAAGCCGCACCCCTCCCGCAACCTCGGCGCGAGCGGAGCGCGCCCGTAGGCCGATGGATGTCGTGCCAGGCGTCCCGGCCATGTGCCATCCCGGCTCCGGGATCTCTTGCCGCGCGGCGGTCCCGCTGGTTGCCTCGGGTGACGTGCCGCGGCGCGGCAAGAGCCTTGATGTCGCCGGGATGGCCCCCGGCCGTGCCGCTCGGTACGGATGCGCTTCGCGGACGGACACGCCCCGACGCTGGTTGATGGATGACGGCCTTGCTCGGCCGGCAAGCTTCGACTTACGCGTTGGCCTTGCAGGGCGTTCGTCCATTTTTCCCGGCCGAGCTGTGGACGAACGCTTGGCACCGTCGTTTCTAGCGACCCGGGCGGTCGCCGTGTCGCGTGTGCATAAAGCGGGAGGCGCGCCGCGGCACGTCAACCGAGGCAACCAGCGGGACCGCCGCGCGCCGACAGAAGCTGCGCACGCGATACGGTGACCGACCGGGGCGCCTGGCACGGCAATCACAGGAGGTCGGGCCGCAGGCACCTAGATTTTGAAGCCGCCGGTCGCGTCGATGACCTGGCCTGTGATCCAGCCGGCGTCGGGAGAGATCACGGCGTGCACGACGCCGGCGACGTCGTCTTCCGTGCCGACCCGGCGGAGGGCGGTTACGTCGGCGATCTGGGCCACGCGCGCGGGGTCGGAGAAGAATTCGGCGTTCGTCTCGCCGGCCGTGCGGCCGACGGCGATCGAGTTCGCCGTGATGCCGCGGCCGCCGAGCTCCTTGGCGAGAAGATGCGAGAAGGTGTCGAGGGCGGCCTTGCAGCAGACATAGGCGGCGGCGTCCTCGAAACCGACGCGGACGGTGGCCGAGGAGATGTTCACGACGCGTCCGCCGTCGCGCAGGTGCGGCATCAGCGCGCGGGTCAGCAGGAAGGGCGCGCGCAGGTTGACGGCGTAGGTCTGGTCGAGGAATTCGCCCGTCGTCTCGGCGATCCGGGCGGGGCTGCCGCCGCCGACGTTGTTGACGAGGATGTCGAGGCCGGGATCGCCGCGTCGCTCCCGGAGCCCCGCCTCGAGCGCCTCGACGAGGGACTCGATCGAGCCGTCGCGACCGAGCTCGGCCTGGATCGCGAAGGCTTCGCCGCCCCGGGCTTCGATCTCCGCGACGGCCTCTTTCGCGGCAGCGTGGTTGCTCGCGTAGTTGAAGGCGACGAGCGCGCCCGAGTCGATCAGCCGGTCGACGATCTTGCGGCCGATGCCGCGCGAGCCACCGGTCACGAGTGCCGTCTTGCCTGCGAGTAGACCCATCTGCGCGTCTCTCCTTTCGAAGGTCCTCGAACCCGACGCAGCCGTGCCGGACGCATCGGTCGTGGCGCGAAGGTAACGCTTCGGCGATGACGCCTCCTCCCCTTCGGGCGAGTCGCCTGCGCAATCAGGGGCAGCCCAGCGTCCCGTCGCAGACACTCGGGGCGATCGCCTCGCCGCCGATGAGCGAGCTCCCGCCGCTGGCGCCGAGCACGTTGCCGTTCGTGCCGTCGTCGTAGCTCGCGTTGACGCTGCCGTGGATCGCGTTGTCGACGAGCAGGGCGTTGCGGGTGCTGGCGACGTCGACGGCCGGGGACTGGGAGAAGGCGTTGCTGCGGATGACGCTGGCCTGGCCCGCGAAGAAGAAGAGGCCGAAGCCGTTCTGGGAGAGCATGTTGTTCGCGAAGACGGCGTCGTGGGCCTGGATCGCGAGGTTCCCGTTGCCAGCGAGGACGTTGTCGAGGACCGAGCCGCCCGCGCCATCGATCCGCACGCCCATCCCGCCGTTGTTCTGGATCCGTGTGCGCGAGATGAGCGGCGTACCCGCGGCGACGACCCCATCGGTCGCGGCCGCGCGCACGAGGCTGTCGAGGATGGCGACGTCGTGCTCGGCCTGGATGCCGTAGACGCCGGTCGAGGCGACGGTCGTGTTGCGGATCTCGGAGTGGCTGCCCGTGACGATACCGGTTCCGCCGACGCCGAAGATGCGGACGTCGGCGATCTGGGCGTAGTCCCCCGTGCGCAGGCCGTCCTGGCCGAGGCCGAATAGCGTGCCATTGCGGACGGCGAGGTTCTCGATCTGGGGCGCGAGGATGCCCGTGCCGAGGCCGGGTGCACCGCAATCGGGGGTGCAGTCCTCCCGCGGCCGGATCGAGAAGCCGTTCAGATCGATCGTGACGTGGTTCGCCGAGACGAGGATCGCGGTCGTGTCGAGGGTCGGCAGCTCGAGGTCGGCGACGAGGCGATAGCTGCCGGAACGCGTGATCGAGACGGGGAAGCCGGGCAGGTCGCCCGGGCCGCAGCCGGTCGAGACGGCGCAGGTCTGGCCGATCTCGAGCACGCCGTCGACGGCGTGGGCGGCGACGGCGCCCAGGGCCATGAGCGCAAGGAAGACGGAGCCCAGAATCCTCGGAACGCGTCGCATCGCATGAACCTCCTCGACCCACGCCGGTAGGAGGTCCGGCGCGACGTCGATCCGAGGCTAGGCGCTGCCGGGGTCGGGCTCTGTGAAGCGGATCTCGCAGTCGGTGGAGCGCGCTCGTCGTACACGCCTCGGCGCGCGGTCGAGGACCACAAGCCGCCGCGGGCCAGGCGACTCGCATCGTCCATGTCGGGCCCTCCTGCCTGCCGACGACGCGGCCGGGTCGGCACGCGGCTTGCTCCGAGAGGCTGCGGTTCAGCGTGAGGGGCGATGCCGCCGATCACGCTCCTCGGGGAGGGAACGTCGATGGATCGCGGTGTCGCGCCGCTCGCGGTCAGCCGGACCGTGCTCGTCCTGATGGTCTCGATCTTCCTCGTGTCCGGCGGTCGGGCGAGGGCGCAGGTCGGCGCCACATCCCTGCAGGCCTGCGTCCAGGCGGAGGCGCTCTTCTTCTCGACGGAGTCGGGATTCCTGAGCCTGGGACCGATTCCTCCGGACGGCAGCCCTCTCGTCTCGGAGGGCGACCTGCTCGGTCGATCCGTGCTCGGCTGCCATATCTGTGCACGAAATGCCGACCTGCTCGCGGCCTTCTCGATCTCCGAGGATCTCGGGCTCGATGCGGTCGACGTCGTCGCGGATGCGACGACCCGCGTCGTCGTGTTCTCGACCGAGGTCGACGGGCCGTCGCTGGGAACGGACGTGCGGGCGGGAGATCTGCTCGCCTCGAACGGCGCGATCATTCCGAACGAGGTGCTGCTCGACGCGTTCTCGCCGACGGGCGACATGGGGCTCGATGCCGTCCACGGCGTCGGGGAGCCGAGCGACCTGCTGGCCTTCTGGGCCGATGCGGCGGGGCTCACGCGGACCGAGTGGACGCAGCAACCGGGCCAGCTCGTCGATCTGCTCGTCTTGCACGACGTCGACCTCTGGATCTCGACCGAGGTCGCGGCGGGCCCCGTGACGGGTCCGCTCTGGCTCGCCGGAGATCTCCTCTCCGTGCGCTCGGGCCTCGTGCTGCAACGCCAGCACGAGCTCCTTCCCGAGGCGGTGCCGGCCGGCCTGCCGGTCGGCGGCGTCGACCTCGGTCTCGACGCAGTCACGGCCGACCGCAGCGGGCAGATCTCGACGCTCGCATTCTCGGTCGAACGGGGCAGCGTCGAGCCGATCGCGTTCGGCGAGTCCGACGTGCTCGGCCTGCAACTCGGCTGGAAGGGGAGAGGAGAAGGGCTCGCTCGCTGCTTCGAGCCGAAGTTCCTGCCGCTCGGGCTCGATGCCCTGGCGATCGCGACGCCGGAGCCCGCGCTCGGGCCGGGCATTGCAGCGGCGCTCGGGGCGCTCGCCTTCCTGGGAAGGCGCCGCCCTCAGTCCCGATAGACCGGCTTGCGCTTCTCCTTGCGCGCCTTCGTCCCCTCTTCGAAGTTCTTCGTCATCATGCGCACGAAGAGCTGGCCGATCCCCTCGAGCTGCATGTGCTGCTGGAGGCTCGCGGCGTCGAGGCTCGACCAGAGGCTGCGCTTGGTGAGCTCGATGCCGGGGCGGCTCCAGCCGATGATCTGCTCGGCCATCGCATAACAGGTCTCGAGCAGGTCATCGGGCTCGGCGACGCGGGAGACGAGGCCGATGCGCTCCGCCTCCTCGGCATCGAAGTCGCGGCCGGTCAGCATGATCTCCGCCGCCCGCGACTGGCCGACGATCCGGGGCAGCAGGTAGCTCAGGCCGAGCTCGCTGGCGGTCAGGCCGTTGTTGATGCCAGCGGCCCGGAAGTAGGCCTTGCGCGAGGCGACGCGGATGTCGCAGCCCAGCGAGAGGCAGAGGCCGCCGCCGATCGCGGCGCCGTTGATCGCGCCGATCACGGGCTGGTGCATGTCCTTGAGCGCGAGCATCACGTCGTCGAGCACCTCGAGGGCGCGCAGGGCGATCGTGACGGGGGTGAGGCCGTCGATATGCGGCGGGGCGCCGGCGTCGGCCTGGTCCGCGCCGGAGCAGAAGCCCTCGCCCGCGCCGGTCAGGACGACGACGCGGACGTCGTTGTCGACCGAGAGCTCTTCGATCGCGCGGCGCAGCGGCAGCATGACGTCGAAGGCCATCGCGTTCATGCGCTCGGGGCGGTTCAGGGTGACGAGGGCGACGTGCGGGCGCGGGCGGTCGACGAGGAGGAATGACATGCCGGCACGGTAGGGCAGGGCGGGGGGGAAATCCGCAGGTCGGAGGCGCCACTCCAGCGGGCCGCCGACCGTCGGCCCCCGTGTGAAGCGTTTCGCACAACCCCGCGCGACATCACCCTATCGTCCTTCGCGGCCACCCCGAGAGAGGAAGCGCCTCCGATCGGGAGCCGGGAGGACCACTCGTGTCGAATCGCTCGCTCGGCCGCCTCGTTGCGGCGCTATTCATCCTGTTCTGCACCCGGGTTGCCGGTGCCGCGCCCTTCGCCTGGGTCCCGAACAGCCTCGATGCCGCGGTGGCCGTCGTGGACCTCGCGACGAACACGGTCGTGACGGCGATCCCCGTCGGCAACGGACCCGCCGCGATCGCGATCCTGCCCGGGGACGCGAAGGTCTACGTCGTCAACCAGGCGACGGACAACGTCTCGGTGATCGACACGGCCTCGCGTACGGTCGTCGCGACGATCCCCGTCGGCGACCTGCCCCTCGGCATCACGGCCCTGCCGAACGCCACGCGGGTCTACGTCGCGAATCAGAACGACCGGACGGTCTCGGTGATCAACGCGTCGACCGACGCCGTCATCGACACGATCCCCTTCCCCCTCGGCTACACGCCGATCTCCGTCACGGCGCATCCCGACTCGACCCGCGTCTACGTCACGGCGGGCGATCGTCTCTTCACGATCTCCACGGCGAGCAACACGATCTCGAACTTCGTGCAGGTCGGTGCATCGCCGGGTGGACTCGCCGTGCGGCCGGGCGGCGCCGAGGTCTGGGTCGCGAATCGATTCGGCGACAACGACATCTCGGTCGTCGACACCGCGACGAACACCGTCCTGACCGACATTCCGGTCGCGACGCTCCCCTACAACATCGCCTTCTCGCCCGACGGCACCCGCGCCTACGTCGTCACGAACGGCGGGGGCACCGTCGACGTCGTGGACGCCGTTGCGCGCAGCGTGATCACGTCGATCAGCCTCTGGCCCGCGACGAGCGGCCCCGTCGGCGTCTCGATCACGCCGGACGGCTCGCGCGTCTACGCGACCCTCTCCCAGCTCGACCGCATGCGGATCATCGACACGGCGACGAATACGCTGCTGCCGACGGTCATCCTCGTCGGCGATGCGCCCCAGGGCTGGGGCGACTTCATCGACGGCGGCCCGGGCGTCGCACCGCCGGTGCCGTCGATGGGCGGCCTCGGGCTGCTCGGGCTCGGTGTCTCGCTCGCGGCCGTCGCACTCGGGGCATCGCGCCGGGGCCGCGCCTCGCAGGCGTAGTCGACGCAGCGCGATCCGCGTCGCTCGAACGTGCGCGGATCGCTGCGGGGCGGCTCGCGGGTCGTTGCGACGGGGTCAGGCGCTGGCGTGGGGGACGCCCGCCCGCGGCGGCTCGTCGGCGCCGATCTCCGGCGCCCGCCCGTCCTGCGGCCGGAGCATCGTCGTGCGCCCCTGGAAGAACGCATTGCGCTCGATCTCGAGGCAGGCCGTCTCGATGTCGCCGTGCAGCTTCGCGCCGGCCGCGAGGCAGAGCAGGCGCGGGGCGATCACGTTGCCGTGCACGGCGCCCTGGATCACGACCTCGCGAGCGCGGATCTGTCCCACGATCGATCCGTTCGGACCGACGGTGATCCCGCCGTCCGTCTCGAGCTCGCCTTCGAACTCGCTGTCGACGTAGAAGTCGCCCTTGAGCGAGAGGTTGCCCTCGAAGCGTGCGCCGGCGCCCATGAAGGCGCCGAGGGTGCGAGCGGCGGGACGTCTCGGGGCGGGCGACGGGGCCTCGGCTTCGCTCCGCTCCGTGACCCGCTCCGCCACCGTCGGCGGGGCGAGCCCCGACTCCGTTCGCGACAGCCGCCGCCAGCCCTGCCGAAATCCTCCGCGATCGCCCATCCGGTCCTCCTTCGCCGCTGCACCCGGGCTGCCGGCTGGTTGCCGGCTCCCGGGCGGCTGCATCGGGCGATCGCGCTCCCGGCTTGAATCCGGGCGCCCGCGACGCGCCACGATAGACTCCCGCGCCGAGCATCATCTGGGGGGACGGATGCGCAGCCTCGTCGTTCTTTTCATCGTCGCCGTCGTGGTCGCAGGCCTCTACTACGCCTGGCCGCGCTTCGAAGGCGAATCACCCGTCGTGACCGCGCCCGAGCGGATCGCCCTGGGTGCCGCCGGCGCGGAGGTCGAGATCGGCTTCGCCGACGCCGGGACCGGGCTCCGGAGCGTCTCGGCCGTGCTGCGCGTGGGGGCCCCGGCCTCCGCCGATACCGCCGCCAATCCCTCCGCCGATACCCCCGACCAGGCCGCCGGGGAGGCGGGCGGCGACGCGGCGAAGGAGATCCCGCTGCATGCGCAGACCTGGTCGGGCAGCACGCTCGACGGGCCGCTGATCGCGGTCCACGAGGAGGTCGCGCGGGTGGCGCTCGATCCCAGGGCGATGGGGCTGCCGGAGGGGGCGTCGACGCTCGTCCTGCGCGCGCGCGACTGGTCGTGGTCGGGGCTGGGCGACGGGAATACGACGGAGGTCGTGGTACCGGTCGTGGTCGACACGCGGCCGCCGCGCCTCTCGATCGAGACGGGCTTGACCTACGTACGCCGCGGCGGCGCGGCAGTCGTCCGCTATCGGGTCGACGCGGATGCCGAGCGCTCGGGCGTACGGGTCGGAGAGGCCTGGTTCCCGGGCTTCGCGGAGTCGACGGACGGGCGGGTGGCGGTCTTCGCGATTCCCGTCGACGCGGCGCCCGATCCGCGCATCGAGGTCGTGGCGATCGACGCCGTGGGCAACGAATCGACGGCGCGCTTCGACGCGCGGCTCCAGGAGCGCACGATCCCCGAGATCACGATCCCGCTCTTCGACGGCTTCCTCGAGCGCGTGGCCGTGCCCCTCGGCCAGGCCGCCGGCCTATCCGAGTCGACGCCGCTCGCGACCTTCCAGCGTGTGAACTCGGAGCTGCGCGCGCGCAACGAGGCCACGATCGCGGACGCGATCGGCGCGCCCACGGCCCCGCAATGGGACGGGGTCTTCGAGCAGATGCGCAACTCGAAGGTCACGAGCGAGTTCGCCGAGATCCGCCACTACGTCGTCGGCGGCGAGCGCGTCTCCCGCGCCCGGCACTACGGCTTCGACCTCGCGTCGACGGCCCACGCGCCGATCACGGCGTCGAACGGCGGCACCGTGATCTTCGCCGGCGACAACGGCATCTACGGCACGCTCGTCATGATCGACCACGGTCTCGGCGTCACGACCCTCTACGGGCACCTCTCGAGCCTCGCCGTCGCCGTCGGCGACCGGGTCGAGAAGGGACAGACGCTCGGGCGCTCGGGAGCGACCGGGCTCGCGGGGGGCGATCATCTGCACTTCGCCGTGCTGGTCGGTCGGACCTACGTCGATCCCGTCGAGTGGTGGGATGCGAAGTGGCTCGAGGAGCACGTGACGGAGCGCCTGCGCTAGGTTCCGCCGCCGATGTCCAACGCGGTCTTCGAGCCGCTCCTCTGGATCGTCGTCAGCCTCGTCGTCCTGGCGGTCGGCGCCGAGCTCCTCGTCGTCGGCGCCGTCGCGATCGCCGAGCGCTTTCGCGTCTCGAGCCTCTTCATCGGCCTCACGATCGTCGGCTTCGGCACCTCGATGCCCGAGCTCTTCACGTCGCTCGCCGCGGCTCGGCTCGGCTCCTCCGACCTCGCCGTCGGCAACGTCGTCGGCTCGAACGTCTTCAACATCGGCGTCGTGCTCGGCCTCGCCGCCCTCGTCGCGCCGATCGCGACGGTCTATTCCACGCTGCGGCCGCAGCTCTACTGGGCACTCGGAGCGGCGCTGGTTCCGGCGCTGGCGCTCGGGACGGGCGGGCGGCTCGGGGGGCTCGCGGGCGGGGTGCTGATCCTCGGGCTCGCGGCCTATCTCTGGCAGGCATTCGTGATGGAGCGCGCGGCCGCACCGGCTGACGCGGCACGTCCAGCAGACGCTTCGGGTGCGGCCGCCGCGGCGGGGCCGGCCCCCGTGGCCGAGGCCGTCGACCCGGCGCCGATCGGGCCCCGGACGAGTCCGCCGGCGCTCGAGTCCGCGCCGCGGACCGTAGGCTGGCTCGCGAGCCTCGGTCGGGTCGCGTCGGGGATGCTGCTCCTCGTGCTCGGGGCGAGTCGGCTCGTGGACTCGGCGATCCTCGTCGCCCGGGAGCTCGGTGCCTCGGAGCTCGCGATCGGGCTCACGGTCGTCGCGGGGGGGACGTCGCTGCCGGAGCTGGTGACGTCGCTCGTGGCCGCCGTGCGTGGGGAGTCGAACGTGGCGATCGGCAACGTGCTCGGCTCGAACGTCTTCAACGCCTTCGGGATCCTCGGCGTCTCGAGTCTGCTGTCCCCGCAGACGATCGGGCCGCAGGTGCTCGGCTTCGACACACCCGTGCTGGTGGGGATGACCCTGCTGCTCTTCCCGATGCTGCGCAGCGGCGATCGCCTGGACCGGCGCGAGGCCGCGCTCCTGCTGATCGGATACGGGGTCTACGCCTGGGCGCTCTTCGGCTGGGCGCCGGCCCGTTTCGGCGGCTGACGGCCCGCGCGCGTCGACCCCGCGTCTAGAGCCAGCACCCCGCGCGCGTCGACCCCGCGTCTAGAGCCAGCACCACGTCACCAAGAGGATCGTGACCCCGGCGGCGATCAGCTGGAGCGGGATGCCGAGTCGCAGGTAGTCGCCGAAGCGGTAGCCGCCGGGCGTCCAGACCATGAGATTCGTCTGGTAGCCGATCGGCGTCGCGAAGCTCGCCGAGGCGGCCATCATGACGAGCAGCGCGAAGGGCAGCAGCTCGAGCCCCGCGGCCGCCGCCGTCTCCGCGGCGATCGGGAACATCAGCGCGGCGGCGGCGTTGTTCGAGATGAGCTCCGTCAGTACGGCCGTCGCGACGTAGACGCAGGCGACGAGCGCCAGGGGCCCGATCGCCCGGGGCATCGAGTCGACGAGCAGCTCCGCGATCCACGCCGCCACGCCCGTCGACGCGAGCGCCTCGCCGACCGCGAAGGACGCGGCGATCGCGACCACGACGCGCAGGTCGATGGCCTGCAGACACTCGCTGCCGGCGAGACAGCCCGTGAGCACGAGCGCGCCGCAGGCGAGCAGCGCTGCGGTCACGAGCGGCACCTCGAAGACCGCGTGCGCGATCACCATGACGACCAGGATGGCCGCGGCGATCGGCGCGCGCTCGTAGCGCGGGACATCGCTGCCCGAGACCGCCGCGGCGAGGGCGAAGTCGGGATCGCGGCCATGGCGATCGAGGAAGCTCGGATCGGCCTGCAGGAGCAGCGTGTCGCCCGCGGCGAGCACGACGTCGCCGAGGCGGCCGGGGATTCGTTCGCCCCGCCGATGGACGGAGAGAACGGCCGCCTGGAAGCGGCCGCGCACGTTCGCGTCGCGCACGCTGCGGCCGACGAGGGCGGAGCCGTGGGCGATCACGACCTCGAAGAGGTGGCGGCCCTGCGCGTGCCGGCCATCGCTCTCGGCCTCGTCCTCGGAGAGGACGACGAGTCCGCGCACCCGACGCAGATCCGCGACGCTCTCGACCGCGCCCACGAAGAGCAGCCGGTCGCCCGTTCGCAGCAGCATCTCCGGTCCGACGGCGGGCAGGATGCGGCCGTCGCGGTCGATCTCCGCGAGGAAGAGGCCCGGCAGGCGCCGCAGCCCGAGCTCCTCGATCGAGCGGCCCGAGGCGGGGGAGTCCGGCGCGACGAGCACGCGCACGCCGTAGGTGCGTGGGTCCATCCGCTCGTCGGGGCCGGCGGAGCGGTCGGGGAGGAGCGCGTCGGACACGAGCAGGAGGTAGAGCAGGCCCACCGCCAGAACGGGCACGCCGATCCACGCGATCTCGAAGAAGCCGATCTCGAGGCCGCGTCGCATGGCGAGGCCGTCGACGACGAGGTTCGTGCTCGTCCCGATGAGCGTGCAGGTCCCGCCGAGGATCGTCGCGTAGCTGAGCGGGAGCAGGAGCTTCGACGGCGGGATGCCGATGCGATGACCCCAGTCGGCGACGATCGGGGTCGCGACGGCGACGATCGGCGTGTTGTTGACGAAGGCCGAGAGCACGGCGACCGGCGTCAGCATACGCAGCTGCGCGGCGGCGAGCGAACGCGGCCGGCCGAGCACGCCCCGGGCCGCCCAGTCGAGTGCGCCCGTCCGTCGGATGCCTTCGGCGACGACGAAGAGCGCGGCGACGGCGAGCACACCCTCGTTCGAGAAGCCCGCGAGCGCCACCCGTGGCTCGAGGATGCCGGTCGTCATCAGCGCCGCGACGCCGCCCAGGAAGACCAGGTCCGGCGCCGCACCGCGGACCATCGAGGCGACCATCCCGGCGACCAGCGCCAGCGTGAACCCCGCCTGCCAGTCCACCACGTCTCCCGCCGGGCGCATCGGCGCCCGATTGGGCGCGCAGTCTAGCCGGCTCTTCCGGACGAACGGCACGCCCTCGCGACGGCACGCCGGTTGCAAATCCCGCGGTGGACCCGCGCTTCCACGCACCTCAGGAGACCGCCCCCATGGCGCACGAACGATCGAAGACCCACTCCGCCGCCTCGCAGCCCCGCCAGGATCGTCATCTCCGCGACCACACCCACGACACCTACGGTCTACGCGGCAAGCTCTCCGATCCGAGCGCCTGCCGGACCTGCGGCGCCTCCTACCACGAGGGCCGATGGACCTGGCGCCCGGCGCCGGTCGACGCGTTCCAGACGACCTGTCCCGCGTGTCGGCGGGCGGAGGATGGCCAGCCGGCGGGCCTCGTGACGCTCGAGGGCCCCTTCCTGAAGGAGCATCGCGCGGAGATCGAGGGGCTGATCCGGAACCTCGAGGAGCGTGAGAAGGCCGAGCATCCCCTGAAGCGCGTCCTGTCGATCGAGCCGCGCGACGACGGCGCCGTCGAGGTCGCGACGAGCGACGTCCACCTCGCCCGAGGCATCGGCCGCGCCCTGCACGACGCCTACCAGGGCGAGGTCGACTACGGCTTCACGGAGATCGAGAACCTCTGCCGGGTGCACTGGCGCCGCTAGCCCGACGCGGCTCCGGGCCACGGCTCGGGGCCGCGTGCCACTCGATCCCGCGGGGGCACCGGCCGCCCGGGATCCGCCGGTCCCCGATTGCCCGATCCAGCGCCGGCTTCCGCCTTCCCTCGTGAACGTCCCTGTGCGGACACGAGAGGAAGAGCGAGATGACCCTTCGAGATGCCTTCGGCCCGTTCCTTCGACGCCCCGGCCGCGCGCTCGCGCTGATGCTGGTGTTCGGCCTGCTGGGCACCGGCCCCGCTTCTGCGGCGGATCGCGATGCGGACGGTGTCGACGACGCCTACGACAACTGCCTGTGGACGCCGAACGCCGACCAGCGCGACGCCGACGAAGACGGCTTCGGCAACCGCTGCGACGCGGATCTCGACGGAGACGGATTCGTGACCGGCTCCGACTTCGCCCTCTTCGCGAGTGCGTTCGGGCGTCCCGACCCGGTCGCGGACTTCGACGGGGACGGCTGGGTCTGGGGTCCCGACTTCGCCTACTTCGTCGAGGCGTTCGGGGGGACTCCCGGTCCGGGCGCCCTCGCGCCGGTCGTTGCGGACTACACGTGCGATGGAACGGGCGCGTGCAGCGTCTCCGTGCTGCCCGGCATCCGGGTCGTGGCGGACCGCGACGGGATCGAGCGGCTGGCGGACGGGCGTCTGCGCGTGACGGGGGACGTCGAGATCCCGACCCCGTCGTCGAGCGTGATCCTCGCCGAGGCGGAGCTCGTGATCGAGCCCGGCGTCTCGATGCAGGGCCACTCGCTCGAGCCCGACTACCGGATCGGGTCGCTCGCGGGCGCGCCGTCGCTCCTCTTCCCGCAGCAGGTCGAGGTCTCGACCGCGCTCGGTCGCGAGCTCGTGCTCGAGATCCCGCTGCTCGAGGACGTACACTACGTCGTGTTCTCGAGCGGCCGCCTGATCGAGGCGCAGCTCGGTGCGCTGCGCGTCGTCGCGCCGAGCT
>Ga0116152_10001616_pt1 | contig 18476 bp, 15 predicted proteins | sample AD_UKC119_MetaG_FD_89894 | JGI IMG/M metagenome (GOLD analysis project Ga0116152, IMG submission 89894) | Active sludge microbial communities of municipal wastewater-treating anaerobic digesters from Hong Kong - AD_UKC119_MetaG | ecosystem: Engineered > Bioreactor > Anaerobic > Digestate... | reverse complement strand
GCCAGGTCAAAGGGCCCCCGGCGCATCAGGTCCAGGATGATGGCGGTGCGGCGCCTTGCCCCCTCGACCAGGTGGTCGCGCAGGGCCGTCAAGGCGTCAACATCGTACAGGCTCGGCACCCGGTAACTCCGCAGAACCCGGCGACCATGGAAGTCACGTCCCGGGAACAGCGGGTGATGCCCATGGCGCTCGACCAGTTCCGCCATCAGCCCGGGAGGCTCGGAGCGGCACGTCACCACGTTCCCCTCGGGCCCCCAACCGAACACCTGCAATCCCTCCACACCGTCGACCACGTCACCGTAGTGAAAATCGAAAGCGATCACCCGCTTGCCGGCTGCCAGCGCATGAAATGGCGCATAGTTGCGAAACGCGTAGCTGCTCCGCTCGACGATGCGATGATTTGCCGGGTCGTAGTCCTGAAACCCCCATTCGCCGCTGATCTCTGGCGGACAGCCGTGAAGGAAGGTGAGCCAGCTGTTTTCGGTGCGGTACAGGGCGGTGTTGGCCTGACGCGCGTAGGTACCCCGGCTGCGCAGGCGCGCGAGATTGGGCAGGTCGCCGGCATCCATCCATGCATCCAGCAGGTCTGCGTTCATTGAGTCGAGGCCGAGGGCGATGACGGGGGCCGACATCAGGGGCTCCTGTACCATTACGTGGGAAAAGATCCGCGAGGCGGAAGTCGTGTTATGCGAAGGCTAGCGGCCGGCCGCCTGATCGATTGAGCATCCTTGAGGCGATCGCTCATCACCATTGCAGTATGGCCTCAGTGCGCCTCGTCCCAGTTGTCGCCGACACCGATGTCAACCAGCAGCGGCACCTTGAGTTCGGCCGCGCCCTCCATGAGCCTGCGGATCTGGCCGCCGGCCGTGTCGATTGCAGCAGTCTCGACCTCGAACACCAGTTCGTCATGCACCTGCATCAGCATGCGCACCGGCGGCCGCTTGTTTGCGATCCAGTCGTCCACCGCCAGCATCGCGCGCTTGATGATGTCGGCCGCGGTGCCCTGCATCGGCGCGTTGATCGCAGTGCGTTCGGCGGCGGCCCGGATCTGCGGGTTGCGCGCCTTGATGTCGGGCAGGTAAAGGCGGCGGCCGAACAGGGTCTCGACGAAGCCGTTCTCGCGCGCCTGCTCCCGGGTGCTTTCCATGAATGCCTTCACACCGGGATAGCGCGCGAAGTAAAGATCGACGTATTCCTGCGCCGCGCTGCGCTCGATACCGAGCTGCCTGGCCAGGCCGAATGCCGACATGCCATAGATCAGGCCGAAATTGATCGCCTTGGCCGAGCGCCGCTGATCGGCGGTGACTGCCTCCGGGCTGTCGGCGCCGAACACCTCGGCGGCGGTCGCGCGGTGGATGTCCTCGCCGGCGGCAAACGCCTTGAGCAGGCCTTCGTCACCGGACAGGTGCGCCATGATGCGCAGCTCGATCTGCGAATAGTCGGCAGCGAGCATGCGCCAACCCGGATCCGGGATGAACGCCTGCCGGATACGCCGGCCCTCTTCGCTGCGCACCGGTATGTTCTGCAGGTTCGGATCGGATGAACTCAGTCGCCCGGTCGCCGCCACTGCCTGGTGATAGCTGGTGTGCAGCCGGCCGGTCTCCGCATTGACCAGCTCCGGCAGCTTGTCGGTATAGGTGGACTTGAGCTTGGCCAGGCCGCGGTGCTCGAGGATTACCTGCGGAAGTTCGTGGCCCTGCTCGGCCAGCTCTTGGAGCACTGACTCGGCGGTAGACGGCGCTCCCTTCGGTGTCTTCGAGATCACCGGCAGCTTGAGTTCCTCGAAGAAGATCTGCCCGATCTGCTTCGGTGAGCCCATGTTGAAATTATGCCCTGCGATCCCGTAGGCCTGCTGTTCCAGCTTGTGCATCTTCGTGGCCAGTTGCGCGCTCTGCCTGGCCAGCATCGCACCGTCGAGGCGCACGCCGGTGCGCTCAATGCGCGAAAGCACGCTGAGCAGCGGCACCTCGATCTCCGTCAGCACATCGCGCAACGATGCGATCTGTTCGAGCTGCGGCCACAGCACCTGGTGCAACTTCAGCGTGATATCCGCATCCTCGGCCGCATAGGGCCCGGCCTGTTCCAGCGGGATCTGATCGAAGGTGAGCTGTTTCGCGCCTTTGCCGGCGATGTCCTCGAAGTGGATCGTCTTGTGCCCAAGGTGACGCTCCGCCAGGCTGTCCATATCGTGGCGACCGCCACCCGCGTTCAGCACATAGGACTCGAGCATGGTGTCGAAGGCAATACCGCGCAGCGTGATCCCATGGTTGGCCAGCACGCTCATGTCGTACTTCAGGTTCTGCCCCACCTTGAGCCGTTTCGGGTCCTCGAGCAGGGGCTTGAGTGCGCCCAGCACCATGTCACGGTCGAGCTGGTCGGGCACCCCGGGGTAGTCATGCGCCAAAGGCACATAGGCGGCCCTGCCGGCCTCGACCGAGAAAGATACGCCAACGATGCGCGCCCGCATGTAATCAAGGCTGGTGGTCTCGGTATCGACGCTGATCAGGCTGGCGTGCCGCAGCGTCTTCAACCAGCGATCGAAACCGTCCTGATCCAGCACCGTTTCGTAGGCCGCATCAACAGCGGCCGGTGGTGGATCGTTTTTGGCTACGGCAACCGCATCGTCCAGACTGGCCAGCAGGCGGCGCGATTCAATCCGCTCGTAGTGCTGGCGCAACGCCGCCCTGTCACCTTCATGCGGCATCAGGTCGGCCGGGCCCAGGTCGAGCGGTACATCCGTCTTTATCGTGGTCAACGTGCGCGACAGCGGCAGCATGTCCAGGCTGGCGCGCAGGCTCTCACCGATCTTGCCCTTGACCTCGTCGGCACGCGCCATCAGCGCATCCAGGGTGTCGAACTCGCCGAGCCACTTGGCCGCGGTCTTGGGTCCGCACTTGGGTACGCCGGGGATATTGTCGACACTGTCGCCGGTCAGGGCGAGGTAATCGATGATCTGATCCGGCCGCACACCGAACTTGTCCATTACCCCGTCCTGATCCATCAACGTATCGGTCATGGTATTGATCAGCGTCACGTGCGCATTCACCAGCTGCGCCATGTCCTTGTCGCCGGTGGAGACCAGGGTCTCGACGCCCTGCTCGGTCGCCTGCCTGGCCAGGGTGCCGATCACATCGTCCGCCTCGACGCCGTCGACGATCAACAGCGGCAGGCCCATCGCGCGGATGATGTCCAGCGTCGGCTCGATCTGCATCCGCAGCTCATCAGGCATCGGAGGCCGGTGTGCCTTGTACGCGGGATACAGGTCATCCCTAAACGTCTTGCCGGGCGCGTCGAACACCACAGCGATATGGGTCGGCCGGTAGTCGGCGATCAGCTTGCGCAGCATGTTGATCACGCCGACGGTGGCACCGGTCGGCTCACCTTTGGAATTGGTCAGCGGCGGCAGGGCATGGAAGGCGCGAAACAGGTAAGAGGAGCCGTCGACCAGGATGAAGGGGGGATTTTTTGCCATCGCGCGAGGATAGCAAAAAAGGCCGTCGTCCCCTCAGCGACTGCAGACGCAGGTCCGCGAACCGACTATTTGCCCCAATGCCGCACGCGGCCGGTATCGATATGCAGGAAATTCGACTTCGGGTAGTAACCCACACCGCCGGCCTTCAGCGACAACGCGGCCTGGCGCAACCTGCCCAGATCTTGTCCGGGCAGCCGGATGTCGATCGCCTTGCCCTGCATGTGCAGGCTCTTTTTTGCCACACCACCGCTGTTGCCTCGCAACATGGCGTTGGTTTTCGGTGACCGATAGCCGGAAATGATCTCGAACGCCTTGCGGCTGCCCACCTCGTGCTGCAGCTGGTGAAGTACGTCGAGGAGTTGCGGGTCGATCGGATGGATATCGTCGGTGCGGTAGTCGCGCAACAGATAGTCAATGTCCGACAGCGGTTCGCTCAGGTACTCGCCGTCTTCCCAGTAGGTGCGGGTCAGCTTTTCTCCGGTGTGCAGATTATTCAGGCTCAACGCGCGTCGCCGCAGATGTCCCTGCCCGGCATGGACCGGCGCGATCAGCAGGCCGGCGGCAATACCGGTGGAAAGCTTCAGGAAGCGGCGGCGTGACAGCCCCTCCCCGATCTCGCGATGTTCATCCCTGCGGAAAAATCTGCGACTCATCTCGACTCCCGGCGAGCGGCCTGCTGCCTGAATGATCCTGTTGAAAAGTTTAGCGCATGCCGTTCACGGGAACGCGAACCTGTCGCGCAGCTGCACGTCCCGACCATAGACATCGTCGCGCAGCTGGAGGTTCCCATCATCGTCCACCCAGGCGGTCTGGTAGACGAGATACACCGGGACCGCCTGCTGCAGCGGCACGCTTACCGTTCGACCCGAATCGATCCGTTGCTGCAGGTACGCGGCGGCGCTGTCCGCGTCGCCGCCCAGCAGGCGCGCGGCCAGACGCAGCGGCTGGTCGACGCGAATGCAACCAGAACTGAAGGTCCGTTGTGTCTTGTCGAACAGATCCCTGGCCGGCGTGTCGTGCAGATAGATGTCCAGGGGATTGTGCATGTCGAACTTTATCCGCCCGAGGCTGTTGGCCGGCCCGGGCGCCTGACGCAGGACAAACGGGAAATTCTGCGCATGATGGGACTGCCAGTCGACCGCGGCGGGATCGACTTCGGAAAGCACGCCGTCGCGCCGGGTCAGGATGTGTATGCCCTTCTTCTGCATCGCCGCCGGATCACGGCGCAGCTGCGGCAGCATGTCCTCCACCGCCAGGCGTCTTGGTACGGTCCACGGCGGATTGAGCACCAGCTCGTCGATCTGGCTATGCATGACCGGGGTGCTGCGGTCCGGTCGCCCGACGATGGCGCGCAAGGTCAGCGGCGCGACATCGGGCTGGGTCAAGGTCAATTCGAAACCGGCCAGATTCACGATGACATGGCGGGGCCCGGGATCACGCGGCAGCCAGCGCCAACGCTCCATGTTCAGACGTACCTGTGCAATGCCCTGCGCGGGCGGCTGGTTCAGCGCGGCCAATGTCCGCTCACCGACCACACCGTCACTGTAGAGGCCGTGACCGGCCTGGAAAGCCGCAACCGCCGACTGCAGCGGCGCGTCGTACACATCGACGGGCACATCGACTGGCACATCGGCCGAAGATGGCGATGGCTCAACACCCAGGCGTTCGCGTAATGCACGCACCCGCGGACCGCGGTTGCCCGGGTGCAGCGCAGGTCCTGGCGGGATCAGCGGCCGTTCCGCCTCGGCCGCCCGGCGCAGCTCGGCGAGCGCCCCACGCAACCGCTGGTACCCGGTGTGTGGCGGCGGCAGATCACGCAGCAGCGCGGCCAGGTCTTGCGTTGCCACCACTGCAGTCAGCAGTTCGGCGTCATCCTGTGGTCTCGGGACGTGCCAGCCTGGGTTCGCCTCGGCGGCGGCAAGCACGCCAAACCTTACGTCATGGGCATATCGCAACAAGGCGTTGCTGAATCGCAGTTCGCAGTCGGCCACATCGATTGCGGACGCCAGGGTACAGTCTGAATCCAGCACCTCCGGCGCGTAGTCCGCCGGATCCAGGCCCTCGTCCTCCGCGTCCCGCAGCACCGCCAGCAACGCCTGCGTGGCCGCTGTCGCGCGGCCGTCGGGAAACCACAGCGGCCGATAGCCGCGGTCGGCATAGAAGCGGGACAGCGCGTCACGGAATGGCGGCGCGAGGCCGCCGGTTCGTGTCAACTCGCCCGCCAGGCGGAGACTGGTGCTGGCCGTTGCAGGCACTTCGGCGACGGCCTGAGCGCTGGCATGCTCGGTAGCGATGCGCAGGTTTGGCCGCTCATCCGGTACGCTCGTGCAAGCGGCCAGGCCAGCGGTTGCTATGACCAGCACCAACAGCTGCGCAGATATTCGCCGTCTGCGCGGCGCTGCGGGCAGACGGTCCGCCGGGCAACCGAGGTTCATTTGCGCCAGAACGCCGGCGTCAGCAGTACCAGCAGGGTGAAGATCTCCAGGCGGCCCAACAGCATCGCGAAACACAGGATCCACTTGCCGGGGTCATGCATCTCCGCGTAATGCGCACCCACGCCACCGAGCCCGGGGCCGAGGTTATTGATACTCGCCGCCACTGCACTGAACGCGGTCATCAGGTCCAGGCCGGTGGTCGCCAGGGCCAGGTACATCGCGGTGAAACTGGCGACATAGAGGGCAAAGAAACCCCATACCGCCTCCACCACGCGCGAATCCACATTCTTCGTCCCCACACGCACCGGAATGTGCGCGCTCGGATGCACCAGGCGGGTGATCTCACGCAGCCCCTGTTTGACCAGCAGCAGCAGGCGGATCACCTTGATGCCACCGCCGGTGGATCCGGCACAGCCGCCAACGAAACTGGAAAACAACAACAGGATTGCGATGAAACCGGGCCAGTTGTAGAACTCCGCGGTGGTGAAACCGGCAGTGGTGCCGATCGACACCGCCTGAAAAAGTCCGTTGATCAGGGCATCCTGCCAGCGGTCGTAGGTCTCGGTGAAATACAGACCCAGGACCGTCAGGGTACTGACCAGGGTGATCAGGAAGAGGTAAAAACGGAACTCCGAGTCGTGCCAGTAACCGGACACGCTGCGGTGCCGGAAGGCGATGAAATGCAGCGAGAAATTGATCCCGGCCAGAAACATGAACACCACCGCGATCATATCGATCAGGGGGCTGTTGAAATAGCCCATGCTGGCATCGTGGGTCGAAAAGCCCCCGATCGCCACTGTCGAAAACGCATGGCCGACGGCATCGAACACACTCATACCGGCCAGCCAATAGGCGAATCCGCAGGCGATCGTCAGGCCGAGGTAGATATACCACAGCGCCTTCGCGGTCTCGGTGATGCGCGGCGTGAGCTTGTTGTCCTTCATCGGACCCGGGGTCTCGGCGCGATACAGCTGCATACCACCGATGCCGAGCATCGGCAGTACCGCCACCGCCAACACGATGATGCCCATGCCTCCCAGCCACTGCAGCTGCTGGCGGTAATACAGGATCGACAACGGCAGCTCTTCGAGATTGGTGATCACGGTCGCACCCGTGGTCGTCAACCCGGATACCGACTCGAACATCGCATCGGTCAGCGACAGGTGAGGGTGTTCGGCGAGGATGAACGGCAGTGCGCCGATCGCCGACAGCACGAACCAGAACATTACCACGACGATGAAACCGTCACGCAGACGCAGCTCGCGGCGCACCCGTCGCACCGGCAGCCAGCTGATGATGCCGACACCCAGGGTCAGGGCGAAGGCGCTGGCGAATGCGACAGCGGCACCATCCTGTGCCATCAGAGCGACGATGAACGGCGGCATCAGGGTAAAACTGAACACGGTCAGCAACAGCCCGAGAATGCGCTGAACGGCAGCGAGCGACATCATGATCAGAGAAACGTGATACCGACCTGGAACAGTCGCTCTACATCAGAGATTCGTCGCTTGTCGGTAAGGAACAGGATGACATGGTCCTCCGATTCAATCACCGTGTCGTGGTGCGCAATGATGACCTCGTCACCGCGCACGATGGCACCGATGCTGGTGCCTTCCGGCAGCTTGATGTCCTCTACCGCACGGCCGACGACGCGCGACGAGGTGCGGTCACCATGCGCCACCGCCTCGATCGCCTCGGCCGCGCCACGGCGCAGCGAGTGCACCATGACCACGTCGCCACGCCGCACGTGGGTCAACAGGGTGCCGATAGTCGCCTGTTGCGGTGAGATCGCAATATCGACAGTACCCGAATGCACAAGATCGACATAGGCGGCACGGTTGATCAGTGCCATCACCTTGCGCGCGCCCAGGCGCTTGGCCAGCATCGCGGACAGGATATTCGCCTCGTCGTCGTTGGTGACCGCGCAGAATACATCGGTGTCCTCGATGTTCTCTTCCAGCAGCAGGTCCTCGTCCGCCGCATCGCCCTGCAGCACGATCGTGTGATGCAGATCCTCGGAGACCCGCCGCGCCTGCGCCTCGTTGTGTTCGATGATCTTGACCCGGTAGTCATTCTCCAGCGACGAGGCGAGACGCCGGCCGATGTTGCCGCCGCCGGCGAAGATCAGGCGGCGGAACGGTTTTTCCGCCTTGCGCAGTTCGGCCATAACCGCCGGGATGTTGTTTGACGCAGCAAGGAAGAACACCTCGTCGTCCGGCTCGATCACCGTACTGCCAACGGGCTGGATCGCCCGTCCCTTGCGGTAGATCGCCGCCACCCGTGCCTCGGCGCCGCGCAGGTGCTCGTTCAGCGTACGCAACTCGTGTCCCACCAGCGGCCCGCCATAGTAGGCACGCACCGCCACCAGGCGGACGCGGCCGCCGGCAAAGTCGAGCACCTGCAACGCGCCTGGGTGCTCGATCAGGCGCAGGATGTAGTCGGTGACCAGCTGTTCCGGGCTGATCAGCACATCGATCGGCAAGGCACCCTGGCTGAACAGCGCAGGGTGCGCCAGGTATTCGGGGGCGCGCACACGCGCGATCTTGGTCGGTGTGTGGAACAGCGTCCAGGCGGTCTGGCAGGCGACCATGTTGGTCTCGTCGCTGTTGGTTACCGCGATGATCATGTCGGCATCGTCGGCACCGGCACGCTGCAACACCCCGGGATGCGAGGCCTGGCCCTGTACCGTACGGATATCCAGGCGGTCCTGCAGGTCGCGCAGCAGGCCCGGCTCCTGATCCACCACGGTGATGTCGTTGGCCTCGTTGGACAGGTTGTAGGCCACGGTGGTGCCCACCTGCCCGGCACCCAGGATGATGATCTTCACGTTGTGCGGTTTCTATTTATGCCGTGTATCGGCAGCAATTCTAGTTCCCTGGCTCGTGCAGGGCTATTACGTTCGCAAATTCACACGCATTGTGCGGGCAAATGAAGGGTCCGCAGCGGGAACCCAATCCCGAGCATTTTTGTCAGATATTTCGAATGTACTGAAATAACGGAGAAGATCATGAATGGATTGATCAGCAATTTCCCCCACAACGGTGTGGTGACGGTCAACCGTGTGATCCTGCGCGAGCAGTTCACTGTCGACGACCTGCAGGAACGCGTCGCCGAGCTGTGCGAGAACGTGAAGACGTATCACTCCGATACCGGCTTCGTTGGCGGTTTCGTAGCCCTGAACAGCGGACAGATCTCCAACGAGGGCTCGACGATCGGCAAACCGGTCGACGACGAATTGAAAGACCGCGAGGCTCTGATCGTGACGTTCTGGCGTACGTTCGCCGAACACGAGGCGTCGCATCGCAGCGATACCTTCCAACCGTTGTTCCGCCGCGTGCTGGAACTGTGCGAGAACGGCAACGAAGAGCTCGCATACGAAATGCTCTGGTCTGGCAAGGCCTATTCGGCCGAAGACGCCAGGGCCGCGCGCGAGGCCAAGGCACGCTACGCTGCATGAGGCCCAGGGCTGGTCCGCCCCGCAACAGGGCGGGCCAGGTCCGGCTCAGCGCTGATACCGATACTCCTGCGTGAGCCCTCCGTAACCGTAGGCCGTGGCACGCACGTCCTCGACATAGACATAGCTCACCTCGTGCAGCTCGCCGAGCAGCCTGCGAAACATGGCGTACGTCTCGCGGATGTACTGCGCCTTCTCTGCTTTCGTATTCGTCTCGTCGGTGATCTTGATATCGAAATAGAAGCTGTTCTTTCCCTGCTCCGACAGCGGGCGTCCGCCAACGATCCAACGTGCTGGATCGACATAGGTGATTGCAATGGACGTGACTTCCGGTTTCTTCTTCAGAATGCGCGATGTCAGCTCGATGAGGGATGACGCCACTGCCTGCGTGAGGTCGGTGGACTCGCGGGCAGCGATTTTGACATCAAGGATGGGCATGGCATCTCTCCATTGGTTAGCTATACAACTGTATTCACGAGCTAAATGGCGTCTCATTTCAGTGCGGCACGCACACCGCGTACGCCGGCAACCACGTCAGCAAAAGGCACATCACCAATGACCCGCTTGATCCGGGCAGTGACTGCCGCGCTGGCCCTGTCCAACGGCACCTGCAGTTTGGCGGCCCCGGCGGTGGGATGCACCTCGACCCCACGGCCATCCACAGGCGATGGCCGGCGTGTGACCAGCTTCTTCGCGACCAGCCCATCGAGCGCTCTCGTGGCCGTGGGACGCGAGATCGCAAGAAGCTCGGCCAACTGGCCCTGCAGGATCCCCGGGCGGCGCAACACCGCACGTAACAGAAACCCCTGCGGCGGCGTCAGGCCGAAAGGCTCGTAGGCGTCCGCCCAGCTGCGCTCCAGCTGACGCGCCAGTGCCGCTGTATTGAAGTACAGACAGTGATCAAACACGGCTCCAGCATAGTCGCCACAAGTTAGCTATGCAACCAATTATTCGGCCCGCTGACGTGTTGCATAACCCTGCCTGCGCTGCAAGAATTCACGAATGCTACACAGGGAGGAGCGAAGCATGAAGCTGATTTCAAAGTCCGGACTTGTCGTCCTGATCTCACTCACCGTCTGCGGTTGCCAGACCACCCCGATGAAACTGCCGGCCGGCGTGTCGCCAGTTTCCGCAACCTGGCTCAACGGCCGTTACACCATACCCGGCAACTACCTTGCCGGTGGACGCACGATGACGTACGAGCAGGAGGTCGACCAACCTGCCTGGACGACGCTGGCGGGCGCCGATATCAAGCCGGCCCAGCAGGTGCCGGTAGTTTTGTACATGCATGGCTGCACCGGCTGGAGCCGGCAGGACGAAATCTACCGTGAACTGCTGACTGGCGAGGGTTACGCGATCTTCATGCCGAACAGCTTTGCCCGCCCGGGGCGACGTAAATGCGGCCAGCAGGGACCACTGGCCGAGCGAGTGACACTGCGTACAGAAGAGGTCGAATTCGCGCTGCAGCAGATCCGCCTGATTGAATGGGTGGATCAGGCCCGCGTGATCCTGATGGGCTACAGCGAGGGAGGCAACACCACCGACAACTGGTCGAAACCGGGATTTGCCGCTCACATGATCATGGGCAGCGCCTGCACCTTGGTCGGTGGCGAGCCGGCAGCACCGCCCGATGTGCCGGTACTGGCCGTGGTCGGCGAGTACGACAGTTACCGGCCCGGGCAGAGCTGCTGGATCGAACGGACCGTCGGTGGTTCGCGTTCGATCGTGATTCCGGCAGGCAAGCACGGCGTCGCGGGTTACCCACAGACCGGACAGGCGATCCGTGAATTCCTGAAGACCTGCTGCAGCTGAAAGGCTGCAGTCCCAGGTTGATGGGCGGTGGCTGGGCTTTTTCAGGGATCGCGACCGGCCGGCGATGACCGGGACAACAGGGTCGCCCATCGACGCCACCCTGTCCGTACTGCACTCCGCCCGGTCGCCGCCGCTCCTGGCGGGGCATTCAGCACCGGCGTTTCGAACGCTGGACTTCGTCGTCCACGTTTGTACCGGCCACGGCGGGCGGTCCTGCCGCAATGGGCAAGGCGATCGCATCCGATGTCACGGGCATGATCGAGGACCTGATCGACGAAATGGAGAAGATCAAGAAGTGCAGCTGATCAGTCGTGGCACCGGCCGTGCAGGCCACATGACGGACTGGCATCACCTGCCAATCGCCGCCACCTGCGCCTGGCACAGCCGGACCAGGTCATCCGGCGCAATCTCGATATCCAGGCCGCGCCGGCCACCACTGACGAACACGGTATCGAAACGCCCCGCCGAGACGTCGATCACCGTCGGTAAGCGCCGTTTCTGCCCGAGCGGACTGATGCCGCCAACGACATAACCGGTGACACGCTCGGCCTGCGTCGGGTCGGCCATCTCCACTTTCTTCGCCTTGCACGCGGTGGCCATCGCTTTGAGATCAAGCTGACCGGTCACCGGTACCACGGCGACTGCGAGCCGACGTTGATCACCGTCCTGCATCACCAGCAGCGTCTTGAACACCCTGGCAGGATCGAGTCCCAGGGCCTGTGCCGCCTCCAGTCCGTAGCTGCTGGCGTTGGGATCATGCCGGTAGGGATGCGCCTTGACCGTGACGCCGGCGGCCTGAGCTGCCTTGATCGCCGGGGTCATCGCCGTTCTTTTATCTCGATCCCGCGGTCACGCAGCTTGCGGTACAGGTGCGTGCGCTCCATGCCAGCCTCTTCCGCCATCTGGCTGACGTTGCCGGCGTGCTTCTCCAGCTGGTACTCGAGGTAGGCCTTCTCGAACGCGTCGCGCGCGTCGCGCAGTGGCTGGTCGAATGACACCCCGGGCACACCGCCGCTGCCGCTGGCCGCCTGCGCGGCACCCATCGCCGCCTCTACCTCCTGCGCACTGATCTCATCGCCGGTACCGAGGATCAGCACCCTTTGCACCAGGTTCTTGAGCTCGCGGATGTTGCCCGGCCAGTTGTGGTTGCGCAGCACGTTCTGTGCAGAGATCGAAAAGCGTCGGTACGGCAGCTTGTCCTGCCCGACCAGGCGGTCGACCGCGCTCTCAAGCAGCTCGGGGATGTCCTCGCGGTGCTCGCGCAGTGGCGGCACGACCAGCGGTACCACGTTGAGCTGGTAGAACAGGTCCTCACGGAACTTCCCCTCTTCCACCGCGCGGTGCAGGTCGCGCTGAGTCGCGGCGATGACGCGTACGTCGATGTTGACCGGCGCCGCCCCGCCCACGCGCATGAACGAGCCCGTGTCCAGCGCGCCGACCAGCTGCGCCTGGGCCTCCAGATCCATGTCGGCAACCTCGTCGAGGAAAAGCGTGCCACCGGCCGCCTGTTCCAGCCGGCCGTACTGGATGCTGCCGTCACGCTCACTGCCAAACAGCTCCAGTGCCGCGTTGCCCTTGCTGATCGCCGACACCCCGACATCGATGAAGGGGCGGTCCTTGCGTGAGCTGTGCGCGTGCAGGTAGCGGGCAAAGGTCTCGCGTCCGCTGCCCGGTTCGCCGGAGATCAGCACCCAGCTGTCATGCAGCGCGACTCGCTTCACCTGCTCTCGCAGGCGCTGGATCATCGGGCTGTGGCCGATCGGCTCGATCACGGTGGACGCGCGCCGCTTGAGGCCGACGTTCTCCTGCGCCAGGCGGTCGGCTTCCAGCGCGCGTTCAACGGTCAGCAGCAGCTTGGCCAGCGACAACGGCTTTTCGAGAAAATCATAAGCCCCCAGACGGGTTGCCTCGACGGCGGTCTCGACCGTGCCATGACCTGACATCATGATCACCGGGCATACCAGGCCGCGACCGTCCGACCACTCCTTGAGCAGGCTGATGCCGTCCAGATCGGGCATCCAGATGTCGAGCAGGATCAGGCCCGGGCGGCGATCGCGCAGCGCATGGCGTGCCGCCGCCGCATCCTCCGCAGTGGCCACGCTATAGTGCTCGTCTTCGAGAATGTCGCGTACCAGCTGGCGAATGTCCGGCTCGTCATCAACGACCAGAATATGCGGTGCACTCATGCCCCCCCTCCTTCACCCGCCATGCCGGCGAGCAGTGGCAGCTGCTGCTCGGCACCCAGCACCAGCCCCGGCAGGTGCAACACGACACGGCCACCGCCCTCATCCGGGTTTTCCGCATGCACCCAGCCACCGTGCTCGGCGACGATGCGCTTGACGATCGCCAGCCCGAGACCGGTGCCCTTGGTCTTGCTGGTCACATAGGGCTCGAACACCTGATCGATCAGGTCGGGGTCGAAGCCCGGCCCGTTGTCGGTCACAGCGATTTCCACGAAATCGTTACCCCCTTCTTCGCCGATGCGGCTGCTGACCACGATATGCCCCTGCTCGCCGCCGGCCTCGACTGCGTTCTTCAGCAGATTGTGCATGACCTGCCGCAGGCGCACCGGGTCCGCCTCGATGGTCAGGCCAGCCGCATGCAGGTCGGTGACCACGCGCTGCGTACCACCTTCGTACAGCGCCACCACCTCACCGAGGAACTGGTCCACCTGCAGCGGCTTTACCTGCAGCTTGCTCGGTTTCGCATAGTCGGAAAAGTCGTTGACCATGGTCTTCATCGCCTCGACCTGCTGCACGATAGTGTGAGTCGCGCGATCGAGCACCTCCGCGTCTTCCGGCGGCAGCTTACCCAGGTATTTGCGGCGCAGGCGCTCGGCAGACAGCTGGATCGGTGTCAGCGGATTCTTGATCTCATGTGCCAGGCGCCGCGCCACCTCTCCCCAGGCGGCGTCACGCTGCGCCTTGAGCAACTCGGTGACATCGTCGAATACCAGCACATGCCCGGTTGCCACGCCGGGGTCCGTCTCGAGTGGAGAGTGCCTGCACAACAGCACCTGGCGACCAACACCACGATACAGCGTGATCTCCGCGCGACCCTCGTGCACGCCCTTCTCGAAGCCCTCGATCACCCGATCGACGAACGGTTGTAACGACTCCCGGTGCCTACCGAGTTCCTGCAGCCTCTCCCCTGCGAGGTCACCGACAGGGACACCGAGAATCTGCTCCGCTGCGCGGTTGGCAGTCTGGATACGGCCCTGCCCATCCAGTGCCATGACCCCGGTGGACAACCCACCCAGCACAGTCTCCAGGTAATTGTGCTGGGCCTGCAGTTTGTGTCGCCCCTCCTCAAGGGCGTTGCGCGCATGCGCGATACGCCTGGTCATCGCGTTGAACGAACTGACCAGGAAACCGAGCTCGTCCTCGACCTTGGGCAGCGGCAGCTGCTTGTCATAGTTACCCTCAGCCACGGCACGCGTACCCTCTGCAATGTCGCTGATTGGCTGTACCAGGCGGCGCGCAGTGAATACCGCGGCCCAGGCGGCGGCGAACAAACCGAGCAACAGGACCATGGACAGACTGAGGGCGAAACTGAATTTGATCTGCGAGCGCATGTAGGCACGCGTGCGGTAGGTCTCGTAGGCATCCTGCAGACTGCTGCTGATATCGCTCAGCGCCTCGGGCACAGGATACAGCGCCTGCAGCACGATGCCGCGGCGGGCCTTGTCGAGAACCAGGCAGCGCACCAGCAGGCGGCCGTCGGGTCCACTTGCCACGCCGACATAGTTGTCCCCGGCCACCACCTGCTGAACCATGCCGCTGTCGGGTGCTGTCGGCAGCAGGATATCCGGGTTGGCGTGGCTCAGCGCCAGCACCTTGCCCTGGACGCTGAACAGCGTAATTTCCAAAGCACCCGAAGAGGCGCGCATGTCATTCACGCTCAGCGCCATCGCAGTCTGCGAGGTGTCCTCGATGGAACTCAGCAGGTTTTCCGACAGCTTCAGGCGCTCGCGCTTGTGCAGGTCCAGCGACAGCTTGCTGAGCGTCAGGGCATCCTCCATCGCGCTGTCGACCTGCAGATCGAACCAGCTGTCGATGCCACTGGACAGAAAACGCATAGAGTAGAAATAGACCACGCTGACCGGCACCAGTGCGAGCACCAGGAACAGTACGGTAAGGCGCGCACTCAGCCGAGAACCGGCGACCCGCAGCCGGTAGTCGCGCAGCAGCTGCCAGAGGTTCCATCCAACCAGGCCGAACAGGAGCACCAGACCGACCAGTGTGAACAGCAGCAGCGGGATGAACCACTGGCCGAGCTCCTCGGAACGTTGCACCGCCGCACTGATCATGTGCAGCGACGCCAGCAGCAACACCACCAGCATGGCGGCTGCGGCCACGTCGAAGCGCCGCTTGTTCACGGCCGTAGCCGCCACTCCCACGGCTCGCTGCTGATCGACCAGTCGCGCTTGATGTAGGCCATCGGACGCATCGGCAACGGCAGTGCCTCGATGTCCAGACCGACGTCGATGCGCACCAGGTAGTCCTCATCGAGGTCGAGTTGTTTGCGCTCGATGATCGGCATCGCCACGATATTGCCGAGGGTACGCAGCGCCGCGTCACGGGTGGCAAAAGACAGGCGCTCGTCACCGACCAGGTTGCGCAACTCGTACATCCCCGACAGCGGCCGATAACGCAGCACGGTGCGCAAACGGTGCTCCACCACATCCGATTCCCACACCCAGGCGCTTGCACGACGCAGCTGCACATGTGTCTCGAAGGTCAGTGGGACCCCGTTTTCCAGCGCCTCGGAAACAGTGTCGTTGAGATGGAACTTGATATCGGCATCGAGCAGGATCCGACCATCCTCGCTCAGGGTCAACGCGACCCGACGCATCTCGACGCCCTCGGGATACCCGATGACCGGCGCGCACAGGATCAGGATTGCAACGATGGTCTGCGCAAGAGTCTTCATAGTCAGGACGCCGGCAACTTCTGCAGCGCGGCGTAATAAAAGCCATCCGTGTCGTCTATACCGGGGAGCAACTGTACACCCTCGCCGCATCGCGTACCGGGCACGGTTGGCAGTTCGACGGCCCGTGCATCCTGGTGGCGCGCGAGGAAAGCCTCCACCTGCTGCGCGTTCTCTGCCGGCAGCAACGAGCAGGTCACGTAGACCAGGCGCCCGCCCGGAACCAGGAGTCTCCACAATGCCGACAGGATAGTCGATTGGCGCTGCACCAGATCGGGCAGATCGGAGGCGCGCCGCAGCAACCGGATATCGGGATGCCGGCGCATCACCCCGGTGGCCGAGCAAGGTGCATCGACGAGTATGCGGTCATAGTGCGACGCTCCCCAGTCGGTGTGCTGCGGCTGTGCGGCATCGCCCGCATGCAGATCCGCATGCAGACCGCCGCGTTGCAGATTCTGCGCGACGCGCTGCAGGCGCTCGGCGTCGACGTCGAGCGCCGTCACCTGCAGCCCACCAACGTGCTGGAGGATGTCCAGGGTCTTGCCACCGGGCGCGGCGCAGGCATCGAGAACGCGCTGCCCCTGCCGCAGGTCGAGACAGGCCGCAGCAAGCTGCGCGCCGGCGTCCTGAACCGAGACCAGACCCTGCTCGAACCCGGGCAGGCGATCGACCGGGACGGCGCTGTCCAGAACCAGCGCACTGGGCACTGTCGGGTGCGCCTGCGCACTCAGTCCCTGCGCCGCAAGGCGCGCCAGGTAATCGGCCCTGCCGATCTGGCTCAGGGCCACGCGCAGCACCATCGGTGGTCGTCCCTGAAGCGAAGCCAGGATGCGTTCCGCCTGTGCCGGCCACGCGGAAACGATGGCCTGGTAAAGCCAATCGGGCTGGGCAAAGCGGGTGGCCGCATCGGTATCGACGCGCTGCTCCAACGCCTCACGCTCGCGCTGCAGGCGACGCAGCACGCCATTGACCAGCTTGCTGGCCCAGGCCTTCCCCAGACCACGACTGGCCTCGACCACGCTCGATACGGCGGCATGTGGCGGGATGCGGCTGTAAAGCAACTGGTACGCGCCGACCAGCAGCAGCACGTGCAGGTCGCGGTCCCTGCTCTTGAACGGCTTCTGCAGCAGCAGCGCGATCAGCGCATCGAGACGGCGATACCAGCGGCACACGCCGAAACTGAGTTCGGCCGCCAGCGCGCGGTCGCGCTCGTCGGTGACGGGCGCCGTGGCAAGCACGTGGTCGAGCGACCGGCCGTCGAGCACGGCCAGCACATTGTTGACCGCCGCGATACGCGGATCAGCCAAGCAGGGTGCCCTGGATGTTGTTGGCGTTGATGAAGTCCTGCGCACTCATCGCGCGTTTGCCGGGCAATTGCAGCTCGGTGATGCGCAGCAGGCCGTCGCCGGTTGCGACGTCGATGCCGCTGCGTGTCGCGTTCATCACCGTGCCTGGTGTCGCACCGACACCGCCGATTGCGTGGGCACGCCAAACGCGCAGGAATGCATCTTCAAAACGTGTCTGTGCCACCGGCCAGGGGTTGAACGCACGCACCTGGCGCTCAATGTCCACTGCCGGGCGCGTCCAGTCGATCGTGGCCTCGGATTTGTCGAGCTTTCTTGCATAGCAGGACCGGCTGTCATCCTGCGGCTCGGCCACCAGGGTACCGTCGAGGATACCCGGCAGCGCCTTCATCAATGCGCTGGCACCGAGTGTCGACAGGCGATCGTGCAGGCTGCCGCCGGTCTCGTCAGACGCCAGCGACACCTCCTCGATCAGGAACATCGGCCCGGTATCCAGCCCTTCCTCCATGCGCATGATGGTCACGCCGGAGGTCGCATCCCCGGCCAGCACGGCGCGCTGAATCGGCGCCGCGCCACGCCAGCGCGGCAGCACCGAGGCATGGATGTTGACGCAGCCAAGACGCGGTGCGTCGAGCACACGCCTGGGCAACAGCAGGCCATAGGCGACCACGATCATCAGATCGGCGTGCAACGACTCAAGCACCGCGACGTCGGCGGGATCCTTGAAATTGGCCGGCTGAAACACCGGGATACCGGCATCCAGCGCCACTTCCTTGACCGGACTGGGACTGAGCTTGCGGCCGCGGCCTGCAGGACGGTCCGGCTGGGTATAGACCCCGACGAGCTGGTGTCCGGAACCCAGCAGGGCCCGCAGCGGCGGGACTGAAAACTCCGGTGTGCCGGCGAAGACGATGCGCTTTGAATCATTCATGGGCGGTCAGTGGGTTCGCAAATGGGAACCGTGTCTCAGTGCCTCGCTGTCACGCGATCTAAGCTTTGGCAGAAACCGGTTGTTGTCGGGCAGCCCTAGATGGCACGTTGTTTTTGTGTCTTGTCTCCACCCTGCCGGG
>Ga0116152_10001614_pt1 | contig 18486 bp, 13 predicted proteins | sample AD_UKC119_MetaG_FD_89894 | JGI IMG/M metagenome (GOLD analysis project Ga0116152, IMG submission 89894) | Active sludge microbial communities of municipal wastewater-treating anaerobic digesters from Hong Kong - AD_UKC119_MetaG | ecosystem: Engineered > Bioreactor > Anaerobic > Digestate... | reverse complement strand
TTTGTCTCATTATCTTTTACATTTTTATAGTCCATCCAATCGCGGGAGTACCAGCGTTTCAGTTTGCCTTCGCGGCTATCCAGATAATGGCCTGGAGGAAAGAGTTCAATTTTTGTACAAACGCCTTCCAAGGCTTTCAATTCGGAAGCAACATAAAAAGTTCCGTTTTGGTCCCAACCGATATACAATGGAATGATACCAATATGGTCGCGGGCAATGAAATAGATGTCATTTTCAACATCATACAGCGCAAAACCAAAAATGCCGTTCATTTCGTCAAGAAAGCTTGCGCCTTTCTCCTTGTATAAAGGAAGAATGACCTCACAATCGCTTTTGGTTTGGAAGTCATAGTTTTTGAATTGCTTCCGAAGCGCCATATGGTTATAGATTTCGCCATTGGCAGCCAATACCAGATTGCCATCACTGCTGAAAAGCGGTTGTTTCCCGGAAGTGGGATCTACAATGGCCAGACGCTCGTGGGCCATAATGGCTTTGTCGTTACTGAAAATTCCGCTCCAGTCCGGCCCGCGGTGACGGATACACTTTGCCATTGATAACACTTGAAGTCTTAAAGCTTCCGCTGGCTCCTTTAGTTTGAATGCACATACAATTCCACACATATTTTCTATAATTTAGATTGTTGGTTTTAGTTCAAAAAAAAAGCCTGTCAAGAAAAAACTTGACAGGCCATATATCGCGACAAGTTTTTGTTACGGCAGCACGTTATTATTGTTTGTATTTAAGCTGAAATGAAACATAGACTTGTTTTTTTTATAATTGAATTGCTAATGTAAAATATTTTTAGAACTAAAAGCAATTAATTTTTGGATTAAATTGAAAATAGGGGGAAATCCCCCAGTGATTTTAAAACAATTAAAGCTTGAATTTTACCTCAGTTTTGGAAAATCTAAAGGATTTGATTCGTGCATAATTTCATAAACCTTTTCATAAACATCTTCCACTGAAGGCTTGCTAAAGTAATCGCCATCTGTTCCATAGGCGGGACGGTGGTCTTTCGCGGCAAGCGTTTGAGGTTTGCTGTCAAGATATTTGTACCCCTCCTGAACATCCAAAATGTTTTGAAGTATATAAGCCGAAGCACCGCCAGAAACGTCTTCGTCAATAACAAGCAAGCGATTTGTTTTGGCTACACTTTTTACCATATCGTGATTAAGATCAAGAGGGAGTAAAGATTGTACGTCAATAATTTCTGCGTCTATTCCTGCTTGTTGCAGTTCTTTTGCGGCTTCTTCCACAATCCTTAGGGTACTGCCGTAGGAAACCAAAGTGATATCTGTTCCTTCTTTAATTGTTTCAACAATTCCAATGGGTGTTTTAAGCTCACCCAGATTGTTTGGCATTTTTTCCTTTAAGCGGTAGCCGTTCAAGCATTCAATGACCAAAGCGGGTTCATCCGTTTCAAGCAGTGTATTGTAAAAACCTGCCGCTTTGGTCATGTTTCGCGGTACAAGAATGTACATACCGCGAAGCAAGTGGATCAAACCGCCCATTTGTGAACCACTATGCCAAATGCCTTCCAATCTGTGTCCACGGGTACGGACAATCAATGGTGCTTTTTGGGTACCGTTGGTTCGGTAACGAACGGTAACCAAATCATCACTCATTATTTGAAGACAATACAATATATAATCTAAATATTGAATTTCGGCGATAGGGCGGAGGCCACGCATTGCCATTCCAATTCCCTGCCCAAGAATGGTAGCTTCACGAATACCAGCATCGGCAACCCTTAGTTTACCGTATTTTTCCTGCATCCCTTCCAAGCCTTGGTTTACATCACCAATCTCCCCGGCATCTTCTCCAAAAATTAATACTTCAGGATATTTGCTGAAAATAGCATCAAAGTTATCACGGAGAATTATACGGCCATCCACTTCCTCTGCATCATTGGCGTAGGCTGGAAGTACCTCTTTGATAGTCTTGGCATTTTCTTTTGCTTCACTATAAAGATGGGCACTGTATTTTGGCTGGATTATTTCTAAATAATTATTGATCCAGTCCTGTAATTGTTTCTTTTCTGAAGAAGCTTCGCCTACACTATTGCGCAATGCTTTGCGGGCAGAGGCAAGAATGTTTCTGCGCAAGGGTTCTTTTTCTGAAGCCAGCTCGTTTTTTATTTTTTCTATAAAAACTTTATTGGCGCTATTTTCAGCTAAGTTGCCAAGTAACACTACCGCTTCTTCCTGTTCCTTTTTTTGTGGAGCCATGAATGCTTCCCAAGCAGCTTTTTTGCCATCACGGACTTTTTTCTTTATATCTTTTTCAATTTCCGTTAGCGTTTCTTCCGAAGCAATATCGCTGGCTATCATCCACTCTCGCATTTTCACGTTACAATCGTATTTTGCTTCCCACTCCAAACGTTCCTTGCTTTTGTAGCGTTCGTGCGAACCACTTGTACTGTGGCCTTGTGGTTGTGTAAGCTGTTGCACGTGAATCAAAACGGGAACATGTTCTTCTCTGGCAATTTTTGAGGCACGTCCGTAAACCTCAATAAGTTCGGGGTAATCCCATCCTTTTACGCAGATTATTTCATAACCGTTTTCTTCTTCGGTGCGTTGAAATCCTTTAAGTATTTCTGAAATGTTTTCTTTGGTGGTTTGGTATTTTGCGTGAACAGAGATTCCGTATTCATCGTCCCAAACACTCATTACCATTGGCACTTGCAATACGCCTGCGGCATTTATTGTTTCCCAAAACAGCCCTTCGCTGGTACTTGCATTTCCGATGGTCCCCCAAGCAACTTCGTTACCGTTTATGGAGAAATTGGTTTTATCCTCAATTCCTTTTACGTTTCTGAAAATTTTTGAAGCTTGTGCCAAACCCAACAAACGGGGCATTTGGCCTGCGGTAGGTGAAATATCGGCACTGCTATTTTTTTGTACAGTGAGGTTTTTCCAACTACCGTCCTCGTTTAAACTATGTGTTGCGAAGTGGCCGCCCATTTGCCTTCCGGCACTCATTGGGTCTGCTTTTATGTCTGTATGTGCATAAAGACCTGCAAAAAACTGTTCGATGGTCAATTTTCCAATCGCCATCATAAAAGTTTGGTCACGGTAGTATCCGCTTCGCCAATCACCGTTTTGGAATGCTTTTGCCCAGGCCAATTGTGGCACTTCCTTTCCATCGCCAAAAATCCCGAATTTTGCTTTTCCGGTCAATACTTCGCGACGGCCCAATAAACTACATTCACGGCTGGTTACTGCTATCTTGTAATCTTTAAGGACTTCTTTTTTAAAATCTTCAAAAGAAATCTCGCCGTTGGTCTTTGGGTTTGTCTGCATTTCAATAGGTTTTAGTTTTGCAAAAATAGCGAAATTGGGGGTCTTTCGCAATGCTTAGTTATACACAACCCATTTTTGAAACGGAATGTATTTTAAGTTTAATCCTTTTTTAAGGAAACTAACATGATTATCAATAATCTAAGCAAGAGGAGAAAAGGTAATCCGTGGAATAAAACATCAAACCAGTCTGCAGCTAGCATTCCCTCGGCACCACCTGCAATCCATTTCATTTTGCCCCAGATGTGCGGTTCGGGAAAGAAAGGGGCTAAGCCCAGTGTGAGGCAGAGCAAAAGTATAATACGCCAATTGTTTAGTAGTTGCATTTAAGTGATTTGTTGATTCGGACTTCCTCTTTTGAGGTTGCGGGTAAAAATAAAAAATCCCCGGAATTTCCGAGGATTTATATTTATGAATTTAATGTTACTCAACTTCTTTTACTGAAGCTCCAGGAGCATTTTTTCTCACGGATTCAATTCCGTTTTTTGCGCCACTTTCGGCGGCATACATTTGGCTGCTTCCAATTATCTGCCCATTCGTGGCTTTAATGTTGAAATGAATTTTTCCGTTTTTCGCAGTCTTCATTTCAAAACTGCTGTCTTTTCCGCAATTTTTCTGAACAGATTCTATCCCGTTCATCGCAGAAGCTTTCGTAGCGTACATCTGGCTGCTTAAAATAACTTGACCATTGGCCGCTTTTAATACAAAGTGAAATTTATCACCGCTTTTTTTTAGTTCAAACATAATTAGGAGTTTATTGATTACTGAATATTTGAGCGTTCAATATCGTGAAAAACAAGTTGTTTTAAAAATAAGCGAATGCTTTTATAATAAGTTTAGCATTATTTATTTAAACATATCAAGCCCCGGAATATTTGGCAACCCTTCTTTTGCCACAGCGGCAACTTCTGTTTCGTGAACATTAGTAGCTTTCTCAATGGCTTTGTTCAGGGTAAGAATCAGGTAATCCTCCAATTGCTCTTTATCCTCAAGCAGCGTATCATCAATTTCAATAGTTTTAATTTGTCTGTTTGCGGTAAGCGTTATTTTTAAAAGTCCGTCGCTGCTTGTTTCATCTATTAAAACGGAATCCAACCGTTTTTTTGTGGCTTCTACTTTTTCCTGGGTTTCTTTCAGTTTGCCCATCATTCCCATTAAATCTCCAAACATATTTTTTGCATTTAAGTTTGATGCAAATTTACTACATTGTAAAGCTATTCAACAACCTTCAATTATGAAAAATAGTTTAATTGTTTCAGTAGCTTGTCTTACTTTTGCCGTTGCTTGCAAAAATCAAGATACTTCAGATAAAAATATGGAAATCACTCCCCCGAAAGCAGAAAAAATAGCCAAGGAATTAAATGCCCACAACGATATTCGCATCGATAATTATTATTGGCTCAACAATCCGGAAGATGAAAAAGTAATAAATTATTTGAATGAAGAGAATAGTTACTACGAAGCAATGACGGAGCATACCAAAAAGTTTAAGGAGGATCTTTTTGAAGAAATGAAGGCGCGCATAAAGGAAGATGACGAATCGGTTCCCTATAAATTGAACGGTTACTACTACATTACGAGGTATGAAACAGGAAAAGATTACCCTATCTATACCCGGAAAAAGGAAAGCTTGGACGCCCCCGAGGAAATTCTTTTTGATGTGAATGAAATGGCTAAGGATTATTCTTACTACAACCTTACCGGCCTAAATGTTTCTGAGGACAACAAGCTAGTTTCATTTGGGGTGGATACCTTGAGCAGAAGAAAATACGATATCTATATAAAAAACCTTGAAACTGGGGAAATTTACCCAGAGCGCATTCCTTTGACCACTGGAAGCGCAACTTGGGGCAGCGATAACAAAACGCTTTTTTATACTCGAAAGGATGAGAAAACCCTTCGGGCAGATAGAATTTACAGGCACACTTTGGGTGCCGACCCCATTACTGACGAACTAGTATTTTCCGAAAACGACGATACCTTCGGCACCTATGTGTATAAGACGAAGTCGAAAAAATTTATAGTAATAGGAAGCTACAGTACCTTAACTTCAGAATACCGCATCCTATCTGCCGATAATCCTATGGGTAAATTCAGAATCTTTCAGCCGCGCGAAAGAGGATTGGAATATAGCATTTCACATTATGGAAATAACTGGTATGTTTTGACCAATAAGGACAAAGCACTCAACTTTAAACTCATGAAAACTTCGGAAGACAAAACTTCAAAAGAGAACTGGGTTGATATGATTCCGCACCGCGATGACGTACTTTTGGAGGACATTGATATTTTTAAGGATTATTTGGTGGTTAGCGAAAGGAACAATGGCCTGACCAAGATTAGAATAAAAAAGTGGGAGGGCAACGAAGATTATTACCTTCCTTTTGATAATGAAACCTATACTGCTTTCACAACACAGAACCCCGAATTTGACACAGAAATACTTCGTTATGGCTACAATTCTTTGAACACGCCAGCTTCCGTGATTGATTTCAACATGGAAACGAAAGACAAAATGGTGTTGAAAGAAACTGAAGTTTTGGGCGGAAAGTTTGATAAAGATAATTATGAAACCGAGCGTCTGTGGGCGACTGCTGCTGATGGAACAAAAATCCCGATGTCGGTTATCTATAGAAAAGGCATCAAGAAAGATGGTAAGAATCCGTTACTCATTTATGGTTACGGTTCCTATGGCGCCACGATGGATCCCTATTTTTCTTCTGTGCGTTTAAGTCTTTTGGATCGCGGATTTATATATGTAATTGCGCACATTCGCGGTGGAGAATATATGGGGAGGCAATGGTATGAGGACGGAAAATTGCTGAAAAAGAAAAATACCTTTACCGATTTTATTGATGCTTCCAAATATTTAGTAGAAGAAGGTTATACTTCTCGAGAGCATCTTTACGCTTCGGGTGGCTCTGCTGGTGGACTTCTGATGGGAGCAATTACCAATATGGCACCAGATTTATATCATGGTGTGATTGCTTCGGTGCCATTTGTAGATGTTGTTACCACAATGTTGGACGATTCAATTCCATTAACTACAGGCGAATATGACGAATGGGGAAACCCAAATGAAGTGGAATACTACAATTATATTAAAAGTTATTCACCATATGATAATGTGGAAGAAAAAGCCTACCCAAATATGCTCGTAACTACAGGTCTTCACGATAGTCAAGTACAATATTGGGAACCGGCTAAATGGGTCGCCAAACTTAGAGATTTGAAAACTGACAATAATATATTGCTGTTGCAAACCAATATGGATGCTGGTCATGGCGGGGCTTCTGGGCGTTTTGAAGCGTTAAAGGAAGTGGCAATGGATTATGCATTTCTGTTGGATTTGGAAGGAATTAAGGAGTAATAAAAATATTTCCTTACCTTTGTGCGGTTAAAATTTTCAGTTTTGAACTGAAGTCATTTTAAAACGAACTCCCTCTTTATGAAAGAAGAAATAAAAGCCCACAATAACGTGTTGGAACTTATAGGCAACACACCATTGATAAAGCTTAACAAAATTACCCAAAATATGAAGGGTAATTATTTCGCAAAAGTTGAAGCGTTCAACCCAGGACATTCTACTAAAGACCGTATTGCTCTTTATATTATTGAAGAAGCCGAAAGAAAAGGCATTCTGAAACCAGGCGATACCATTATTGAAACCACGAGTGGAAACACTGGTTTCAGTATTGCAATGGTGAGCATTATTAAAGGATATGAATGTATTTTGGCTGTTAGTTCAAAATCTTCCGCAGATAAGATTGATATGCTAAAAACGATGGGGGCCAAAGTCTATGTTTGCCCAGCCCACGTTAGTGCAGATGACCCTCGTTCTTATTACGAAGTTGCAAAAAAACTTCATAACGAAATAAAAGGTTCTGTTTACATCAATCAATATTTTAATGAATTGAACATTGATGCGCATTACCAAACCACTGGCCCAGAAATCTGGGAACAGACTGCTGGAAAAATAACACATTTGGTGGCTTGCAGTGGGACAGGGGGAACAATCTCTGGAACTGCTCGCTTCTTAAAAGAACAGAATCCAAATATAAAAGTAATAGGTATTGATGCTTACGGCTCGGTACTTCAAAAATACCACCAAACCAAGGAATTTGATGCCAATGAAATCTATCCATATCGTATTGAAGGTTTGGGGAAAAACTTAATTCCTACCGCTACAGACTTCAATATTATTGATAAATTCGAAAAAGTAACCGATGAGAGCAGTGCGCATACTGCCCGCGAACTTGCAAAAACCGAAGGACTGTTTGTGGGTTATACAAGCGGTGCGGCAATGCAAGGTTTGAAGCAACTTGAAGAAGAAGGTGAATTTGACCAAAGCAGCAATATAGTTGTTATATTCCCCGATCACGGTTCACGCTATATGAGCAAAATTTACAATGATGAATGGATGAGCCAGCAGGGCTTTTTTGATTCGGAAACTGCTGAAATCCACCAAATTGAATACGTAAAGTAATTTTAGATATATGATTTAAAAACCGATTGTTATTTTCAATCGGTTTTTAATTATATGATTTTATAGGTAGGAAGAAGCGCGATTAATCACCTACCTGGGTTTTTGGATTTCGGTTGTTTAAATCTAATGTCTAAAATCTAATATCTCACAAATTAATTAATTAATTTTGCCCCATATTCTTAACTAAAGATTTAATGAAAGATTTATTCGATAAAATTTATAAAGAGAAAGGTCCAATAGGAAAATGGGCTGAACAAGCGGAAGGCTACTTTGTTTTCCCAAAATTGGAAGGTCCAATTTCCAATAGAATGAAATTTAAGGGCAAGGAAGTAATCATTTGGAGTATCAATGATTATTTAGGCCTTGCCAACCACCCGGAAGTTAGAAAAGTAGATGCTGAAGCCGCCAAAAAATGGGGCTCTGCATACCCAATGGGCGCCAGGATGATGAGTGGCCATACCGATCTTCACGAGCAACTTCAGCGGGAACTTGCAGCATTTGTACATAAAGAAGCTGCTTATTTACTGAATTTTGGTTACCAAGGAATGGTTTCAACCATTGACGCACTCGTTTCAAAAGACGATGTGATTGTTTATGATGTTGATGCCCACGCTTGTATAATTGACGGGGTTCGTCTTCACTTGGGGCAACGCTTCACCTACAAGCATAACGATATGGAGAGTATCGAGAAAAACCTGCAACGTGCCACAAAAATGGCCGAAAAAACAGGCGGCGGAATTCTTCTTATTTCTGAAGGGGTCTTCGGAATGCGCGGAGAGCAAGGAAAATTAAAGGAAATTATTGCGCTTAAGAAAAAATACAACTTCCGCTTTTTTGTGGATGACGCGCACGGTTTCGGAACACTAGGAAAAACAGGTGCCGGAGCAGGCGAGGAGCAAGGTGTTCAGGACGGAATAGACGTTTATTTTGCCACTTTTGCAAAATCTATGGCGAGTACCGGAGCTTTTATTGCGGGTGACGAAGAGATTATGAATTACCTAAAATATAATCTGCGTTCGCAAATGTTTGCAAAATCATTGCAGATGGTTTTGGTGGAAGGTGCATTGAAGCGTCTGGATATGCTTCGCAGCATGCCAGAATTGAAGGCGAAACTTTGGGAAAATGTAAACGCGCTGCAGGGTGGACTTAAAAAGCGAGGTTTTGATATAGGAACAACCCAAAGTTGCGTTACTCCTGTTTATTTAAAAGGAAGCATCCCGGAAGCAATGGCCTTGGTAAAAGATCTTCGTGAAAACCATGGAATTTTCTGCTCAATTGTTGTGTATCCGGTAATCCCGAAAGGATTGATTCTTTTGCGAATGATTCCAACGGCTTCACACACTATGCAGGATATTGAAGAGACTTTGGAAGCCTTTTCATCCATCCGCGAACGCTTGGAGAATGGAACCTACAAACGTCTGTCTGCGGCTGTTGCGGAGGCGATGGGAGAGAAGATTTAATAATTCCCGTGCAAACGGGAATCTCACAATATTTAAAAAATCCACCTTTTTTGGTGGATTTTTTTATTTCAAATATTTTTCCTATACGTACTCCGCTCCTTATGCTGCACGGGATTGTAGTCTTTCCAAAGCAATTGTACAGCAGTGTTTTCCTTTAATTCAGGATTGGTTTCAACGGTGTGTATTCCCTTGGCGTTAAAAAGGTGTTGCATCTCTTCAAAAATAATTGCCGTAACACCCTTTCCTTGGTATTCGGGGTCAATTCCTATTAGATAAAAGGCGGCGGTATCGTTCTTTTTCTGTGCTTTTAAAATATAGTTCCATCCCAATGGGAACAATTTGCCATTGGCTTTTTTCAATGCCTTGGAAAAAGAGGGCATCACGATGGAAAAGGCAATGAGTTTTCCATTTTTGTCTTTTATACAGGTGATGTAATCGGGATGGATAAAGTTAAAATATTTTTCCTTGTAATAATCAATTTGGTACTGCTGTATGGGAACAAACGTTTGGAGCGTGTTGTAGGTTTTGTTCAGCAAATCGAACATACTGTCCACATAAGGAAGGATTTCCTTTTTGTTTTTGAAGCGGATTACGGAAAGCCCATAGCGCGATTTTACCAATTCTGAAAACTTTTTCACCTTTTCAAAAATGGATTGCGGGACGTTCATTTTATACTCTACCCAAGTTGCCTGCTTTTCAAAGCCCAGTTTTTCAAGATGTTTGGCGTAATATGGAAAATGGTACCACGTAATCATCGTATTCATTTCCTCAAAGCCCATCGTTAAAATTCCTGCCTTTTCCATATTGCTGAAACCAACGGGGCCTTCGGCATATTCAAGGTTGTGTTCCCGGCCTTTTTCAAAAACTTTTTCCAACAAGGCTTTGGTAACTTCAATATCGTCCACCATATCCAGCCAGCCAAAGCGGATTTTTTTCTTCCCCTGTTCATTTACCTCCAAATGGTTTAAAATAACTGCGATACGGCCAACAATTTCATTTCCTTTATAAGCCAAATAATACCAAGCTTCGGCATTTTTAAAAACAGGATTTTTTGCGGTATCCAAAGTTTCCATTTCATCTTTAATAAGCGATGGAACCCAATATTTGCTGTCTTTGTATAGTTTAAAGGGAAAAGTGACGAATTTTTTAAGATCACTTTTGGAGGTTAGTTGTTTTATTGTAATCATGCACAAAATGTTATTATTCACCACCTTCGTCCAAGTTTAATTCTTCTTGGCGTTCTTCTTTTTTATCCTTTTCCTTTTTGTCTTTCATCTCTTTATTTGCATCATCTTCTAAATATTCGTCTTTGTTGTGCATATCAAATCGATATGCCAAGCCTGCACGTCCATAAAATTTAGAAGGAGTGTCCTTAAAACTATAAGTGAGAGAGAGGTCTACTTGCAGGTTTTCGTTAATGAGAGCAGCTGCGCCACCACGCAACAATTGATCGGAATAAAAGTCACTTTTTAAGCCTTGATTTTCAAGAAAAACCGAAAAATACCGATTGGTAGCATGTGTTAATGTTACAATATAACCATAAGTCGGAAAATCTGTAGTAACGCGATCCACGATAATATTGGTTACAAATACCCAACCGCCAATAAAATTGTTCTGAGTTGCGATAACAAATTTAGGGCTTATTTTCCCTTCAGCTTCGGGGGTGAATGGATTGTCCGCAAAATCAAAATTGACACCTGCATAAATTGATATTGCAGGAATTAAATCTGCCCACTGTGTTTTGTTGTTTGCCTTCCAACTGTAAAGATTAGGACCTTTTAGGTCGCGCTTTCGATAGGGGTCATAAATTAAATATTTAGCGCCAAGTGTGTTGCTTTTAAAGTTTGAAAGACTGTATTCTCTTGCCGTTGTAGAACGATTGTCGGTAATTTTGTTTGATTGAAACTCGCCCATAAGGCTCACTTCCAAACGTTCTTTCCAAAATCCATAACGAATGGAGTAGTCTATTGCCAAACCGTTGGTTTCGGTTTTCAACAGCTCGTGTTTTTCTTTTCCGTAGCTAAATCCAGTTTCAATCTGAAGTACATTAGTCCCAACCGAAAAAGCACCCTGTGAGCCGCCGGGGCGGTTGGTATTTATCATTTCGGTATATTGTGCCGAAACAGGCGAAAAAGAAATTGTGCAAAGCAGAAATAGAAAGGGAAGTTTGATATTCATGGATAGTTGGGTTTAGTTCAAAGATATAAGATTTTACCATTTATTTAATAGTCAACATTCGTCTTTTTCTACACCAATTCTTATTTTTGGAAAGAATTTTACAGTTATGATGACATTCCTAAAAACGATATTAATCGTTCTTCTGGTATATTTTGGTCTAAAGTTTCTTATTAGACTGGCAACTCCTTATTTAATACGCTATATTTCAAAGAAAGCAGGACAGCAGTTTGAGCAATTCTTCGGAAATAGTCCAAACATGAACACCCAGCACGAAAAGGAGGGGAGTGTTACCATTGATAAAAACCCCTCTCCAAATTTCCGAAATAGCAAAAAAGTTGGGGAATATGTGGATTACGAAGAGGTAGAGTAGTGGTGAATGCATGAACGGGATGATATAGTTTGCTAAAACTTGTAGTACTTCCGGCGTCCACCGTTAAATATATTTTTCATAATTTTCCCTCTTCAAAATCACAAGCCAAATTATGCAGTCCAACTATAAAAAATTTCTTCCGCATTTAGTTGTTTTCGTTTTGTTTATCGTTGCTTCGCTGGCCTATTTTAACCCTGTTCTACAAGGAAAAAAGATATTCCAAAGTGACATCGTGCAATACACTGGAATGGCAAAACAGCAAAATGATTTCCGAGCGAAAACCGGCGAAGAAACCTATTGGACCGATGCCGCTTTCGGCGGAATGCCAACATATCAATTGGGTGCAAAATACCCTAACAATTACATAAAACAGCTCGATCTCGCCATTCGTTTTCTGCCCCGTCCGGCTGATTATATCTTCCTTTATTTTATTGGAATGTATATTCTTTTTCTAGTGTTGAAAGTGGACTATAAACTTGCTTTTCTGGGTGCACTGGCGTTTGGATTCTCAACCTATTTGATAATAATCTTGGGGGTGGGACATAATGCAAAAGCCCACGCAATAGCCTATATGCCCTTTGTTTTAAGCGGAATATTTCTCACTTTCCGTAGAAAATATTTGTGGGGATTTTTACTGCTGACGGTTTCAATGGGACTGGAGCTGGTTGCAAACCACTTCCAAATGACGTATTATTTGATGCTTTTGGTAGTAATCATCGGCATCGTTTATTTGATTGATGCTTTTAAGAAGAAAATGTTGCCCCACTATTTCAAAGCGGTGGGTATAATGATAGTTGCAGTAATTATTTCCATAGGTTTAAATGCCACGAATATTATGGCAACCAAAGAATACGCAGATACTTCTACCCGTGGAAAAACTGAATTGACCATAAATGCAGACGGTACGCCGAAAGACAACAAAACAGGTCTTGATTACGATTATATTACTGAATATAGCTACGGAAGACTTGAAAGTTTCAACTTATATATTCCACGATTTATGGGCGGAAGTTCTGCCGAGTCCTTTCCAAAAGATTCCAAAACCGTTGAGAGCTTGATGCGAATGGGCGCTTCGGCACAGGAAGCCAATCAAGTGTTAAGCCAGATCCCAATGTATTGGGGAAAACAGACCTATGTGGGAGCCCCGGCATATATAGGCGCGATTGTTATTTTTCTTGCGGTGTTGGCACTTTTTTTAGTTCGAGGAAGATTGAAATGGTGGATAGTTTCAGGTTTTATTTTGACCCTTTTGTTATCGTGGGGAGACAATTTTAAAGGGCTGACTCAGTTTTTCATTGAGTATGTGCCGATGTACAATAAATTCCGCGCAGTTTCTTCCATTCAAGTAATTATTGAATTGATTCTTCCAATCCTTGCTATTGTTGGTTTACATCAGTTTTTTAGCCATTTTGAAAAAGAAGATGAAAAGAAGAAAGCATTGCTTTGGTCAACAGGAATTGTGGGAGGAATTACATTGATATTTATTCTTTTTAAAACAACATTGTTCGATTTTGCGAGTCCATACGATAGCTATTTTAGGGATGAAATGGGCCTTCCGTTTTTGGAGGCCATCCGTGAGGATAGAATGTCGCTTTTCACTTCAGATGCTATCCGTTCATTGATTTTTGTGCTTTTAACTGCTGCCGTTCTTTGGTTTTTTATGAGGGGGAAACTGAAAAAAGGCTTTGCCATTGCTGCACTTTGTTTGTTGGTATTGGTAGATTTAGTTGGCGTTGATAGACGATATGTGAATGAAGAAGATTTTGTACAGGCAAAATTGGTTGAGCAGCCTTTCCAAAAAAATGGAGCCGATATGCAAATATTGGAAGATGATGGCCATTACCGTGTTTATGATGCCACTACAAACGCTTTCAACAGTGGGCGTGCAAGTTATTATCACAATGCTTTGGGTGGTTATCACGCTGCAAAACCGGGCAGAATGCAAGATTTATTTGAATTCTATATTTCAAAAGGAAATATTGGAATTTTGAATATGATGAATGTTCGCTACATTATTACCCAAGCCAAAAACGGTGGGCCAGTAGCGCAGCGCAATCCGTACGCAAATGGAGATGCCTGGTTTGTTGAAAACGTGCTACCTGCGGAAAATGCAAATGAGGAAATCCAGCTTTTGGACAGTTTGGACACCAAAAAAACCGCAGTCATCAATAAAGAATTTCTTTCAAAAATTCCGAGCCATAAAATTGAAAGGGACAGTACGGCAACTATCGAACTTTTCACTTATCAACCCAATCATTTGGTTTATGAAGCTTCTAGCAAGTCGCCACAATTGGCTATCTCTTCAGAAGTATATTATCCAAAAGGATGGAACGCATACATAAATGGTAAACCTGCTGAATATTTCCGAGCCAATTATCTACTTCGAGCTATGGTCATCCCAACGGGAAACAATAAAATAGAATTCAAGTTTGAACCAAAAGTAATCCAAACTGGAAGTACCATTTCTTTGGTGAGCAGTATTATATTCCTATTAATTTTGTTGAGCGGGCTATATTTTGCCTTTCGAAGAAAAGAACTGCAAGAATAAATGAAACGCGCCCTTATAATTACATACTATTGGCCTCCTGCGGGTGGTCCGGGCGTACAGCGGTGGTTGAAGTTTGTGAAATATTTTAGGGAATTTGGAGTGGAACCAATAGTTTATGCTCCCAAAAATCCGAACTATCCTTTGATTGACGAAAATTTTTCTTCGGAAATTCCTTCTGGTATTCAAATTTTGAAACAGCCAATTAGCGAACCCTATCGTTTCGCGAAAATTTTTTCGAGAAAGAAGACCAAGCAGATAAGCAGCGGTATTATTTCAAAAAAGGAAATTTCGGCAATGGAAAAACTGATGCTCTACGTTCGCGGCAATTTTTTTATTCCCGATGCGCGCGTGGGCTGGGTAAAACCTTCGGTTAGATTTCTTTCAAAATATATTTCTGAAAATGCCGTGGATGTTGTGATTACAACGGGTCCGCCGCACAGCCTTCACTTGATCGGGATGCAGCTTCAAAAAGAGATGAATGTAAAGTGGATCGCGGATTTCCGTGATCCTTGGACGACTGTTCATTACCACAAATCTCTACGATTGAGCAAAGCATCAGCTAGAAAGCACAAGGCATTGGAAGCCTCGGTTTTAAAAACAGCATCGATTATCACAGTAACCAGCCCAACTACAAAAAAAGAGTTTGAAATGATTACCAAAACCCCGATTGAGGTAGTTACAAATGGTTTTGATGTTTCCAAAAAGACTGATTTTGAAATAGATTCCAGTTTTTCAATTTCTCATATTGGCTCACTTTTGAGCGAACGAAATCCCGAAGTCTTATGGAAAGTCCTTGCTGAAATTTGCAAGGAAAATGCTTCCTTCAAAAATGATTTGCAGTTGAAATTCGCTGGTGCTGTAAGTGAAGAAGTGAAGCAAAGTTTGAAAGATTTTCATCTTTTGAAAAATTGTAGATTTTTGGGATACATTTCCCATTCCGAAGCTTTGCAAATGCAACATCAAAGTCAAGTACTGCTTTTGGTTGAAATAAATAGTGCCGAAACCCGTGCTATTATTCCCGGAAAGCTTTTTGAATATCTGGCTGCCAAACGCCCAATAATTGCTTTGGGCCCCAAGGAAAGTGATATCGAAGGAATTATTCAGGATACCAATGCCGGAAAATTTTTTAGCTATTGGGATGATAATGCATTGAAAGCTGAAATCCTTCAATTGTATGCAGCATTCAAATGTGGAAATTTAGGGATCGCTTCGGAAGGCATTGAAAAATATAGCAGGAGGGAACTGACGAAACAAATGGCTGACTTAATTCAAAATTTAAAAAGTAAACCCCCGATCATCCAAGGAATCACGGAGGTTTAACCAACCAACCAAAAAACTATCTTTATCCTCTTCCCCTTATAGTTTTACTACTTGAAGAATTACCTCTAGAAACTGTGTTCGCCTTTGAACTGCTTCGAGAAGGAGCACTGGATTTATTTACTGTACTACGACTCGCCGTTTCTCTTTTGGGAGCCTGTGTTGTATTTTTTGTTACCGATCTACTTTTGTTGTTTGATGAAGTAGTGCGGGTTTGTTGTTTTTGAACATTTCTGTCCGCTAAAACATTTCGTGAATTAGTTGGGCGAGTTGTATTCGCAATTCTGTTATTTTTCACGTTGTTTTTGGGATTTATTTTTTCTACATTTCTATTTGTATTGTTGCCATTCACTCTTGTTGTGTTTCCACTACGTGAGGTAACGGTGTTTTCTCTAGAAACGTTTCCTGAAATATTTCGAGTGCTATGCGTGTTTCGATCCACATTTGTGGCTCCTTTACTATTGGTGCTGCTGTTTCTTGAAACAGTATTACTTCTTGTATTATTAGCTTGTGTTTTATCACTTCGGACTGAGCTATAGTTGCGACTGTTATTTGAAGCAACCATAGTGTTTCTTCTATTTGGATTATATTCTTTGTTTATAGAAGATCTTCCTTTTTTATCATAAACACGGCTTCCAGGACGATAAAAATCTCTTCTTCCATTGTGATAGGCTACGTTTTTTCTGTTTTTGTAGTAAACTACGTGATCGTGATAGCTATATCTAACCGGGCTGTAATATCTTCTATAGGGCATATCATAAACTACACAGTGGCTATAGATAGGTCTCGCGTAATAGACATGCCAAGGGCGATAAACATAATATGGATTGTACATATTTATAACGCCGGTGCAATGTGAAAAATAGCCGTAATTATTATACACTACGTGTAATCCACCAACTCTAACTAATCTTCTGTCATTATATTGAATGTCAACATTCCCAGCTTGAATTATTCGACCGTAATAATCATAATAAATAGGAACACTTTCAACTTGGATTACCGCGCCGTAGTCATCATATTGAACGTAAGCATCATAATCATAACCAGAATTGAAACTTATGTTTACATTGGGAGTATTTATGGTAACACTTGAGCCTTTTTGTGGCCCAACATATACAAAATCAAACTGCCCATCGGGGAAAACGGAGAATTCCACATCGCCTTCCACAAAAATATAGGCGTTACCATCATAACCTCGTCTGTTATTGTTTTCACTTTCATTGGAAGTTGCATTTGCTGAAAATCCCATTAAAAGGATGCTGAAGATTAATGCTATGTTTTTCATAAGTTTCAAAAATTAAGGTTTGTACTCGCTTTAAATTCTTTGGTTAGCTGTGTACGATTTTAAATAACCAACGACCGTGCCAAATTTTTAAATGATTGATTTTCAGTGTTTTTTTGAAGTGTGATAAAACTGAGAAGATATTTTGAATGTATTTAAATGAAAAATCCGCTGAAGTGTTTTATCAATTCAACGGATTTTAAAAAACTAACCAACCAAAAAAACTAAAAGTCTTATTTCTTTTATTTTTATGTCAATTAGTGTGCCAAAAAATAATGGGATTTTAAAGTTTTTCTTTCAAATATTCTGCCGTAAAGGATTTCTTACTCTTTGAAACTTCCTCTGGAGTTCCCTCAGCAACCACTTGTCCCCCATTTTCACCACCTTCCGGTCCTAGATCAATAATGTGGTCTGCACATTTAATCAAATCTAAATTATGTTCTACCACAATCACAGTATGTCCTCTGTCAAGTAAAGCATAGAAAGAAGCCAATAATTTTTTTATATCGTGAAAATGAAGCCCCGTTGTGGGTTCGTCAAATATAAAAACGGCTTTCTCTTTTGAAGTCCCCTTAACCAAAAATGAAGCAAGTTTAATTCGCTGAGCCTCTCCGCCGGAAAGGGTAGAGGAGCTTTGCCCCAGCTGGACATAACCAAGTCCCACATCCTGCAATGGCTGCAATTTTGCCGCAATTTTATCCTGTTTGTGCTCACCGAAAAAAGCAACGGCATCATCAACGGTCATCGTGAGAATATCGTCTATGTTTTTGCCTTGGAAAGTTACCTCCAAAATCTCTTTTTTGAAACGTTTACCATTGCAAGCATCGCATATTAAATGTACATCGGCCATAAACTGCATTTCTATGGTTACTTCACCTTCGCCTTTGCAGGTTTCGCAGCGACCACCATCTACATTGAAACTGAAATGCTTTGCTTTGTACCCACGTATGTCCGAAAGTTTCTGTGAAGCATACAGATTTCTTATGTCATCATACGCTTTTATATAGGTTACCGGATTGCTTCGGCTGGAGCGGCCAATAGGGTTTTGGTCAATAAATTCAATACTTTTTATAGTATTGAAATCTCCCTTTATTTCTGAAAACTGTCCGGGCTTTTCACCATAGCCACCAATTTCCCGCATTAGGGCGGGATAGAGAATTTTCTTTACCAATGTACTTTTTCCGCTACCTGAAACGCCTGTTACCGCAGTGAAAACATTTAAAGGAAAAGTTACATCGATGTTCTTTAAATTATTTTGGCGCGCGCCGTTGATTGTTATTTTGTTTTTTGAAGTACGCCGTTTCTTAGGCACTTCAATCTCCATTTCGCCATTTAAATATTTTGCAGTGAGCGAATTGGATTGTAAAATTTCAGTATAGGTTCCTTGTGCAACCACTTCCCCGCCAAAAGTTCCGGCTTCGGGGCCAATGTCTATAATTTCATCGGCAGCTTTCATTATGTCCTCATCGTGTTCCACAACGATCACGGTGTTTCCTAGATCACGAAGGGATTTTAAAACAACGATAAGCCTTTCCGTATCTTT
>Ga0116152_10001613_pt1 | contig 18494 bp, 18 predicted proteins | sample AD_UKC119_MetaG_FD_89894 | JGI IMG/M metagenome (GOLD analysis project Ga0116152, IMG submission 89894) | Active sludge microbial communities of municipal wastewater-treating anaerobic digesters from Hong Kong - AD_UKC119_MetaG | ecosystem: Engineered > Bioreactor > Anaerobic > Digestate... | reverse complement strand
TGTGAGTGTTTGTTAGTCTGATGCGCGCCATCTTCTTCGTTGCCATCGACTCGAAGTATTACTATACATCTTCGTCTTGTCGCCTCGAATATGGCGCACCTCAGACTTTTTCAGCAGGCCCTATATAAAGTCACCCTAAGGCATTGTTTTTGTTATTGCCCCGCGCCAAAAATTTTTCTATCTTTGATAAAAACAAAAAAACATGAAAACAATTCTGTCTCTCTTTGTTCTTCTCTTTGCATTCACATTGGTGGGCAAAAGTCAGGTCGTGTATTCCTGCTCATACAAAAGCGATGCGCAGGTAAAGGTATATGTGGCCGATTATAAAAGCGATGCAGATCTGGTTGTTTACAAATGCAGCTACAAAAGCGATGCAACCGGAAACGACGGATTATGGTTTTTTGCAGAATACAAAAGTGATGCTGATAAAACCATTTATTTCTGCGATTACAAAAGCGATGCTGACCTTGTAATATTTTTCGCTGACTACAAAAGCGACGCCGGCTGGCGCAACAGCAGCAAGAAACACTTGATGTACTAGCACGCAGAAAAGCCGGCCGAATAGCGGTGAATAGTGAGCAGTGAGCAGTGAATCAAGGCCGGGCAGCTTTCAGTCGTCAGCGAAGTCCCGTCTGCAAGGCACGGGATTATCAGTGATCAGCTCTCAATTTCGTGCTGGGATCTCTGATAAATTTATTGAGCCGAAGGCGTAAAAAAAGCTACGCAGTACCAGACTGTCCCAGCGGGACAAAATATTGGTAGCCCGCATGCCCGCAAGGGCTCCGGGGACAAGCAAGTAGCCGGTATTATCAATAAAATATTTTGAATAATGCACTCCGCGTTGCGCTTTGTGCATTGAACGTTGTGCCTACACGGTCATAATATCTTTTTCCTTGGCCGCAATGATCTGGTCGATCTTTTCAATGCTCTTGTCCGTTGCAGTCTGAATGTCTTTTTCAAGACCTTTGACTTCATCTTCGGGAACACCATCTTTGATGAGTTTACGGGCGCTATCAACCACGTTGCGGCGGACATTGCGCACAGCTACTTTGGCATTTTCGCCTTCTACTTTTACTTTTTTGACCATTTCTTTACGTCGCTCTTCGGTGAGCGGCGGAATTGAAATGCGAATAATCTCTCCATTATTCACCGGCGTAAAACCCAGATTGGCAGCCATAATTGCCTTTTCGATGGCACCCAGCACGCTGCGGTCCCATGGCTGAATCACAATGGTTCTTGCATCCGGAATGTTGATATTCCCTACCTGTGCAAGCGGAGTCATGGTTCCATAAAAGTCAATTTTGACTGAATCAAAAATGGAAGGGCTCGCTTTTCCGGCACGAATTTTCACTAGTTCGCGTTCCAGATGCGCAATTGCATTGGTCATTCCTTCCTTTGCTTCCTCAAGTAATAATACGGATTCGTCGCTCATATCTGTTTTACTTCTTATTTATTCTTTACAATTGTTCCAATTTTCTTTCCTTCAAGAATGGCTTCCAGATTGCCTTTGCCATGAATATCAAAAACGATGACCGGCATGTTGTTTTCTTTGCACAACGTGAAAGCAGTCATGTCCATAATGTTCAGATGTTTCTCGTATGCCTCATCAAATGTGAGTTTGTCATACTTCACTGCGTCGGGATGTTTCTCGGGATCGGCTGTATATATGCCATCCACACGTGTGCCTTTCAGCAAAGCATCGGCATCAATTTCAACAGCACGCAATGCAGCTGCAGAATCTGTAGTAAAATAGGGATTGCCAGTGCCGCCCGAAATGATAACCACTGTTTTATTTTTCAATAATTCAATAGCAACAGGGCCGCTCATTTTTTTACAGAGGGGCGATATTTCAAGTCCTGAAAGCACTTCGCATTTTATTTCACGTTGTTTCAATGCATCCTGCAAAGCAAGACTATTGATTACCGTGGCTAGCATTCCCATATAATCGCCCTGCACACGCGACACACCCTTCTTTTCGCCGCTCAATCCACGAAAAATATTTCCACCACCCAGCACAACACCAACTTCTGCCCCTTTATCAACAGCCGATTTAATCTCATCAGCAAAAGATGCAAGCATCTCCGCATTAATACCTGATTCTTGTTTTCCGGCAAGCGATTCCCCACTGAGTTTAAGCAAAATTCTTTTCATGATGCTGCAAATTTAAAAAAAAGGAGGTATTCAAACCTCCAGGTAAAACTAATATTTTTTGACATCGGTTTTCTTTCCATTCTCGTCGTAAAAAATCCACTCACCGGTCATCCGATCATTTTCATATTGACCTGAATAACGCAGTCGGCCGTTTTCGTAATACACGCGACGAAATCCTTCGGCTTTGCCATCAACAAACTCACCCTCACTCCAGATATTGCCATTCTGATACCAGACTCGCCAAACCCCATTGCGCTTTTCATCCTTAAAGCCGCCCTCAGATTTAAGTTTGCCATCCTGATAAAAAACCTCTTCCTTTATTTTTTTGTGATTCTTATCATTCGAATAATACACTACAATATTGTCTTTACCATCTGGATAGGTTTTTTCAACCACTCGGACACTTTTGTCACCACCGCACGAAATCAATGCAAACACGATGACAGAAAAAAACAGAAAAAAACCCAGACTACGCATTACTTGTTGTATTCTTTATTCAACCGATCAACAACCTTGACAGTAATATTCAATTTGTCATTGGCATACAGAATTCCTGTGCCACTGTTGTAATCGAGCACATAGTCATAAGGAAATTCCTCAGGATATTGTTTTATAATACTCACAATCGAATCCAGAATCTGATTGTTCATAGCAATCTGTTTTTGCTGAACCTGTGCGAGATACGAGTCGCGCAAGTTCATCAATTGTTCCTGTTCAGCAGCCAAAGCCGATTCCTGACGACTATAATCATCTTTGGTCTGAATTTTTCCATTCTGAACATTCTGCTGAAACAAGTTGACACGTGCCTGAAAACCTTCCTGACGTTTGGTGAAATCCTTATCCAGACTATCATTCAATTTCACCAGGTCACCCTTGAGTGTATCAACAAGATCATATTGGGTCATGATACTGTCAGATTCAACATACGCAATATTAAGTCCGCCATCTGGCACAACAATGCCATTTTCTTTTGAAAACGGATTGTAAAACTGCAATATCAGAAGAATGAGAATAAGTACTCCCGCTGCGATATTAAAAATCATCTGCGGACTGCGAAGACAGCTTTTCTTTTTTTCATCAGGCACAAAGCTATTTTCCTGATTGTTTAGGTTCATTTCCATATACCAAAATTAATTGCCGATTTCCGACATGAATTTAATACGCATGAGACGAATTTCCTCAACGGTGTACTCATTTTCACCAAGTTCTGTCAAAGCATCATCAATTGAATCGGTTTCAGCTGTTCTGAAATATTCAAAAATTTCATCCTGATGATAGGGATCGATATTTTCATCGATATAATAATTCAGGTCAATGCGGGTACCGCTTGAGACAATGCGTTCCAGCTCGTCGAGCAATTCTTCAAAAGTAAGATTTTTCGAAACAGCAAGATCCTCGAGCGCGACTTTACGGTCAATGGCCTGAATAATAAAAACCTTCAGCTTGCTTTTGTTCACAGTGGATTTGACCACCATGTCCATCGGTCTGATGATTTCATTTTCTTCAACATAACCGGCAATAAGTTTAAGGAATGGCTCACCGTATTTTCCGGCTTTACCTGCGCCAACGCCTGTAATGTTTTTCAGTTCATCCATGGTCACCGGATACTGAATAGCCATATCTTCGAGCGAGGGATCCTGAAAAATAACAAAGGGCGGCAGATTTTCTTTTTTCGCAATCTGTTTACGCAGATCCTTTAGCATGGCAAAAAGCGCCTTGTCGGTTCCACTGCTGCGGCCATCACCAGAACTGGGGCCGTCTTCTTCTTTTTCTTCTTCGATGTTACGATCTTTCGTCAACATAATTGAATGTGGGTTGTTCAAAAATTCTTTTCCTTTTTCCGTTATTTTCAAAACTCCATAGTTTTCAATTTCTTTTGCCATGAAGTTCATAATCAGCATTTGTCTGATGACAGAATTCCAGAATCTCTCCGACTTTTCGCCACCTTTTCCAAACACCTCCAGTTTCTCAGCTTTCAGTTGTTTCATCGAAGGAGACTTACTGCCAAGAATGATATCAACGATACTTTTCGATTTAAATTGTTCCTGCGTTTCTTCAATGGTATCGAGCACCAGACAAACATCATCTTCCGCTTCAAAGGTATCACGCGGGAATAAACAATTGTCGCAACTATGACAATTGTCATGCAAATAATTTTCACCAAAATAATGCAACAATTGTTTACGCCTGCAAACCGAACTTTCGGCAAACGATATGGTTTCGAGCAATAAATGTTGTGCTATTTCCTGTTCTGCAACACCTTTGTCTTTCGAAAATTTTTCAAATTTCTGCAAATCATCAATGCTATAAAAAGCAATGCAAAGTCCTTCGCCACCATCACGACCTGAACGACCGGTTTCCTGATAATAACTTTCAAGACTTTTGGGCATATCATAATGCACCACATAGCGTATATCGGGCTTATCGATACCCATTCCGAAAGCAATGGTTGCAATCATCACATCCACTTCTTCCATCAGAAACATATCCTGATTTTGCCTTCGCACAGCGGCCTCAAGTCCGGCATGATAAGGCAAGGCCTTTATTCCGTTCACCTGAAGAAATTCAGCGAGCTCTTCTGTTTTTTTACGACTCAAACAATACACAATCCCGCTCTTTCCTTCATTGGCTTTAACAAATTTCAGAAGTTCTTTGTTAACATCCTTATATTTTGGTCTGACTTCGTAATAGAGATTGGGCCGGTTGAAAGAAGATATAAAAACCTTTGGATCTTTCAGCTTCAGCGTTTTGAGAATATCCTGTTGCACCTTAGGTGTTGCAGTCGCCGTGAGGGCTATGATTGGCACATTTTTACCGATGGCTTCCACTATTGGTCTTATACGCCGGTATTCCGGACGGAAATCATGTCCCCACTCTGAAATGCAGTGAGCTTCATCAACAGCATAAAAAGATATATCAATACCCTGAAGAAATTCAACATTTTCTTCCTTGGTCAGAGATTCAGGTGCAACGTATAACAACTTTGTTTTCCCGGATAAAAGATCTTCGTGAACCAATGCCATTTCAGCTTTGTTAAGCGAAGAATTCATTACATGGGCAATGCCGTTTTCCGTACCAAAATTACGAATGTTGTCAACCTGATTCTTCATCAGGGCAATCAACGGCGAAATAACAATGGCAGTGCCAGGCAACACCAGAGCCGGTAATTGATAGCACAATGATTTACCACCACCTGTTGGCATTATAACAAAGGTATCAGTGCCCTCAAGGAGACTTTCAATAATCTCTTCCTGCTCGCCTTTGAATTTATCAAAGCCAAACACCGTTTTCAGTACACCTTTTATATCGTCGGTCTCAATTTGTTTCATTATTCAGAATCCACCCTCAGGTTTTCGAACTGCAAAAGTAATATTTCATAGTAAAGATAAAAATATTTATGCAATCCAAAAATAAATATTTGCTCCATTAACAAAATAGCTATTTTTGTTAATCAAACAAATGCCATGTCAAAAGTAAAGGAATTTAAGGAATACCGCCTCAAAATGAACAAAGCAATTCTGGAAGGCGACAATAAAGTTATCAAACGCTTGTTTTCGGTCGATACCATGGCCTATGATCCGGGCGCACTGAATACCAAAACCAAAGAAATGCTGGGACTTGTTTCGTCCCTCGTTCTGCGATGCGACGATTGTGTAAAATATCATCTCGAAAAATTATGCGAAATCGGCACCTCCGATGCAGAAATTCATGAAATATTCGGAATTGCCATTCTCGTAGGCGGAACGATTGTAATCCCTCATGCCAGGCGTGCTGTAGAATTCTGGAATGAGCTGAATAAACCCGATGCTCTCTAAAAAAAACATATATTATTATCGTTTTTGCTCTTCTGTGCAACAATCTTGCTGCACAAAATATCCGCATTCTCGGTCATGTGACAGATTCAGCAACAGGAGATCCAATCCCGTTTTGCAGTATTGCCCTTAAGGGAACCAGTATCGGTGCAACCACCGATTTTGAAGGATCTTTCAAAATTGAAAGTAGCACGTCTGGTGACTCCATCATTGTTTCTTGCCTCGGTTACACACAACAAACCCTGCCCGTTAAAGAAAATCAGTTTCAGGAATTAAGCATTGCTTTATCGCAAAATAATATCACTTTAAACGAAGTTATTATCGTCCCGGGCGAAAATCCAGCCGAAGTACTGTTAAAAAAAATAATCCGCAACAAAAAAAACAATTCTCCCGACAACGCAGCATTTTACGAAGTCGAAGTTTACAACAAAGTACAAATTGACGCCAATAATATTTCAGATGAACTCAAAAGTCAACGTGCACTGAAGAAATTCGGATGGATATTTGAATATACCGACACCTCGCTGGTGAACGGAAAGGTATATCTGCCCCTGTTTCTTACCGAATCCATATCGAAAATCTATTTTCGCGGCAATCCAAAATCAAAACGCGAATACATCAGTGCCGTACAGGTTTCCGGTGTCGAAAACGAAAGCATTGCCCAGTATCTGGGCAACATGTATCAGAATATAAACATTTATGATGGGTTCATTACGCTGTTTGATAAAAATTTCATGAGCCCCATCAATGATATTGCGCTCACGTCCTATAAATATTACCTCATGGACAGCACTATTATCGATGACACATGATGCTACAAAATATTGTTCAAACCACGGCGCAAACAGGAATTGACTTTTTCGGGCGAGTTCTGGGTGGCCGATTCCAGCTGGGCTGTAAAGCAATTCAGCATGCGCGTAGTGAATGATGCCAACATCAATTTTGTAAATGACCTGATTATTGAACAATCATTTCAGCAAAGCGATTCGGGATTTTGGATGCCCGAGAAAGAAAGTCTTGTCATCGACTTCAATGTATTGCAAAATGACCAGAAAAATACAATGGGTTTTTATGGACATAAAACAACCTCATATAAAACTATTCGCTGACACAAACAAAAGATAATTCATTTTACAATGCTCCGGAACGCGTTGTTGTTGCCGATGACGCCTATGAAAAAGGACTTGAATTCTGGCAGAAGGAACGTCACGACACGCTGTCGGAAGATGAGCAGACCATTTATTTTATGGTTGACAGCATAAAAAAAATGCCAACATTTAATACCGTGTACGACATTATTGACATGTTTGTATCAGGATATTTAAATTGGGGGAAATTTGATATCGGACCATATGCATCCATGCTCAGCTTCAATGAAATAGAAGGTGCACGCTTCCGTCTGGGTGGCCGCACATCGGAAAAATTCAGCAAAAAAATAATGCCTTCGGCTTATGTTGCATGGGGAACAAAAGACCAGAAATTCAAATTCGGCGGAGGTTTTCTGTATCTCATGAACAAGAAGCCACGCCGCGGTTTTCAGATATTGTTCAAACACGATATGGAGCAGCTGGGCATGAGTCCGACAGGGTTTCGCGAAGACTTTCTGCTGGCCAGTTTCATCACACGCAATCCGGCAAATAAGCTTACTCTTGTCAATGAACTCAAAGCCCATTACGAACACGAGTGGTTTACCGGCTTTTCAAACACCGTTCGTTTTCTGCATAAAGATATTTTTCCTGTCGGAGATACTGTGTTCAATTTTGGCGAAGGCACCACACGCGAAAAAATCACAACCAGCGAAATCACGCTCGAAATGCGGTTTGCATACAAGGAACGTTATGTGTATAGCGATTTTATCCGCACAAGTCTCGGTACAATATATCCGATCATTCAGTTCAAATACAGCAAAGGAATCAAGGATTTATGGGGCGGAGACTACAATTACCAGAAAGCCTCCTTTTATTTCAGCGATTGGTTCAATGTAGGAAACATTGGCTGGTCAAAATATGTGATCGAAGCAGGAAAAATCTGGGGGCGGCTCCCCTACCCGTTTCTGAAGATGCACGAAGGAAATGAAACCTATTTCTTTGATGAAACTTCATTCAACACGATGAATTATTTCGAGTTTGTCAGCGATGAATGGGTGAGCCTGTATTACACACACCGCTTCGACGGATTTTTCCTCAACCGCATTCCGCTGCTGCGAAAACTCAAATGGCGCGAAGTGGTCTGGGGCAAAGGACTCATCGGAAACCTGAGTGCTGCGAACCGCAACTACAGCGAGTTTCCGGAAGGCATGCATACTTTGGGAAAACCATATATTGAAACCGGTGCCGGCATTGAAAACATTTTCAAATTCCTGCGGGTCGATGGCGTATGGAGGCTCAGCTATCTCGATCATCCCGATATTGCAAAGTTTCAGGTCATGTTTGGAATGCAGGTGTTTTTTTAGTGGTGAGAAACCAGTGGTAAGTTCTGAAGTGAGATGTCCGTGAATGAATATTGAGAGAAATAGAAAAATTCATCCCTGTTGATTTTATAAAATGAAAAATTTCGCAGATTTTACATGTTGATTGTCTTGTTTTAGAAAAATTGAAATATATTTGTAAAATTTTAAATCATGAAGATAAAATTATTAAACCGGATTTTTACAGGATTTTTGTTTCTGACATTATCAATTAATTGCCATTCGCAAACAGATTCAATTAAAGTTTTTAACGGATGGGCTTTTTCAGCAAATGCAGCAAATGCGAACTACGACTCTATTAAGATTGAGGCAGAAAATATTCTTGGAAAGAACGAGTATATATCATCAATTCCGGGAAGTGGGTATAAAGACTATATTAGATGGGAGTTATTCTGGAGAAACAGGGTGCAGTTTCCGTCTTACCGCGACGGTGGATTTTTATCAAACTATGCAGTTGCAAGAGAGAAATGGGATTCATTATGTTACATTAATGGGGACACTTTTGCGGAAAACAGAACTCAGGGATCATTAAACTGGGAACTTGTTGGTCCAAATGGCCAGCCTGGAACTGGTTCCACAAATCAGAACAATGGTTTGGTATCAGCAGTTTGGGTAGATCCTGATGATATAAATGAAATATGGATTGGAAGTAATACAGCCGGATTATGGAAGTCAACTGATGGTGGGGCAAATTGGTTAAATGTCAATATATTTTCTCAATATTACCATGGAGTCAAATTAATTACTGGGGTTCAATATATCACAGCAAATCCAAATAATCCTGATGAAATGTACATTGCAACTGGGAAATCAGGATATCCTGAGTTGACTTATTCTTCTGGCCTTTTCAGGAGTACAGATGGTGGCAATACTTGGACTGTGATATTGTCATTGAGTTTGACAGAGATACACATGTGTTCAAAAATTATTGTTAACCCTGAAAACGGAAATCAAATTGCAGCATTGGTTGATGACAAAGTATATAAAAGTATATAGAAGTAATGATAAAGGCAACTCCTGGCAAATCGTTTTTGGAACACAAAATTATAGTTTAACTCATTGTCTGACATGGAAGAAAAAACTGTTGAGAGATATAGAGTTTCTTCCCGGGACTGATGACAAAGTAATGATTTCTTCTGATGGATATTCCTATGATGATAATGGCAATTTGGAGCATTTTCAGGCCGAGTTATTCTTTTGCGAGAACTTTCAGGATCAAAATCCGGATTGGGTTGACTTTGATTTTAGGCCTCTTTTGACTGAACGAATTTCAGTTGCAGTTTCACAAATTGACTTAGAAAACTTTTATTTCATGTTTTCGACACAAACTGATAATGATGCACAAAATAAATCCGATTTATTTTTCGGGATTTACAATGCAAATTCCCTTGTACAATCTGAATACATCTACTATAATAGCCCTGGATATCAAAATTCTCCTTTTGGAGGTGTTGGGTATTGGAAACAAGAATATGTCATTTCTGACTCAGACCCGAATATTCAGTATATTGGAGGGCTAACTGTGACACGAGCAAACTTCAACAATTACACGTTTAATAATGTTTTTTCTCAAATGCATGTAGATGTAAGATGCAGTTATTTTTACCAGAGTACTAATGGAGGAGGATTTGAAGATGATGTGCTTTTCTTTGGGAATGATGGAGGACTGACAAAAATCGAAAACGACATCGCCTATAATATTAATGGAAATGGATTATGTATTTCGCAATTTTACGGTGTTTCTGATTCAGAAACAAAGGCTGAAAGAGTCTTATGCGGAGCACAGGATAATGGGAGTTTTGTATTTGACAATGGGAGCTTAATAAATACAAGAGTTGGAGACGCATATGATGGCGTTTTTAATTCAAAGGATTCTATCATGTTAAGAACCTGTGGTGATGGGATAGGAAATAATGTTAATGTCCTTAAATCACATACTTTAGGGCAAACTTATAAGATCGCTCTCACAACGAGTGAATTCCATTTAAATGATGCCCCAATTGTTGGGAATGCAATTCAGAGTAATACTGTATATTCGTGTTACCATGATATATGGAAAACAACTGATTGGGCAAATAATAGTTTGTCAAGCTGGTCAAATATTAGTAATTTTTCAACGACAATGCCCCAGATTGCAAACACAGAGAGAATTCAAGGATTTGACGTTTTCGACGCTGATGAAAATGTACTTTGGGTTTCATTCAGTAATCCTACCTACTCCGCCAATGTTTATAATAAACTCCTTAAAAGCACAAACGGTGGAGCCACATGGACTGACATAACTCAAAACGTACCTGGATATCCTTTTGGGTATTATGCAATTACCCATATCTCAATCCATCCAACAAATTCATCAAAAGTTTATATTACTTTGGGGGGGGATGTCTTCTCCATCCACCCCTGCAAACCGAGTTTTTGTGACAACTAACGGTGGTTCTTCATGGACGGATATTAGTTCTGGCTTGCCATTTCTACCTGTTAATGATCTTGAAATTCTTGAGGGAATTAGTGGTGATGATATTCTGTTTGCTGCAACTGATATAGGAGTGTATTGGAAAAACGGAACTGCCGACTGGCAGAGATTCGGCACCGGTCTTTACAATTGTCTTGTTGATGATGTGGAAATTAATCATCTGGATAATGTTTTATATGCAGGCACCTACGGGTGGGGGCTTTGGAAATGCGCTCTGCCATGCTCTGATGAAACCGCACTATTAGAAATTTCAACAAATACTAATTATAGCACTTACACTCGCATGGATAGGCCAATACTTATTAAAAATGGGGCAACGTTGACAGTGACAAATACACTGACTATGCCGGAAGGTACGAAGATTTGCATTGAGCGCGGTGGCAAGTTGGTAGTGGATGGAGGGATCATTAAAAATGGGTGTAAAAGTGCAATGTGGGGCGGAATCGAAGTTTGGGGAAACAGCGTTGCGAGCCAGCTGACGGCCGGAGCGCAGGGGAAGGTTGAACTTAAAAACGGAGCCCTTGTTGAAAATGCAACTGATGCCGTTATTGCAATAAAGAAAAACACCGATGGTTCGTTTGATTGGAATTATACAGGAGGAATTATTTCTATTAATAATGCGACTTTTAGGAACTGTAACAATAGCGTTTCTATATATACATATCATAATTTTAATCCATCAAATCCAACTGTTACCACTAGTAATTTAAGCGTTATTAAAAATTGTATTTTCGAAACAACAGATATACTTATTGATAACGATGGGATTCCTTATTCCTTTCTTAGTCTTATTGACGTAGAGGGAATTGGTATTTTTGGATGCACATTCCGTAACACACGAACAGATATTTCAAATGCTAGTGATAAAGGAATAGGCATTTTGTCTTACGATGCTTCGTTTATGGTTGATGATCTGTGTATAAGTGGAACAAGTCCATGCTACAATTATCAAAGCAGCATTTTTGCAAATCTTGATTACGGCGTTAAACAGATCAACACAAATACTAACCATATTGCGTCAATTAATTCAGCACATTTTGCCGACAATCATCATTCAGCATATTTTTCAGGCGCAACCGGCACTGTAATTACAAGGAATTCTTTTAACATAACACGAGATATCGGATATGGTATTTATCTTGATCAGTGCAATGGATGGCAGTGTGAAGAAAATGTGTTTACCGGCACAACCTCTGTAAATTCTTTTGGTATTGTTGTTAACAACTCTGGGGCAGTGAATAATATTATTTATAATAATACATTTAGCAATCTTAAATATGGAATAGAGACTTTAGACAAAAACAGAGGAATACTTGCTACTATCGGATTAAAAATCAAATGCAATGATTTTTCGAATTGTTCAAAAGATATCTATGTTACTCAATATGCGTCATGCAGCCCTTGCGGTATTTGTAAGTATCAGGGGGCTAATACAAGTGTTTCTGCTCCTGCAGGAAACACCTTTTCACATGCAGGCCCATCAAATCAATATTCTGATTTTGATAATGTGTTTTCCAGCTATCCTATTATTTACTATCGCCATACAGGTTCAACCGGAAACTGGATTCCTTATTATTTCCGAAATTTGACAAATTCCGTTACAAATTTTACATATACAAAAGCAGCGGCTTGTCCGTCATACCTCGGTGGTTCTGGTGGAATAGAAAAATCAACTATTGTGCAGAGATATGATTCAGAAATTGATTCATTAACAAACATTTTAAACATACTTGTTGACGGTGGAAATACAGCTGCTCTTTCTCAGGAAGTCTCAACTGCAACTAATAGCGATGCCTTATCTTTGACGACCAATCTATTGTCTAAATCGCCCTACCTATCCGACTCTGTTTTAGCTGAAGCTGCAACAAACGATAACGCATTAAATCCCTATATGCTAAGAGATGTCCTTAATTCTAATGTTCATGGAATTAAATCTGAATTAGTGCAGGATGCCATAATTAACCGATCAGTTCCATTGCCATCAAACCTACTTAATGGTATCATGTCAGGTTTAAACATGGTATCAGAATTTGAAAATCTGCAATCAAAGATTGCTATACTAAGTGATAAAAGGAAGCAATATATTAATCAACAAATCAGGTACTGGATGGCGGACAGCACAGGTGGAGGAAATGAACCATTAATCATGTTCACGCAGTTATGCAACGATTGGGACATAAAAGCTATCTTACTTTTTAAAGACAGTACAGCAATGATATCTGGTCTGCCAAATTCTGAAGCGTATAATTCAGTTTCAACATTGCAATGGAATTTAGAAAACAGTAATAGAAATATTTTCAGCTTAACGCAAAACGAAAAGTATTTGCTTAACCAATATTCGGGAAATATGGATGGATTTGCTGATATGTATGCGTTGAATATGCTTAGAATTTCAGGAGATACGACCTATAATGAACCACTGGTTTTAAACTCTGAGGGGAAAAGTAAAATATTCCCAGTTTCGGATCCAGTCTCTGAAAGCTACGAACTTTTTCAGGTTTTTCCAAACCCTGCTGGTAACTATATCATGATTGTTCTAAATGAGCAATCTCTAAATTACAACACTTGCGAAATTTCAGATTCAAAAGGAGTTGTTCTGCGTTCCGAAATTTTACCGGCAGGGTGCACAGAACTATATTTCGATTTGTCGGGTATTGAGGATGGTGTCTATTTCATTGGATTTGTATCCAACAATGCCACCAAACAATTAAAGAAAATTGTCGTTAATAAATAAAGAACGGAGGATATTATGAAAGCAATCAATCTGTCACCACTTTTCTTTTTATCTATTGCAATAATTATATCGTTGTTTTTCGGAAATAAGATACAAGCACAGACTTATCATCCGATAGTTCAATCTGGATCAGACACATCTCTGCTGACGGCAGTGGATTGTGACTATTTTTCCTATGAAACCTTCAATACTTTCATTTTAAATGATACAATTATTAATGGCATTTCGTATAAAAATGTAAAGGAGTTCAGGCATTCATACGATTTTAATCCTCCATATTACCCCCAATATGGGATGTATGACCAATATTACATTCGTGAAGATTCGGCTTCCCGCAGATTATTTGTGCGGTATCTCAATCAGACTGAATTTCTTCTTTATGACTTTTCGCTTCAGGTCGGTGACAGTATTGATCTCATAGTTTATCCAAAAATCATAAACAATATTATTACCCAAACCACACCTGATTGGGACACGTTGCGTTTTTATGCAACTGCGGTCTTTACCGTTAAAAACAGTGTTTCCGATAGTTTATTGCCCGCCATTCTGCTGCAGAACTCAGATTTCAACGATACTATATCAATAATCTGGATTGAAAGCATTGGTGCTTTGAACAATTTTTTCTATTGTGATCGCTACCTGAATATATACGAGGATGAAAATCTCCCATATTTTATTAATGTTTCTATTTCTTTGCCTCCATATCGAAATTCAACTCATCAGAAATGCAAATTTGTAAATAAAGTCAATGTCTTCAATATTAATTCAATACTTGTTTCTGAACGAAGCGACGAACCATGCGACTACCAGCAGAGCATTTCCCTTTCGGTGGAGGAGAATACTGAATGTTTTCATGATATTGTTGTTTATCCAAATCCTGCAGAAAATGAGTTGTATTTTGACTCACATCTATCAGATGCATTTTATTTTGTTTATGATTCATTTGGAAAGCAGGTTCTTTTAGGGAAAACAGAAAACAGCAGCGTAGATATTTCTTCACTGAATCCGGGTTTCTACATGGTTGAGTTGATAAAGAACGGAAAATCGTTTCGTGCAAAATTTGTGAAAGGACAGAACTAATAAACTGGCTACTGGCAACTGGCCACTTTAATCAGTTTTGCCGGGCCAGTTCCAGGAGTTCCTCCATATACTTTTTCTTTGTGAAATCAGCTGGATTCTGATAGGCCGCAAGCATGCCTGTTTCATCGGGAGTCCGCTTTGATTCAGGTGTCATGCGCAGTTTCAGTTTTAATAAACTCATTAAAAATTTGTCTTTTAATCCGAGTTTCGAATAATCAAATCCGCCGCGCAGATAAAAAAAACTGATGTATTCCTGCTGCTCTTTGCTAAAATTCTGTTCACGCAGTTCCTGCGTGGTTTCGTTGCGGTCAGGTGTGGCACCTGTTGCAAACACAATGATTTTGCGGTCGCGCAGATAAGGCAAAAACTCTCTGAAAGATGAGAGGCCATTGATGCCTCCGACATAGAGCCCTCCTCCAAAAATAATGGTATCGTAGCAATGCAGTTCTTCGGGTGTAACCCGCTTGTACTCCCGTACATCAGCCTGCAGTTCTTCGGCAATCCATTGCGCATACTTTCTTGTAAAGCCAGTCTTTGAACGATAAATAACAATTGTTTTCACTGATATATCCCCCATGTCGCAAATATACATTTAATTTCAATATGTTATTACACAATAAACCTTTACTTTTTTATGTTTAATAATGAAATACTGAAGTCCGGTAAAACAAATATTGTACATTTGAAAAAAAACACTTGTAAGATGAAAGCAATTATCGTTTTTCTGACATTCTTTGCTTTTTCCATCGCTGCTATGTGCCAGCATACAGTCAATCCACAGGCAAAAGAACATGTTTACTACGGAATCAAGCTTGAGCAGAAAGAAGATTGGGAAGGCGCTCTTGAAGAATACACAAAGGCCCTTCAAATCGATAATGAATATGCTGAAGCTTATTTTTACCGCGGATTGTTGCTGATAAATCATGGCGAGGAAGAACTAAAACCTTATGGTTGCAGCGATCTGGAGATGGCCAAGCATTATGGATATACCCCGGCCAGCAGTTATCATTATTCACTTTGCTTTCAGTAATCTTCAGATTCTTTCGTTAAAACAATACTCAAATAAAATCGAATCATGTCAGTCATCCGCATCAAAACCTGCAGCGACTCATTCGAAGCCAATATCATAATGGGCAAATTGAAACAGGCCGGCATTGAATGTTTTCTGACTAATGAAAAATTTTCCACTTTGATGCCGCATTACACGGGCGTAATGGATGCAGGCGTGCAGGTGATAATTGATGAAAAAGATCAGACTGCTGCTCTTGAAATACTGAATGAAACTGAATCCGAAAAGGTGATTGCCTGCCCCCATTGCAAATCGCTCAACGTGGCATCCGGTCCTGGCCGCAAATGGGCCGGAAAATACATGCTGCTGTTTCTTTCCATACTTTTTTTCTTTCCGTTCGGAAACCGTAAACCCAGATTTTATTGCAGGGATTGCGGGAGAGAGTTCTGAGGCATGCGGCATAGGGCATGCGGCACAAAGTCCCGCCTTCGGCGTGATAAACTCCACGCACAAGGCTTAACGCACAATGCACAGCTGCCCGCTGTCATTCTGAGTGTTTGAAGTGACAACCTGTAAACAACAATTGACTTCAAATGTTTCAACGCCAGCTTCGCAGCGGACAGGGAAGAAGGCAGCGAAACAGGCAAAAAGCATAATCCGAACAAAAAAAGATCTTTGTGTTTGTCATAATTCAATAAGAATAAGTTATATTTGCATGAATACTACTTTAATGAGAATTATTTATTTTTTCATTTGCATTCTTTTCATCATTGATTGCAGCGCGCAGCAGCATTCCATCGGTATTTCGCCATATTCTGCATTTATGTCATTCAAACCCCGGGAGAGTTCGTATCCGGATAAATCTTCTGGTGAACCGCAGAAATATATGTCATATGGAATAAAATTTCGCTACAACTACATGGAGAATTTTTTAGGGCTCTCAGCGGGTATGCAATTTCAATATATTCCGCTCGATATGAAATATAATTCTCATCATGAATTTGCCGATGCAAATCACGGAGGAGCATATTCAATCGATACCTATAGTACATATATTTATCAGAGTACATTTTTCGTTACAGGACTGTTTGCTGGATTTAATGTGTTATTGTCTGCAGATGATGATAAAAATAACCGTTTTATGTTTTCAGGTATAGCACAATTAAATTCCATAGTGGGTTACAAAGAATTTAAAGATTCTGTATATATAACAAAACACTATTATTCATACAGTTTATATCCTTCTTATACCGAATCAAGCTCATCGACATATTCATCTGCTGCAGACGTTATAACACTGGAACCAGGCAATGCACCTTTTTTATCATTATTGACTGGTCTAAAATACAATCATGCTTTCAACAATAAGTTTGAACTTGATATTGAATTGTTGTTCAATTTTCAATCTGATTACCCTCTGCATCTGCTGCAGATTGAAAAAATAAAACCTTTTGTACACTTTTGTGCTGGAATTAATTACCGGTTTTCGTCAAATGACCAGAAAAGGTAATTCCCGTTTTGAGTAATCAGGAATGTCTTTTCTCTAATCAGTTTTTTCTCTTCACAAGAAAATGATAACGGCAACCAAACCCAATCTGACCAACAGGAATGATCGTACACTGCTTGAATGTAGCAAGGTTGTCGCCTAAGCCCAGAATCATCATTGCACTGACATTAATGGAAAACTTATCACTTATTTTATACTGATACTGAATACCCGGGCAAACATAAACAGATACCTCATCATTCATATCCAAATAACTGCTCCCCGAATATAACATATTGGTTGAATCGTATGAAACATACGTCATGGTCGAATCAGATACGTAATTGATCACTTGTGTATATTGCCTGTCTTTTATAACGTAATTATATCTGGCAGATTCGAGTCTGACAGATTCAGACAGAAACAAACTATGGCGGGAGTTATCACTTTGAAAAACCTTGTAATTTAATCCGGCAAATATGCCTTTTGACGGAATTTTCGATTTAAACATTATCGTGTTATGTTCAATGCGCCCACCCTCGGAGCCAGAAGACCCCGTCCAATAAACCCATTTGTTCGTGAAAGAGTATTCAACGGAATACAAGGCAAACCCCTTAAAAACGCTCAAATGCAACCCCAGGTTTTTATCAGTAAAACAATAATCAATCGAAGCGGTAAAATACGGGCTTACAGCGTTTTCGACAGTTGCGCCCGAACTTTCCGATAATTTACTGTATAGCGGAATCATGCTTACAGATGTCCCCAACTGATGAGACTGTGCACAAACCACATAACTAAGAATGAACAATACCAGAACACAGCAAGGTTTCATCATTCGATTGAAATTGTTGGTTTACAAAAATAAAATATTCTCACAATTAATACCCCATCAACCTCTAAACCCCTAAACATATCAACCTCTAAACCCCTAATCATATCAACCCCTAAACCCCTAAACCCCTAACCCAATTATCGTATCAGAAAATCAACACATTAGCATATTATCCCATCAACACATTAAAAATAGTATTTTTGCATCAAAATTCACCAGTATGAAAGCATTCGTTTTTCCGGGCCAGGGTGCCCAGTTTCCCGGAATGGGAAAAGACCTCTATGACCGCTTCCCAATGGCAAAGGAGATGTTCGATCAGGCCAATACCATTCTTGGTTTCAACATCACGGACATCATGTTCGGCGGAACCGAAGAAGATTTGCGTCAGACCCGTGTAACCCAGCCGGCCATTTTCCTCCACAGCGTAATTCTGGCCAAATGCATGGGCGC
>Ga0116152_10001611_pt1 | contig 18497 bp, 19 predicted proteins | sample AD_UKC119_MetaG_FD_89894 | JGI IMG/M metagenome (GOLD analysis project Ga0116152, IMG submission 89894) | Active sludge microbial communities of municipal wastewater-treating anaerobic digesters from Hong Kong - AD_UKC119_MetaG | ecosystem: Engineered > Bioreactor > Anaerobic > Digestate... | reverse complement strand
GCCCAGTCCGCGCGTCTGCGTGAACCCCGAAATCCTGGCCACATCGGACACGCTGGTGGTCCAGACCGAGGGGTGCCTGTCCATGCCCGGCGTTCCGGCCCGCGTGGCGCGGCCCGACTGGGTGGTGCTGCGCTGGACGGACCTCGACGGTGCCCGGCATCAGGCCCGGATGGACGGGTTCGAGGCCGTTTGCGCGCAGCACGAACTGGACCACCTGAACGGCCGGCTGTGCATCGACCTGATGCCCGAGGATGCGCGCCTCGCCGTCTCGCCCCTGTTGACCGCGTTGGGAACCCCCTCATGACCGTTCGCCGCTGCCTGCCCTGGCCCGACGCGCGCCTGCGCACCCCCGCGCAGCCCGTTGACACCATCACCGACGAAATTCGCGCGATCTGGGCCGACATGATCGACACGATGGAGGCCATGCCGGGGGTCGGACTGGCGGGCAACCAGATCGGCGTAATGCTGCGGCTGGCGGTGGTGGATGCCTCGGAGGCGCGTGGCCAGGCGGTGCGGATGGCCAACCCCGAAGTGCTGCACGAATCCGTCCAGTTGCGCGACCACGACGAGGCCAGCCCCAACCTGCCCGGCGTTCACGCGCGCATCAGCCGGCCCCGGGCGGTGACCGTGCGCTTTCTGAACGATCAGGGCGCGATGGAAGAGCGGGATTTCGTCGGCCTCTGGGCGACCAGCGTGCAGCACCAGATCGACCATCTGAACGGGCGGATGTATTTCGACCGTCTCGGCAAGGTGAAGCGCGACATGCTGTTGCGCAAGGCGCGCAAGGCTCAGCCCTGACGCCGTCCGGCGCGGCCCGCCAGCCAACCCAGCAACACCAGCACCCCCACCCCGATCAGCGGGATCAGGACGAAGATCTGAACATCCTCGGCCGCCATCTGCCAGGGCCAGCGCAGGCGGCACCGCCCGCCGGCGTTGCCAAAGGCGCAGGCCAGCGATTGGGCATACAGGTTGAATGCGATGGCAGCGGCGCCAAGCAGGCCCGCCAGAGCGTAGCACAGCAGCGAGATCACGCGCATCCTTGAACCTGTCCGTCGATCGGGGTTACCTGCCCCAGTCTAGCGCGGTCCGGCCGACGCGACAATGCGGCAAGGGGGGCCTGCGATGCGTGTGATCTTCATGGGAACGCCCGACTTCTCGGTCCCGGTGCTGGATAGCCTGCACCGCTCGCACGAGGTGGTCTGCGTCTATTGCCAGCCCCCCCGCCCCGCCGGGCGCGGAAAGCAGGAACGCCCGACCCCGGTTCATGCCCGCGCGCTGGCGCTGGGCCTGCCGGTGCGCCACCCCGCGCGGTTGCGCGATCCGGCGGATCAGGCCGCCTTTGCCGCCCTCGATGCCGATGTTGCGGTGGTCGTGGCCTATGGGCTGATCCTGCCGCAACCCGTGCTGGACGCGCCGCGCCACGGGTGCCTGAACATCCACGCCTCGTTGCTGCCGCGCTGGCGGGGGGCGGCCCCGATCCACCGCGCGATCATGGCGGGCGACGCGGAAACCGGGGTCTGCATCATGCGGATGGAGGCCGGGCTGGACACCGGCCCGGTGCTGCTGCGTCAGGCGACCCCCATCGGCCCCGAGGAAACCACCGACCAGTTGCACGACCGTCTTTCGACCATGGGCGCGGCGCTGATCGTCGAGGCCCTGGCGCGCCTGCCCGATCTGGTGCCCCAGCCGCAGCCCGACCAAGGGGTCACCTATGCCGCCAAGATCGACAAGACCGAGGCCCGGGTGGACTGGACCCAGCCGGCCGTGGCGGTGGCGCGCAAGATCCGCGGCCTTTCCCCCTTTCCCGGCGCCTGGAGCGACACGCCGAGCGGGCGGTTGAAGCTGCTGAACGCGGTCGCGGTGCCGGGGGCGGGCGATCCGGGGCTGGTTCTGGACGGCCTGACCGTGGCCTGCGGCACCGGCGCGGTGCGGATCGACCGCGCCCAGCGCGAGGGCAAGCGACCTATGGAGGCCGTCGAACTGTTGCGCGGGCTGGGCTGGCCGCCCGGCACGCGGCTGGGCTGACCCTCAGCCCTGTTCCTTCAGCAGGCGGCGCTTCTGGCGATCCCAGTCGCGCTTTGCCTCGGTCTCGCGCTTGTCGGCCAGCTTCTTGCCCTTGGCGATGCCGATCTTCAGCTTCACGATGCCCCGGTCGTTGAAATACATCACCAGCGGCACCAGTGTCATGCCCTGCTTGGCCGTGGCCGCCCACAGCCGCGCCAGTTCCTTGCGGCTGACCAGCAGCTTGCGCTTGCGGCGTTCCTCGTGGCCCCAGGTCTTTGCCTGTGCATAGGGGGCGATGGCGCCGTTCACCAGCCACAGCTCGCCCTCTTCGACCGAGGCATAGCTTTCGGCGATGTTGGCGCCGCCCTGGCGCAGCGACTTCACCTCTGAGCCCAGCAGCATGATGCCGCATTCGAGATCGCTCTCGATGAAGTAATCGAACCGCGCGCGACGGTTCTCGGCGATCACTTTGCTGTTGGGGTCGTGTTTTTTCTGGGCCATGGCCGCGAGATATTGGTTTGATGGGGGCCTGTCCAGTGGCGGCCCGTGAAAGCCGCCGGAAAGGAGGCCGCGATGAAACCGTTGGTGTTGCCCCTGTGCGCCGCGTTCCTGCTGGGCGCGTGCCAGATGACCGGCCAGCCGGCGCCGCCGCCCTCGGGTCCGACGGCGCCGCGCATGGAACCGGCCAGAGCGGATCGCGCACCGCCGCGGATCGCGCCGGGATCGCCGGGGGCCGCGGGACCCCGGGTTTCGCCGGGCCGGGCCGCCCCGCCGGCGCGCCCGATCCAGCCCGACGCCTGTGGCGCGGCCGGTCTGCAACATCTGGTCGGCGGTCCGGTGCCCGAATCGTTTCCGGTGGCCGGCCCGATCCGCGTGTTCGCCACCGGCGACCCGGTGACGATGGATTACAATCCCCGCCGCCTGAACGTCGAGGTCAGCCGCCAGAACCGGCGCCGGATCGTCGCGCTGTCGTGTGGATAAAGGGACGGGCCGGATGCGAACGGCACCCGGCCCGCCGGACTTCGCGTGCCCGTCGTGGAAGGTGGGGGCCCCCCGCTCAGCGACACGCGCCCTACCAGCTACATGGGTGTCAGTATCCCCGCCGACCATGGCGTTTTCACGGTTTTGGGGTGGTTTTGCGGGGGAAAATTGACCCGACTTGCCCCCCTGGCCGGGCGAATCCCTTGATTTCCGTGCCCGCCGGCGTCACGATTCCGACATGAACGTCCAGAACACCGTTCCCCCGTCGCATCCCTACGAACAGGTCAGTTTCGACCGATTCGAACTGGGCGAGATCCTGTCCGTCTATGGCCGCCACGTTGCCGCCGGGCTGTGGCGCGACTACGGGATTTCCTGCCTGCGCGACCGCGCGGTCTTTTCGATCTTTCGCCGCGCGGCCGAAAACCCGCTGTATCGGATCGAAAAGATCCCCGCGCTGCGAAACCGGCAAGGGCTGTATGCGCTGTTCGGCCCCGAAGGCCAGGTGCTGAAACGCGGCACCACCCTGCGCAGCGTGCTCGCCCCGCTTGAGCGCAAACTCCTGCGCGCGCTGGACTGACCCCGCGGCCCGCGCTAAGCCCCGGGGCTATGAGCGATTTCATCTATGCCCCGCCGCCGGGCGATCCGGTGATCCTGCATCTCGACGACGACCTTCTGGTGGCCGACAAGCCCTCGGGCCTGCTCAGTGTGCCCGGGCGGGGCGAGGATCGGGCGGATTGCCTGATCGCGCGGCTGAAGGCGCGACACCCCCAGGTCCGTCTGGTGCACCGGCTGGATCTGGACACCTCGGGGGTGATTGTCTTTGCGCTGACGCAACAGGCGCAGGCGCATCTGGGCCGCCAGTTCGAAGAGCGCAAGACCCAGAAGCGGTATATCGCACTGGTCGCCGGCCACCTGAGCGCGCCCAAGGGCCGCGTGGACCTGCCGCTGACCGTCGATTGGCCGAACCGGCCCCGGCAGATGGTGGACCCGGTGAACGGGCGGCCCGCGCAAACCGACTGGCGCGCCCTGCGGACGGAAGGGGACAACACCCGCATGGCGCTGAAGCCCCTGACCGGGCGCAGCCATCAGTTGCGGGTGCACATGCTGTCGCTGGGGCACCCGATCCTGGGCGATCCGCTCTATGCCACGGGGGCGGCGCGCGACTACCCTCGGCTGATGCTGCACGCCGAGGAACTGCGCCTGCGCCACCCGTCCAGCGGGGCGACGATGCGTTTTCGCGCGCCGGTGCCGTTCTAGGTCACGCGGCCTTGCTGTCAGGGTGCTCGGTCAGGATGGCGAACAGTTTGTCGGGCTCTTCGTTCTGGCGCAGCTTGGCGCAGACGCCCGCGTCGCGCAGCGTGCGCGAGACCAGCGCCAGGGCCTTGAGATGCTCGACACCGGCATCGCGCGGGGCAAACAGCGCAAAGACCAGATCGACGGGCGCACGATCGACCGAGCCGTAATCCAGGGGGCGGTCCAGGCGGATGAAGATGCCGCGAACCCGTTCGATACCGTCGATGCGGGCGTGCGGCAGCGCCACCCCGTGGCCGACACCCGTCGGCCCCAGGCTTTCACGTTCCTGCAACGCGTCGATGGCGATCGATTCGTCGATCCCGTGGGCGCTGGAGGCGATTTCGGCGAGGTCCTGAAAGAGGCGCTTCTTGCTTTTCACGGCGTTGCAGACCCGGATGGATCCGGGGGTCAACAGATCGGCCAGTTCCATGCAGTTGCTCCTGCCTTCTTCGCCTTGGTGAGTGGGCCCCGGCGACTTGCGCCGCGCGGGGCCCGAAACGTCACTGCGGATCGATCCAGCCGATGTTCCCGTCGTCGCGCCGGTAGACCACATTCAGGCCACCGTGACGCTCGTTTCGGAACACCAGCAGCTTGGACTGAGCCAGCTCCATCTGCATCACCGCCTCACCGGCCGAGATCTGCGGAATCCGCGTTTCCATCTCGGCGATGATCATCGGCTGCAACGAGTCGGGCTCGGTTCCGTCCGCATCATCCTCAGCGGCGAGGATATACGAGGATGCCCCGGCGAATTCAACCGGGCCGGGCCGGTCCCGGTGGTGGTCCTTCAGACGCCGCTTGTAACGGCGCAATTGCTTGTCCATGCGTTCGCAACACGCATCGAATGCCGCATAGATATCGGCGGCCTGGCCCTTGGCCTGGGCCGTCAGCCCGGTCGACAGATGCACCGTCGATTCGCAAACATGGTTGTGGCCGTCACGGGAAAACACAACGATCGCGTCGGTGGGGCGTTGGGAATACTTGTCCATCACTTCGCCCAGTTCGCTTTTCACATGCGACTGAAGCGCATCGCCGACATCGATCTGTTTTCCGCTGATCTGGTACCGCATGGGCCTCTCCTTCGTGCTGACGGACAACCCGGGGTCGGTATGAACCTGGGCGTTCCGCCGTTCTCGGCCTGTCGTTGCGGATCATTCCCCGCGCCGTTCGGCGGCCAGTCTGCGGCGCGTCGATGACGGAGGAATGCGCAGGCCTTCCCTGTATTTGGTGACAGTTCGGCGTGCGATGTCAACGCCCTGCTCGCGCAAGATTTTGGCAAGTGCGTTGTCGGAATGCGGACGATGCGACGGTTCCGCGGCGATCAGTTCCGCAACCCGCCGTTGCACCGCCCTTGCGGAAACCGGCCCGTCCGCCCCCGCCAACGCAGACGAAAAGAACACCGACAGCGGCCACAGGCGCCCGTCCACATCGACCGCCTTGCCCGACAGCGCGCGGCTGACGGTCGAAGGGTGCAGGCCCAGATCGGCGGCCAGCGCCGCCTGGGTCACGGGCGCCAGCGCCCCGGGCCCGTCGGTGAAAAAGCCGGCTTGCCGGCCGACCAGCCAGGCACCGATTCGGGTCAGGGTCTGGCCCCGCATGTCCAGCGCGGCGATCAGCGCCCGGGCGCGCTGCAAGAGTTCGGCGGCAAAGCCCTCGGCCTCGGCCCGGCGGACCATGGCAAGGTCGAGCGCCACGGCCGGCCGCGCGCCGTCGTCGGGCAACAGCGACAGCGTGCCGTCGTCGTGGCGCACCAGCCGAAGGTCAGGGCGCAGGGTCACCGCGCGGTCATTGAGACCCGGCGCGATGGGCCGGGGCGACAGGTTGCGCAGCATCGCCGCCCGGTCGCGCGCCTGGGCCGGGGTCAGCCCCAACGCCCGCGCCGCCGCGGGCCAGTCCCGCCGGGCAAAGACCGCCAGCAGGTCCAGCGTGGCCAGGGCCGCCGCCCGGTCCAGGCCGCGGTCCTCCAGTTGCAGGCGCAGGCAGTCGCGCACATCGCGCGCCCCCACGCCGACCGGGTCGCAGCGTTGCAGGGCCTCAAGTCCGGCGTGCAACGGGGCGGGGTCGATCGCCAACTCGGCCGCCAGTGTGTCGATGTCGGTGCCCAGAAGCCCGTCCTCGCCCAACTCGCCCACCAGCAGCAGGGCCGCCGCGCGAACGGGCGACGACAGGTCCATCAGCGCGAGCTGGCGGCGCAGATCCTCGTGAAAGGACTGCACGGGGGCGGCCAGATCGTCGGCCAGGGGCAGCGACTGCGCCCCACCCCGCGGCGCGTCCACCACAAGAAACGGGTTGCGGGCAACCTCGCGGGCGATTTCCTCGTCCAGGTCGGTCGGGCTCATGCGCAGCACGGACAGGCGCACACGCACCGCAGGCGTCAGCGCCAAACGCTGCTCCTGGCGCAGTTCCAGGCGCGGGTTCAGCGCCATGCGCACCCGTCAGCGAAAGCTGTCGCCCAGGTAGACCCGGCGCACATCGGCATCGGCCACCACCTCGTCCGCCGTGCCGCTCATCAGCACGGTTCCATCATGCAGGATATAGGCCCGGTCCACGATCTCAAGCGTCTCGCGCACGTTGTGGTCGGTAATCAGCACGCCGATTCCGCGCGCCGTCAGATCCGACACCAGCGCGCGGATATCCCCCACGGCGATCGGGTCCACGCCGGCAAAGGGTTCGTCCAGCAACACAAAGGACGGGTTCGAGGCCAGGCAGCGGGCGATCTCGGCGCGACGCCGCTCGCCGCCCGACAAGGCCAGCGCCGGCGACTTTCGCAGCCGCGCGATCGAGAAATCGTCGAGCAACTCCTCAAGCCGCGCCTCGCGGGTTGCGCGGTCCGGTTCGGTGATCTCAAGGATCGCCTTGATATTGTCCTCGACCGTGAGGCCGCGAAAAATCGACATTTCCTGCGGCAGATAGCCGATCCCCATGCGGGCGCGGCGATACATCGGCCAGCCGGACACGTCGGTTCCGTCGATGCTGACCCGCCCGCCGTCCGCCGGAACCAGGCCCGCGACGCAGTAGAAACACGTCGTCTTGCCCGATCCGTTCGGACCCAGCAGCGCGACGACCTCGCCCCGGCGCAGGGTCAGGTCGATGCCGCGCAGCACCGGGCGGCGCTTGTAGCTTTTGCGCAGCCCGGCGATTTCGAGCCCGCCATCGTCCTGGGTCCGGTCGTTCATCAGGGATCAGTCCGTGCGGATCGTGGTGCGGACCCGGCCGACCATGCGCCCCGCGCCGCTGCGCAGATCGGCGACGAACCGTTGCCCCGACAACATGTTCTGGCCTTGCAGCAGCATCACGTTGCCGGTCATTTCAAGGGTTTGCGCATCCAGCGACCAGACGGCCTGATCGGCCTCCATCGCTTCGGCTGGCGTCACCATCGTCACCCCGCCCGAGGCAATCAGCCGGCTGATCCGCTGCGACCCTTCGCTGTTGCCGGGCGCGTATTCCAGCCGCAGGGCACCGGCGGCGATCCGCATGTCACCTTGCACCGCCAGCACATTGCCCGAGAATTCCGAGGCGCCGGTTGTCTGGTCCACCTGCAAAGTGTCGGCCGTCACCTCAAGCGCGGACCCGTCCAGCCGCAGCGATTGCCCGAAACTGATCGGCACGCCATCCTGGGCCAGGGCGGGCGCGGCAAGCGCGAACAGCGCCAGGATCAGGCCGGGGACGAGACGCGACATTCGGTTTCCTCAATTCTCTGGCTGATATAACAACCTTACACCGCCCCCAAAAACAAGCCGGTAACCGGCGCCATCGGTCGAATCGGCTTGCAACAGCATGTGTTGGGCGGTGATTTCCCCCGCCGGGGCGCTGCCGGTGATCTGGCCGGGGGCCTCGATCCGGGTGGAATCCAGCAGGCCGGTCAGGGTCTCGGTGTGCAGCGCAAAGCCCGGGGTCACGGACAGATCCAGACCGCCCGACATCGAGAACCGCCCCGCGCCGCGGTCGATCACCCCTTCCGAGGCGGTGGCGGACAGATCCTCGCCCGACCGCCCCTCGAGATGCAGGGTCAGGCCCGTCACATCGAGTTTCAGCGCCGCGTGCGGGTCGAACCGGGCGGTTTCGGCGACGATGGTCAGCGCGGCGCCGTCATCCGTCACCCCGGCAAAGCGCGCGCCCGACAGGCGCGGGTCGCGGGCGCGATCCTCGACGTCGATCTCGGCGGTGCGGATCGCCAGCCGCGGGTCGATGGTGCGAGCCGTCAGAAAGACCAGCGACAGCATGACCAGAGCCACAAGAGGCAGCACCACCTTCAGGATGCCGACCGTGCGGGAATAGCGCGTCTGGCGCGGGCTCTGGTCCGTCATGCTCATGTCAATGCGCGAAGATGTCCACCTCGGGCCAGCCCGCCAGGTCCAGCGCCGCACGATGCGGCAGGAAATCGAAACAGGCCTGCGCGGTCGCCATCCGGCCCTCGCGGCGCAGCATGGTTTCCAGCGATTCTTTCAGGCGGTGCAGATACAGCACGTCCGAGGCCGCGTAATCCTTTTGCGCCGGGGTGATCTGGTCGGCCCCCCAGTCGCTGGATTGCTGCATCTTGGAAATGTCCACGTTCAGCAATTCGGACAGCAGGTATTTCAGCCCATGCCGATCGGTATAGGTGCGCACCAGTTTCGAGGCGATCTTGGTGCACCAGACAGGCGCCGCCAGCACGCCAAAGCGGTGATACATCACGGCGATGTCGAACCGCCCGAAATGGAACAGCTTCAACACCGCTGGATCGGCAAGCAGGCGCTTGAGGTTGGGCGCGTCGGTCTGGTCCTGCGTGATCTGCACCAGATGCGCGTTGCCGTCGCCGCCCGAAAGCTGCACCAGACACAGCCGGTCGCGATGCGGGTTCAGGCCCATCGTCTCGCAGTCGATGGCGACCACCGGCCCCAGGTCCAGCCCGTCGGGCAGATCGTTCTTGTAAAGCGTGTTCGCCATGGGTCCCCTCGTCAGCCGTTCCGGGCGTCGGTCTAACGCCAAGGGACCGCTCTGGGTAGGGGGTTTCGCAAGGCCCTGCGCCGGGGCATCGCCGCGCGCGGCCTGGAAAACAAAAAAACCCAAGTTGCCTTGGGTTTCTTTTGCATCGTTCCGAAGAACTGGTGCCCAGGAGAGGACTCGAACCTCCACGCCTTGCGGCACAGGTACCTGAAACCTGCGCGTCTACCAATTCCGCCACCTGGGCAGGTTGCGTGAGCGGCTGATTATCCCCGGGCCCGGATAGTGTCAACGGGGGGCACGAAAAAATCGCGAGGGGCGCCAAAAATTCTTTCGCCGCGGTGCGGCGCGGGACCGGGCGGCGGTCTGGTTTTGGCTTGTGGCGCTGGGGGTGCAGGGGTATTGAGCAATCAAGGCGATGGTGCATGGCGCGGAGGGCGAGATGACGAAACTGGTCACGATCCTGGGCGGTTCGGGCTTTGTGGGGCGCTATGTCGCGCGGCGCATGGCGCAGGCCGGATGGCGTGTTCGCGTGGCGACCCGGCGGCCGAACGAGCGGCTCTATGTGCGCACCTACGGTTTTGTCGGACAGGTCGAGCCCGTGCTGTGCAACATTCGTGACGAAGCCTCGGTCCGGGCGGCGATCACGGGGGCCGACGCGGTGGTGAACTGCGCCGGCATCCTGTTCGAACGGGGCAGGAACACCTTCTCGGCCGTGCAGGCCGACGGCGCGGGCCTGGTGGCCCGCCTGGCGGCCGAGGCCGGCGTGGCGCATCTGGTGCATGTCTCGGCCATCGGGGCCAGCGATGCGTCGGACAGCGCCTATCAGCGCAGCAAGGCCGCGGGCGAGGCGGCGGTCAGGGCCGCGTTCCCCGATGCGGTTATCCTGCGTCCTTCGATCATCTTCGGCCCCGAGGACGGGTTCTTCAACCGCTTTGCCGCGATGACGCGCTTTTCGCCGGTGCTGCCCATCGCGCACGGCGATACGCGCCTGCAACCGGTCTATGTGGACGACGTGGCCGCCGCGATCGCCAAGGGCGCGATGGGGCAGGCCCCTGCCGGCACCTATGAGCTGGGCGGCCCCGATGCGATGCGCTTCCACGATCTGATGGCCATGATGCTGACCGAGATCCGCCGACGCCGGGTGATCGTGTCCATGCCGGGCTGGATGGCCGGGCTGACCGCACGCCTGCTGGGCGCGGCGCAGGTCCTGACCGCGGGGCTCTATTCCAACACCACACTGACCCGCGATCAGCTGGCCGCGCTGGCCACCGACAACGTGGTGAGCGACGGCGCCAAGGGGCTGAAGGCCCTGCGGATCGAGGCGACTCCGATGGACCTGATCCTGCCGACCTATCTGTGGCGCTTCCGCCCCGCCGGTCAGTACGAGGCGATCAAGGAATCGGCCAAGGGCCTGCGCCGTCAGGAATAAGCCATATACAGCAGCACGATCCCCAGGATCACGCGGTAGATGACATAGGGCGTGAAGCTGACCGCGGCCAGGAACCGCATCATCAGCTTCAAGGCCACCAGGGCCGCCAGGAACGAGATCACCGCGCCCACGGTGCCGTCGTGCAGCGCCTGGGCATTGGCGGTCTCGACCAGGTCCAGGGCCGTCAGCGCGCCCGAGGCGATGATCGTCGGGATCGACATCAACATGCTCAGCCGCGCCGCGTCGTGGCGTTCGAATCCCAGAAAGCGGGCGCCGGTGATCGTGCTGCCCGAACGCGAGGTGCCCGGGATCAGCGCCACCGCCTGCCACAGGCCCAGGACGATCGCGTCGCGCAGGGTCCAGCCTTCGGCCCGGCGATGTTCGGTGCCCAGCTTGTCGGCGGCATACAGCACCAGTCCAAAGCCCAGCATCGTCCAGCCGATCACCGCCATCGAGCGCATCCGCTCCATCATGCCGGTTTCTTTCAGCACCAGGCCCAGCGCCATCACCGGGATCGTGGCGATGAGCAGCAGAAAGGCCATGCGCGCGCCGGGCGAATCGATTCGGCCGCGAATCAGGTCGGGCAGACCGCGCAGCACCATCGCCACATCCGCGCGAAAGTAGAGCATCACCGCCGCCAGCGTTCCGACATGGACAGAGACATCGATCGCGACGCCCTGGTCCGCCAGTCCCGTCAGTTGCGGGAACAGGATCAGGTGGGCCGAGGACGAGATCGGCAGGAATTCTGTAATGCCTTGAATCAAGGCCAGAATCAGGAGGTGAAGAAAGCTCATCGCGCTGTCCCGGATGACGATGCGCGAAGACTACCGGCTTTTCGCGGATTCGAAAGAGCGAAAATAGGTCCGGTTTGGTCCCTTTTTTCCGGCAGATCGGCGCCCGAGGACCCTTCGAGAGGGGAAATAAAGTGCCGATAGGTAACTTATACTGACTTTTCTTGCGAAACGGATCGTCGTATGTCTGCGCGACACATTGGGAGGCCCCGCCATGGCTGTTCAGCGCATGCTTCAGTTCGTCACCAAGCCAAAAGAGATGCCCTCGAAACGGCAGGCCGATGAACGCCGCGAGGATTTCGACGAGATCTACCAGGAATTCGCCGCCGAGAAGGCCGCGGAGCAGGCCAGCCGATGCAGCCAGTGTGGCGTGCCCTATTGCCAGGCGCATTGCCCGTTGCACAACAACATTCCCGACTGGCTGATGTTGACTGCGACCGGGCGCCTGCACGAGGCGTATGACCTCGCGCAATCGACCAACACCTTCCCCGAGATCTGCGGCCGCATCTGCCCGCAAGACCGCCTGTGCGAGGGCAATTGCGTCATCGAACAGTCCGGGCATGGCACCGTCACCATCGGCGCGGTGGAAAAATACATCACGGACACGGCCTGGGAAAACGGCTGGGTCACCCCGGGCACCCCGATGGCCGAACGCGACCAGTCGGTCGCCATCATCGGCGCGGGTCCGGGCGGGCTGTCGGCCGCCGACCGGCTGCGCCGGGCGGGCATTCAGGTCACGGTCTATGACCGCTATGACCGCGCGGGCGGGCTGATGACCTATGGCATCCCCAGCTTCAAGCTGGAAAAATCGGTCGTCCTGCGCCGTATCGAACAGCTCGAGGCCGCGGGCGTGCAATTCGTGATGAATTGCAGCGTGGGCGAGGACATCAGCTTTGACGCGATCCGCGGCAAGCATGACGCGGTGCTGATCGCGACCGGCGTCTACAAGTCGCGCGACCTGAAAGCGCCGGGGTCGGACCTGCCCGGCATCGTCAAGGCGCTGGACTATCTGACCGCGTCCAACCGCAAGAGCTTTGGCGACGATGTGCCGGCGTATGACGAGGGCGTGCTGAACGCCGAGGGCAAGCGCGTCGTGGTCCTGGGCGGCGGCGACACGGCGATGGACTGCGTGCGCACGGCGATTCGTCAGGGCGCGGCCTCGGTCAAGCTGCTCTATCGCCGCGACCGCGAGAACATGCCCGGCTCGCAGCGCGAGGTCCAGAACGCCGAGGAAGAAGGCGTCGAATTCGTCTGGCTGACGGCGCCCGCCGGATTCGAGGGCGACAGCGCGGTCGCCGGGGTGGTGGTGCAGACGATGCGGCTGGGCGCGCCGGATGCCTCGGGGCGGCGGTCGCCCGAACTGATCGAGGGCGCGGATTACCTGGAACCCGCCGACCTGGTCATCAAGGCGCTGGGTTTCGAACCCGAGGCCCTGCCCTCGCTGTGGGGCGTGCCCGAGCTGACGGTGACCCGCTGGGGCACGATCCGCTGCGACCACGCCACCCACATGTCCAGCCTGCCCGGCGTCTTTGCCGTGGGCGACATCGTGCGCGGCGCCTCGCTGGTGGTCTGGGCGATCCGCGACGGCCGCGAGGCCGCCGACGCGATCCTGGACTATCTGGCGCAACCCGCCGCTGTCGCGGCGCAATGACCGCGCCGGCGCGCCTCGTCCCGGGCCTGGCGCTGTCCCTGATCGCGGGGACGGCGGCGGCGCAGGCTGCCCTGGTGCCGCCCGACTGCACGGCCTATCTGACCGTGCAGAACACCGATTGCGTGGTCGAACACCACTATCTTTGCCCGTCCATCGGCGGCCCGCGCCTGCGCGTCGATTTCGACCAGGACGGGCCCTTCTATATGGCGGGCACCGATGACGAGGGCCGCTGGCTCTGGTCGCAAAGCTTGCCCGACGGCGCGGTCTCGCGGTTCATCGAAGACGGGGCAGACCCGGTTTCGCTGTCGCAACTGCTGGACACCGGCGAAAACCGCTATGTCTTTTCCGAGATCCGCGACGGCGAAACGCTGCGCATCAGCGGTTACGATCGCCTGACCGGGGAACATGTCGCGATCGACGGCGAACCCTTGCTGGCCACCGAATACGCCTTTCAGGTGACCGCGCCAGACGGCCAGGTGCGGACCACGATCGAAGGGGCTGAATATGTCTCGGCCCGGCATCGGCGGTTCTTCTCGGGGATCCGGCGGTTCACCGACGCCGAAGGCCAGCAGGTCACGCGCGATTCCACCCCCGTCGAATTCGTCTATCCCGGCGAGCCGGGGTTCATGTCGGAAACCCCGACGCGCGGTTGCAGCGCGCTGATGAGCGCCCTGCCCCAGCCCCAGCCCGGAGGCCCGGCATGACCGACACCAGAACTGGCGGCTGCCTGTGCGGCGCGGTGCGTTTCACCGCCCGGCTGACCAAGACCCAATTCGGCGCCTGCCATTGCGAGATGTGCCGCCGCTGGACGGGTTCGGCCCTGCTGGGCCTGACCGTGCCGACAGGCAACATCGACTGGCAGGGCGAGGACCATGTCGCGACCCGCCAGACCAGCCCCTGGGCGATGCGCGCCTGGTGCCGCGAGTGCGGATCGAATCTCTATTTCCGCGTGACCGCCGACGGCCCCTTTGCCGGCGATACCGAATTGCCCATCGGCCTGTTCGACGATCCGAACGGGCTGGAATTCTCGAACGAAATCTACATCGACCACAAACCCGACAGCTATGCCTATGCGGGTGAGGGCCGGACCCTGATGACCCGGCAGGACTGCATCGAAAAATTCAGCCTGCTCGACAGCGAGTGAGAAGGAGATCGCCATGACCGTCTATGACGAAAGCTGGGTCGCCGCCGAGGAAGCCAAGCGCGCCTGGATGCACGAGAACGGCCTTTACAAATGCGAGGACGAGCACGCCTCGTGCGGGGTGGGTCTTGTGGTGTCGATCGATGGCAAACCCTCGCGCAAGGTGGTCGAGAACGGGATCAACGCGCTCAAGGCGGTGTGGCACCGCGGCGCGGTCGATGCCGACGGCAAGACGGGCGACGGTGCGGGCATTCATGTGCAGATCCCGGTGCCCTTCTTCTACGATCAGATCCGCCGCACCGGCCACGAACCCGACCTGAACGCGCTGATTGCCGTGGGTCAGGTGTTCCTGCCGCGCACCGATTTTGGCGCGCAGGAACTTTGCCGCACCATCGTCGAAACCGAGGTGCTGCGCATGGGCTATTACATCTATGGCTGGCGCCATGTGCCCGTGAACACCGAGGTTCTGGGCGAAAAGGCCAACGCCACCCGCCCCGAGATCGAGCAGATCCTCATCAAGAACACCAAGGGCACCGACGACGAGACCTTTGAGCGAGAGCTTTACGTGATCCGCCGCCGGATCGAAAAGGCGGCGGCGGCGGCGGGGATCTCGGGGCTCTACCTGTGCTCGCTGTCGTGCCGCTCGATCATCTACAAGGGCATGATGCTGGCCGAACAGGTCGCCGTTTTCTATCCCGATCTTCAGGATGAGCGGTTCATCTCGTCCTTTGCGATCTATCACCAGAGGTATTCGACCAACACCTTCCCGCAATGGTGGCTGGCGCAGCCGTTCCGCATGTTGGCCCACAACGGCGAGATCAACACGCTCAAGGGCAACGTCAACTGGATGAAGTCGCACGAGATCCGCATGGCCTCGTCCACGTTCGGCGAGATGGCCGAGGACATCAAGCCGATCATCCCTGCGGGGGCCTCGGATTCGGGGGCGCTGGACGCGGTGTTCGAGGTTCTGGTGCGTTCGGGCCGCTCGGCCCCGATGGCCAAGACCATGCTGGTGCCCGAGGCCTGGTCCAAGACCACGGTGGAACTGCCGAAAGCCTGGCAGGACATGTATGCCTATTGCAACTCGGTGATGGAACCCTGGGACGGCCCCGCCGCGCTGGCGATGACCGATGGCCGCTGGGTCTGCGGCGGGCTTGACCGGAACGGCCTCAGGCCGATGCGGTATGTCGTCACCGGCGACGGGATGCTGATCGCCGGGTCCGAGGCCGGGATGGTGCCGGTGGACGAGCTGAGCGTGCGCGAAAAGGGCGCGCTGGGACCGGGCCAGATGATCGCCGTCGATATGAAGGACGGCAAGCTCTATCGCGATGTGGCGCTGAAGGATCGCCTGGCGGCCAGCCAGCCGTTCGGCGACTGGATCGAGAAGATCGTCGAGCTGAACAACCTGCTGAAGGACGTGCCCGAACAGCCGATGTTCCAGGGCGAGGCGCTGCGCCGCCGCCAGATCGCGGCCGGCTATTCGATGGAGGAGGTCGAGCAGGTCCTGACCCCCATGGCCGAGGACGGCAAGGAAATGGTCGCCTCGATGGGCGACGACACACCCGCCGCGGTGCTGTCGAAGATCTATCGCCCGCTCAGCCATTTCTTCCGCCAGAACTTCAGCCAGGTGACCAACCCGCCGATCGACAGCCTGCGCGAAAGCCGGGTGATGAGCCTGAAAACCCGCTTTGGCAACCTGAAGAACGTGCTGGACGAAAGCAGCGCGCAGACCGAAATCCTGGTGCTGGAATCCCCGTTCATCGCGAACGAGGAATTCAAGGTCATGGTCGCCCAGTTCGGCGACAGTGTCGTGACCATCGACTGCACCTTTGACGACCGCGCCAACGAGGATTCGCTGCGCCTGGGGCTGGAGCGCATCCGCGCCGAAGCCGAAGACGCGGTGCGCTCGGGCTCGGGTCATATCGTGCTGACGGACGAACACCAGGGCGAAGGCCGTGTGCCGATGCCGATGATCCTGGCCACCAGCGCGGTGCATTCCTGGCTGACGCGCAAGGGGCTGAGGACCTTCACCTCGCTCAACGTGCGGGCGGCGGAATGCATCGACCCGCATTATTTCGCGGTGCTGATCGGGTGCGGCGCGACCACGGTCAACGCCTATCTGGCGCAGGACACGATCGCCGACCGCATCGCGCGCGGCCTGTTGGACGGCACGCTGACCGACGCGATGCGCCGCTACCGCGACGCGATCGACGCGGGCCTGCTGAAGATCATGTCCAAGATGGGGATCTCGGTCATCTCGTCCTATCGCGGCGGCCTGAACTTCGAGGCCGTCGGCCTCAGCCGCGCGCTGGTGGCCGAATATTTCCCGGGGATGCACAGCCGCATTTCCGGCATCGGTCTGCACGGCATCCAGTGGAAGCTGGAGCAGGTCCATGCCAAGGGCTGGAAGGCCCCGGTCGGCCCGCTGCCGGTCGGCGGGTTCTACAAGGCGCGGCGCTCGGGCGAGAAACACGCCTGGGAAGCGCAGACCATGCACCTGCTGCAATCGGCGTGCGACCGTGCCAGCTACGACATGTGGCGCAAGTATTCCGCCGCGATGCAGGCCAACCCGCCGATCCATCTGCGCGATCTGCTGGACTTCAAGCCGCTGGGCCGCGCAATCCCGCTGGAAGAGGTGGAATCGATCACCTCGATCCGCAAACGGTTCGTCACCCCGGGCATGTCCCTGGGTGCCCTCTCGCCCGAGGCGCACAAGACCCTCAACGTCGCCATGAACCGCATCGGCGCCAAGTCGGACAGCGGCGAGGGTGGCGAGGACCCGGCGCATTTCCACCCTGAGCCGAACGGCGACAATCCGTCGGCCAAGATCAAGCAGGTGGCCTCGGGGCGGTTCGGCGTGACGGCCGAATACCTGAACCAGTGCGAAGAACTGGAGATCAAGGTCGCGCAGGGCGCCAAGCCCGGCGAGGGTGGCCAGTTGCCGGGGATGAAGGTCACGGCGCTGATCGCGCGCCTGCGCCATTCGACCCCCGGCGTGACGCTGATCTCGCCGCCGCCGCACCATGACATCTACTCGATCGAGGATCTGGCGCAGCTGATCTACGATCTCAAGCAGATCAACCCGCGCGCCAAGGTGACGGTGAAGCTGGTGGCGTCCTCGGGCGTCGGCACCATCGCGGCGGGCGTCGCCAAGGCCAAGGCCGACGTGATCCTCATCTCGGGGCACAACGGCGGCACGGGGGCCAGTCCGGCGACCTCGGTCAAATACGCGGGCCTGCCCTGGGAAATGGGCCTGACCGAGGCCCATCAGGTGCTGGCGATGAACAACCTGCGCGACCGGGTGACGCTGCGCACCGACGGCGGGTTGCGCACCGGCCGCGACATCGTCATGGCCGCGATGCTGGGCGCCGAGGAATTCGGCATCGGCACCGCTGCTTTGATCGCGATGGGTTGCATCATGGTGCGTCAGTGCCAGTCGAACACCTGCCCGGTCGGCGTCTGCACGCAGAACCCGGACCTCAGGGCCAAGTTCACGGGCAGTGCGGACAAGGTGGTGAACCTCATCACCTTCTACGCGACCGAAGTGCGCGAGATACTGGCCTCGCTGGGCGCGCGGTCGATCGACGAGATCATCGGCAGGGCGGACCTGCTGACGCAGGTCAGCCGCGGGTCGGCGCATCTCGACGATCTGGACCTGAACCCGATGCTGATCACCGTCGATGGCGCGCGCAACATCCGCTACGACCGCGACAAGCCGCGCAACGCCGTGCCGGAAACGCTGGACAGCGAGATCATCCGCGACGCCGCCCGTTTCTTCGAGGATGGCGAGAAGATGCAGCTTTCCTATGCGGTGCGGAACACGCACCGCACCGTGGGCACCCGTGCGTCCAGCCATATCGTCAAGAAGTTCGGCATGAAGAACAGCCTTCAGCCGGATCACCTGACGGTCAAACTGGCGGGCTCGGCCGGTCAGTCGCTGGGTGCCTTCGGCGTGCGCGGTCTGAAGCTCGAGGTTTTCGGCGACGCCAACGACTATGTCGGCAAGGGCCTTTCGGGCGGGCTGATCGTGGTGCGTCCGCGCATGTCCTCGCCGCTGAAGGCGGCCGAGAACACGATCATCGGCAACACCGTTCTCTACGGTGCCACCGACGGCAAGCTGTTCGCGGCGGGCCGGGCGGGCGAACGCTTCGCGGTGCGAAACTCGGGCGCGCAGGTCGTGGTCGAGGGCTGCGGCTCGAACGGGTGCGAATACATGACCGGCGGCGTGGCGGTGGTCCTGGGATCCATCGGCGCCAACTTCGGCGCCGGGATGACGGGCGGCAT
>Ga0116152_10001607_pt1 | contig 18537 bp, 15 predicted proteins | sample AD_UKC119_MetaG_FD_89894 | JGI IMG/M metagenome (GOLD analysis project Ga0116152, IMG submission 89894) | Active sludge microbial communities of municipal wastewater-treating anaerobic digesters from Hong Kong - AD_UKC119_MetaG | ecosystem: Engineered > Bioreactor > Anaerobic > Digestate... | reverse complement strand
TGTGAGTGGTACAGCGAGCCGCTTCCGGCATTTCGGGAGGTGCGTAGTGGCCTTGGCAACGTGGGCACGGGATCCTGCCCGGACCGGGGCTGGTTGTACACGATCGGTCAGCAGGGGGTGTTGACCTCGAAGTTCAACATATACTTCAACGGGAACGAACGTAGTGGTGTCACCAGTGGGCTGAAGGTGAATCTGATAACCCGCACCGGGGCAACGAGCGAGCACTATGGGTTGGACGTGAATGTGACGCCCGAGAATGGTCAAAGTGCTTCCGATGCTTATGGTGTCAAAGCATTGGTCACGGACCCTGGTGGGGTCAACACCTTCGGCACATGGGGTAAAGTGGTGAAATCGAACAGTGGTCCTATTACCAATATGCACGGCGCGCTCGGCTGGGTCGAGGTCAGCGGTGGCGCCACCGGGAGCACGGTATATGGCAACTACGGGTATTCGCGCTTGGTCGGTTCGATCTTCACAAATGTGTTCGGTGGGTATGCCAAAGCGTTGGTCGATGGGTCAAGTACGGTAGGCAATTCATTCGGCGTAGATGCCTCTTCAAGCGTCACTTCCGGAAGTACCGTCACCAATTCTTTTGGTCTACGGGCCAGCTCATCTACTTTATCCGGTGGTTCGATCACCTCAATAAGCTACGGGGTAAAGGCCAGTGGCTCGGATGGTGTCTATCAGAGCTTCGGGCTAATGGCAGAGGCGAGCGGGATCCAAGGTACTAAATTCGGGGCATACGGGAAAGCCGGTGGTGCAGGAACGAACTATAGTGTGTATGGAGCCAGTCCGGGGAATAACGCAACCGATTGGGCGGGCTACTTTCCAGGAAGGACATTCACACCAGGTGGTCTTTGGACTTCCTCGGATGAGAGCCTGAAGGCGGGGATCGAGCCGATCCAAAGCGCGGTGGAGATGATACTGGCACTTCGGCCAAGAACGTACACGTTCCAAACGGATGTATACCCGTCCTTGGGGCTGCCCACGGGCAGACAGTACGGTTTCCTTGCTGGAGAACTACAAGAACAATTCCCAGAGATGGTGATCGAGACCATCCATCCCGCACAACGCGACTCGGTAGGGAACATCGTTCATGACGCAGTTCAGTTCAGTGCGGTGAATACCACCGGGATCATGCCGATTCTGGTCGCGGCCTTCAGGGAGCAACATCTGCACCACGCGGAGATCAGCGATCAAGTGAATAGCGAACTCGATTTATTGCGCATTCAGGTTCAAGAGCAAAGGGAACGCATTGATCACCTCGAACAAGCCCTCGCCGCCTGCTGCGCCAACCCCGATGGTAGCCGCATGCTCGATCAAGGGTTGAACCAGCCCAACGACTTGGATGGCAGCTTCAACGGCAGCGACAAGCTCCGCATCCAGCCCAACCCCTTCAACGAGCGCACCACCGTGTTCTACACCCTGGACCGTGGTGGCCGCACCCAGTTGCTGGCCAACAGCAGCGATGGCCGCGACCTACGCGTGTTGCAGGAGGCCGACCTCGAGGCCGGTAGTTACCAGTACGACTGGAACACCGCAGCACTCGCGCCAGGCATGTATTACGTGACCCTGCTGCTGGATGGGCAGCCCGTGGTGAAGAAGGCCGTGAAGGTGGATCGATAGATCTTGATCGGGCCAATACGACCGAATGGGTGCGAGGGTAAGACCTCGCACCCATTCCAGCTTTGAACGGGTCCGTTACTCTTTCCCCCCACCGTACTTTCGCGGTCCTTTTGACCGCACTCACCCGATACAAGCTCCGTAAGCTCGCCAAGTACACGTTGGTCACCGTGGCCGTGGCCAGTGCCTTCATTCTGTACAGCGGCGGTGCGCTCGATGCACAGCTCGGCGCCTGGGCACTGTTGGGATTGTGGACGGGCGTTCTCGAGGAGTACTTCTTCGGTCGTCGCTTCCGCGCGCTGGCCATCCCACTGCAATTCATCGGCAAGGTGCTACTGGTGAACCTGCTCACCATCGCTCTTATCCTGCTCACCTTCGCCTTCAACAGCGACACCTTCAACTGGTTCTCCTACGACCAGCCGCAGAAGGTGCAGCAGCTCTTCCTCATGCGGCAGCTCTACACCCTCATGTTGCGCGTGGTCATCATCACCTCCATCGCCCTGTTGGTGGTGCAGGTGGAGGAGTTCATGGGTCGTCGCCTCTTCTTCGGCTTCCTCTTCGGTCGGTACGAACGGCCGGTGGCCGAGGAACGTGTAGTGCTCACCCTCGACCTTGTCGGCAGTACCGGGCTCGCGGAACGCATGGGTGATCTGCGTTATTTCCGCTTCATCAACACCACCTATTCACTCATGACCGATGCTGTTCTGCGCAACGAGGCCGACATCCATAAGTACGTGGGCGATGAAGTGATCTTCACCTGGCCGATGAAGGTGGGTGTGCGTTACGAGAACTGCCTCGATCTCTTCTTCGACATCGAGGAACGGATCGCCCAGCACGCCGAGGTGTTGCGCGGTGAGTTCGGCATGGTGCCGGCCTTCCGCGCGGCGCTGCACGGCGGGCGCGTGATCTCCGCACAGATCGGTCATACCAAGCGTTCCGTTGAGCTGAGCGGTGACGTGATGAACAGCGTGTCACGCATGCTCGGCGTGGCCAAGGACATGAAGGTGGACATGCTGATCTCGAGCGAGATGCTCGGCCGGCTTCCGCATGCGCACGACCGCTTCAGCATCGGTCCGGAGATGGTGGCACCCGTGAAGGGGCGCAAGCGCGAGGTGCGCGTACACGAGATCGGACGCTTCAAGAAGGGCGCATGAGGCCGCTTCACCAGTGCAGGGCATTCGTCCTCTGGATGTGGACGATGGATGTGTCGGCGCAATGCGTGGCCCCCTTCGTCACCGCGATGGACCGCAGCATGCTCTTCGTCGACGGGCGTTTCATGGAGGTGGATGCGCGACCGCCGGCAACGATGCATGCGCAGAGCGATGGGCTCTTCTTCACGGATCACGCCGGCCAGCTCTGTCGTTTCGGGTTGGAAGCACGCGCGGTGGAAGTGGTTCAGGGGCACCCCGCTGATGAACTGCAGGCCAGCGGTGACCGTGTGGCCTGGCGCATGGTTGACAGCCTATGGACCTTGCGCGGTGATCGGGCGCATCTCCTCGCCACAGGGGTGCAGCGTTTCCACGTAAGCGACTCGCTCATCGTCTTCACGGACAGCATCGAGCATGAGTTGGCGGCCAGCTGGAAGGGCCGCCGCATTCCGCTGGCTTCAGTGACTCAAGGTTCCGAGCGGCCGCAATGGACGCAGGGCGCGAATACCGTCACGTGGTACGATCGCGGCCAACGCACACTGTTCTACTTGAGCCACGGGCAGGTGGAAGCCCTCGCGGATAGCTGTGATGTTGGTATCGCTGTGAACGGGATGGACGTCGTGGCGTACTGGGACGATGCGCACCAGGAGTTCATGGGACGGAAGGGGGCGGAGTCGGTGCGCCTATCCGGCATGAAGCCCGTGAACGCACAGGCCGGTGATGGACTGGTGGCGTTCGTGGATGGCACCTTGAAGTTGAAGGCCTGGCGCGGCGGCGATGTCGTTCAGCTCACGGACAGCATGCCGTCGCAGTATTGGGTGAAGGACCGCGTGCTGCTCTATCTCTGGGCGGGCCGTCTGATGATCTGGAGCGATGATGGCCCGGTGGCCGTTGAAGATCTGGTACCCGAACAGTGGCAGGTGGCAGGGGGACGGGTGGTCTACTTGGACATCAACCGTGAGTTGCGGAGCATCCGGGTGGATGGTGGGCGTGAACGCCTTTCGCGCGAGCCGGGTATCAGCTCATTCACGTTGCATGGTGAAGCCGTGGTGTATCCAGCGCCATCAGGAGGCACGGTGGTGTTGTGCCGGGGCAGGCGCCACGCCTACTGAGCAGCGGCTCCCTTTTCCTCCAGGGTCCAGAGGCCGATCGCCTGGCTGCGCCCTTTCAGCTCGGTGCTGCCGATGCCACGCAGGGTGTAGGAGGCAGGGAGCCGGAGCACCTTCACCAGGTCGTCCGAGATCAGGTTGTCCACCCCGTGCTTGTTGCACTGGTTCTGGATGTGTGCGGCCGTGTTCACCACATCACCGCTGTAGATGCGTTCCTTCTTCACCAGTCCCACTTCCCCGGTCGTGACCGGACCATAGTGGAAGCCGGCCTTGAAGACAGGAGTGAGCCCGTACCGTGCCTCGTAATGGGCGGCGCGCGCACGCAACTTGCGGCGGATGTCGAGGAAACAGCGGATGCAACGCTGGCGACCGACACCGCGCCGGAAGGACCAGCTCACGCTGATCTCATCCCCAACGTATTGGTAGATGTCGCCGCGCGAGTAGAGGATGGGATCGGTGATGTCCGCGAAGAGCTCGTTCAGCAGTTCGAAGTAGCGCGTATGTCCCAGCCGTTCCGCGATGGCCGTGGAAGAGCGCATGTCGAGGAACATGAAGATGCGCATCTCCTGCCGCGGCTTGTGGTAGAAGCCCGTGAGGTAACTGATGCCACCACTGCCAAGCTGGTCGTTCAAGCGCACCATGAGCATGGTCCCGGCCATCAAGAGGAACCAGTAGAGGAAGGTGCTCACCCCCGTGTAGGAGAACGCCTGGTGCAGGAGGTCGCCCGATCCAGCGGTCGTGGGCGGAAGGATGAGGCGCACCACGACGAGCACCACGGCAAGCAGGATCGCCATGACACCCACTGCGTGGAAATAGGGAAGACGACGCCAGCGGTCCCTGAGCACGAAGAGGTAGAGCGTTCCGCCCAGGAGGCCGGCGATGATGGCGGTGGGAAGCCGGTCGTCGATACGGTCCATGAGCCGGCCAGGAGAACCATGGGTGAGCAGGAAGGTGTGCTCAAAGAGGGCCGTCAGACAGGCCAGCACCGCCCATGCAACGGTGATCCGGAGCACGCGCTGGAAGCGGATGCGGGTGCGGGAAATGCGCTCGGGGACCAAGGCCGCGAAGTTAGGATCGGGCCTGTGACGGGTATGAAGCGAAGGTCATCCGTTCGTTGCCCGGGTGTTACGTCGCCAGTGTTCCAGCGGCATCACCAACAGATAGTACACCGCCAGCAGGCTTAGTCCGCCGATGAAGAAGGCCTTGGCAAGTCCGTGGCCGCGCATGCCGAAGTAGAAGTCGCCGATCATCCAGGTGGAGTTGGCCAGGATCCAGAGGATCACGGCGATGGCGTGCACCAGTTCGCGGCGTTCGGCCCGGCATTGCCAGGTGATGAAGAAGGCCATGGTCAGGGTGGGAGCGATCATCAAGGCGCCCAGGAGCCGGAATTCCATCAACCAGGCCAGGTCCTTCACCAACCAGAGCACGATGTGCAGGTTCTCGTTCACGCGGATGCTGGGCATCTGGATCATCAACAACGGTGTTTGCACAAAGGTGGGCGAAGGTGCTTGGACCAGTCCGGGGCCACCTCCTAATTTCACACCATGTTCCGTTGGTGGGCCATGGTCATCCTCTGCGCGGTCGGGTTCCCGAAGCCGTCAAGCGCGTTCTACATCCATCTCCATGGCCTTGTGACCGAGCATTTCAGCGGCGATGCGTTGAAGGGTGTGCAGATACGCCTGGTGAAGGACAGCGTGGACCGTGAGACCGTGATCACCGGCGGCAATGGCAAGTACGAGCTGTACCTCGAACGCGGATACGACTATCAGGTCTGGTTCTACCGCGCCGACCTTGTGACCAAACATGTGGTGATCGATGCGCGCAAGATCCCGCTCTTCCCGGATGTGCCCTTCTTCGACATGGACCTGCAGATGACCATGTTCACCTGGATCGATGGCTTCGATGTGAGCCTGTACATGGAACCGGTCGGTCGGGCGGAGTACAAGCAGAGCGTCCGCAACCTGAGCTGGGATGTGGAGCACACGAAGGACTTCCAGGCGCGGTCCAACAGGACCATGATCCACTACGAAAGGGAGGTGGCCGACCGGGAACGCAAGGCCGCCATGAAAGGCACCACCGCCAAGTCCGGCAGGCGGCGGCGGGTGGTCGACTTCTGATCCGTCCTCATCGCATGTTCCGTCATACGGCAACGCTCACCGTGATCGGCGCCTTCCTCTTGGGCACGGCCTCGGCACAGGACGTGGAGGTCTATGGGCGTGTGCGGGAACACGAGCGTCCGGCGCCCATCGTCGGGGCGATCATGGAGGTGAGCTCCGATGGGGTCGAACCTTTCCGCATGTTGAGCGACAGCAGCGGGTATTACCGGATCGGTCTGGACGTGGGCAGGATCTGGCGCATCCGCTATGCCGCACCCGGGCGCGTGGCCAAAATGGTGGAATTCGACCTCCGGGACGTGCCACCGTATGACGGGGGGTATGGATCCAACGTGGACATGCGCCTGTTCCTCGAGACTGCGGATAAGGACTTCACCTTTCTGGATGAACCGCTCGGGATCTGCCGGTACGACAGCGTCTCCGCCATGATCAAGTGGGACATGGACTACACGGGACCACGCATCGCCCAACTGCGCAAGATGGTCCCCGAGGTGTACAGGCTCGACACGGACCCGGTCTCCACCAAGGCTCAGGATGAATAGCGGCGGACCAGCGCCACACACTCCATCGCTTCCTTCACATCGTGTACCCGGAGGATGGTCGCACCGTTCAAGAGCGCGATCGTGTGGAGCACCGTGGTCCCGTTCAGTGCATCGGCCGGCTGGCTGCCCAGTACCGCGTTGATCATGCGCTTGCGCGACAGACCCACCAGCAGAGGTGTGCCGAGCGCTGCAATGCGGGGGAGCGCGCGCAGGAGCGCGTAGTTGTGGTCGACATCCTTGCCGAAGCCGAATCCCGGGTCCAGGATCACATCCGCGATGCCGGCGTGATGTGCGGCGGCCAGCCTTGCCGAGAGGAAGCGCGTCACTTCTGCGGAGACATCGCTGTACCGCGGGTCGTGCTGCATGCGGTCAGGTGTGCCCTGCATGTGCATGGCGATGTAGGGGACATGCAGACCGGCCACCATGCTGAGCATCGCGGGATCCAGCGCCCCCGCGCTGATGTCGTTCACCAGGCCCGCCCCGTGCTCCACGGCGGCGCGCGCCACCTCGGCCCGCCAGGTGTCCACGCTCAGCACCGCATCCGGGAAGCGGCGGTGGATCGCATCGATCACGGGCAGTACGCGTCCCATTTCCTCCTCCGCAGTGCCCAGCCCGCTGCCCGGTCTGGAGCTCTGTCCGCCGATGTCGAGGATGGTCGCGCCCGCGGTGATCATCCGGTCGGCCAACCGCACGGCTTCATCAACACCGGCACGGCTGGGGGCGTGGAACGAATCCGGCGTGGCATTGATGATGCCCATCACCGCAGGAAGGGTGGGGGTGAAGAGGCGGTCCTTGATCCTCCAGGTGGTCATCGCTGCGAAGTTGCACACGGGTGCGGTACTTTCGCCCGCCGATGGAACGCACCCTGGCGCAATACGATGCGGTCGTGGAGGAATGCCTGGCGCTCTTCGCCAGGAAGGCGCATGACTACGGCACCGCCTGGCGGGTGTTGCGCGTACCCAGCCTCACGGATCAGATCATGATCAAGGCCCAGCGGATACGCACGCTGCAGGAGGTGGGCGAGAGCAAAGTGGGCGAGGGGGTGCGGCCGGAGCTCATCGGCATCATCAATTACGCGGCGATGGCCTTGGTACAGATGGAACTCGGTGTGGTGGACGCACCGGACCTGAGCGCCGAGCGTGCCGTCACCGAGGTGCGCGACCGGTTGGCGCAAGCCAGGGCGCTCATGGAACGGAAGAACCATGACTACGGCGAGGCCTGGCGCGGCATGCGTGTGAGTTCCTTCGTGGACCTCATCCTGATGAAGCTGCTGCGGATCAAGCAGATCGAGGACAATCGCGGTGCCACCCTGGTGAGCGAGGGCATCGACGCGAACTTCCTCGACATCGTGAACTACGCGGTCTTCGCGATGATCATCCTCGACGGATCGGAAGGCTGAACTTATCTCGTTCCTCGACCAACGGTCATCGCGAGCGGCTACGCAGGAGCCGCGAAGTGGTCGTCCCAGGGTTGTAATGAAGCTATCCGACCAACGGTCATCGCGAGCGGCGACGAAGGAGCCGCGAAGCGATCAACTTTCCTTGGTTCATAACTCAGTCCCGTTCCAAGGCATCGCCGCTTGATCCCCCTGGATCGCGATCCTAGTTTCGCCTCCCCGTAAACGTCGGCTTACCACGACGCACATGCGAAACCTCCTACTCACCGCCTTGCTGGCAGCGGGTGCGCTCACCGCGCAGGCCGCCGAGCTCCGCCTCCGTGGCGAAGTCACCGACCATGTCACCCGGCAACCGCTCGGTGAGGTGCTCGTGCGCGTGTACCGGAACGGGGTGAAGGAACGCGCCTTCCACACAGGTCCTGCCGGTCGTTACAACATCGAGCTGCCGCGCGGCGGCGAGTATGTCATCCGGTTCAGCCTGCCGGGCCATGTGACCAAATGCTACGCGGTGGATACGCGCGGTCCGGTATGGGAGGGGGATGCGCGCGAAGTGTCCGTGGATGTGGAGATGACCCTGTTCGAAAAGGTGCCAGACCTTGATCTGAGCTTCTTCGACATGCCCATGGGGCTCGCGCGCTTCGAACCCATGACCGGTCGACTGCAATGGGACCAGGCCTATGAGGAGCGCATCGCGCCGGAAGTGACCCGCCTGATGGCCGAGGTACGTGCGCGTCGTGAAGCCGCGATGACCGCTGACGTGCACCCTTGAGGGTATCCACGATCACGGGGTGCTAAAGGCTTGTTAATGCGGGCGAGCGCTCGCCAGCCCCGTCTAAATTCGCCGTCCACGGTCCGCGCACCAGCGCATCCGCAGCCTCATGCGTTACCTCATCATCTTCTCCCGCCTCTTTGTTGGATCCCTCTTCATCGTCAGCGGCCTGATCAAGGCCAACGACCCACTGGGCTTCTCATACAAGCTGGAGGAGTATTTCGCCGAGAGCGCGCTCAACATGCCCTTCCTGGAGCCGTTCTCGTTGCTCTTGGGATCGCTCGCATGCATCGCCGAGATCGTGCTGGGCTTCGCGGTGCTTTTCGGCGGGCGCATGAAGCTGGCGACCTGGGCACTGCTGCTGCTCACGCTCTTCTTCGGATGGCTCACCGCATTCACTGGTCATTGCAACGACCGCGCGGAGGAAAAGGATCCTATGACCTACACGATCATTGTGGATGGGCAGGAAGTCGAAAGGGAGCGTACCTGTGTGACGGATTGCGGCTGCTTCGGTGATGCGATGAAGGGAAGCATCGGTCGCAGCCTCACGCCTTGGGAGAGCTTCAGCAAGGACATGGTACTGCTCGTCTTCATCGTGCCGTTGTTCTTCTACCGCAAGCGGATCGATTGGAACAGCACCGCGGACGACAAGGTCCTCCTGCCCATCGGCCTGCTGATGGTGGCGGTCTGGAGCTGGATCTTCACCTGGTGGGGACCGGTCTGGTTCACACTCATCGGCTTCGCCGGCTACCTCGCGATCAAACGCTTCATCCAGGGCCCGCGCGCCGAATGGGCCACTGCAGGCTTCATCGCCCTCCTCTCCATCTTCTTCACCTGGTACAACTACGCGCACCTGCCCATGCGCGACTACCGCCCCTATGCGGTGGGCAAGAGCATCAGCGAGCAGATGAAGAGCGCCAAGCCGCCGGTGAACCGCACCTTCGTGAGCTACCGGAACAAGACCACCGGTGAGGTGAAGGAGTACGACACCACCCAGCCTTACCCGTGGGATGATGACAACTTCGAGAACGTGCCGAACAGCACGCGCATCGAAGTGATCGACCCCGGAGTACCCTCCCAGGTGCAGGACTTCCGCTTGTCCGACATGGACGGCAACGACATCACCGCCGGTGTGCTGGAAGAGGGTTCCCCTGTGCTGCTCATCATGATGTACAACGTGGAGAAGTCGGACACGCAATGCCTGCCGGCGATCAAGACCCTGACCGAAGCGGCGTACAACAAGGGCTGGTACGTCTACGGCGTCACCGCGAGCGATCTGAGCAAGGCGGATGAACTGCGGCATGAGCAGCAGCTGCCCTTCGACTTCGTGCAATGCGATGAGAAGACCATCAAGACGGCGATCCGCAGCAATCCCGGTGTGATGCTGTTGCAACAAGGCACCGTACGGGGGCTATGGCATTGCAACGATGTGCCTGGCTTCGACGATGCCGCCGCCATGTTGAACTAGGACCGCTACCTTCGGCGCATGCAGCTTTCGCGCCATCTCCTCATTGCGCTCTGTGCCGTGTGGATGTCATCGGCAAAGGCCCAGCTCGGTGGTGGTATCGGCGAGGACAGGATGATGCTCTTCGGCATCGTATCCGAGGAGAAGGGTGGCATCGAACTGCGCAACGTCACAGTGCGCCTGTACACCGACTCGGTGGCGCAGGACTCCGTCTTCACCGATCCCATGGGCAAGTACCAGCTCTTCATTCCACTTTCCGGCGTGCACCGGGTGGTCTACTCACTGGATGGCTTCAACCGGAAGATCGTGGAAGTGGACACCAATGGCGACCTGGACGAGGCGGCACGCAAGCAGGAATGGAACCTGCGCGTGGACATCAGCCTCGTACGGTCCGAAGTGGAACTGCCCGATGAACTCCTCGATACGCCCATCGGCAAGGCCGCCTGGCAACCCGCCACGCACGAGTTCCAATGGGATCAGCCCTACACCGAGCGGTACAAGCAACGGTACAAGCAGGCGGTGAAGGCGGCCGGGAGGAAGTGAGCGGTCTCGTCCACCACGGTCCGGCTGTTGAGATCGGGACGTGGGTGTGTGATGAACGGTTGTGTGCGGAGCGATCTTTGCCCCATGCGCATGATCGTAGCCGGCAATTGGAAGATGAACAAGGACCGCGCGGAGGCCACCGCCTTGATCGCCGCCTTGAAGGTATTGTCCGTACCAGAAGGGGTCGAGGTGATCGTTGCCCCGGCCTTCCCGTTCCTGGCGGCCGCCGTGGACCAGCTCGCGGGCTCGTCCATCCTGGTGGCCGCGCAAGATTGCCACGAGAAGAGCCATGGCGCCTACACCGGAGCCGTGAGCGTGCCCATGCTCAAGAGCATCGGGGTGAAGGCCTGCATCGTGGGGCATAGCGAGCGGCGCCAGTACTTCGGCGAGACCGACAAGGTGGTGGGCCTGAAGATCGGTGCACTGCTACAGCACGGGTTGACACCGATCTATTGCTGCGGGGAATCGCAGGAGGAGCGGGTAAGCGGAAAGCACTTCGACGTGGTCACGAACCAGCTGAAGACCGCCCTCGGTGCCCTGAACAGTGAGCAGCTCTCCCGTGTGGTGATCGCCTACGAACCGGTCTGGGCCATCGGTACCGGGCTCACGGCCACCTCCGAACAGGCGCAGGAGATGCACGCGCACATCCGCGAGCTGCTCAGCGCCCATGGATCGGAGGTCGCGAAGCGCGTGCCCATCCTTTATGGCGGCAGTTGCAAGCCGGACAACGCGGCCGAACTCTTCGCCAACCGCGATGTCAACGGTGGCCTCATCGGTGGTGCCTCGCTCGATGCGCCGCAGTTCGGGGAGCTCATCCGCCTCGCCGGACAGGCCTGATCACCGATCCACGAAAGGATCAACCCATAGAAGATGCCCTACACCCGTGTGTCCTTCCTCATCTCACCGCCCGAACCGTGGCGCGAGATACTCCTGGCCGAACTGAACGAGATCGGTTACGAAGGGTTCGAGGAGACCACCGGTGGATTGGAGGCGTACGTGGAGGACGGCCTCTTCGATGTGAGCGCCCTGCAGCAGCTCGTCACCATGCGCGATCCGCATGTCACCGTCTCCTGGTCGGTGTCCAAGCTCGAGGAGCGCAACTGGAACGCCATCTGGGAACAGAGCTTCCAGCCGGTGGAGGTGGGGAAGGAGGTCCGGATCCGCGCGGAGCACCACGCCCCGGCCGAGGGTTTCGCGCATGAACTGGTCATCACCCCGCGCATGGCCTTCGGCACCGGGCACCACGCCACCACGCGCATGATGGTGCGCGCCATGCTGGACCTGCAGGCCACCGGAGGGACCTTCGCCGATGGACTCACGGGCAAGGCGGTCTGCGACTTGGGCTGTGGCACGGCGGTGCTGGCGATCCTGGCGGAACAGCTCGGTGCGGGCGTTATCCGCGCCATCGACATCGATGAACAGGCCGTCTTGAACGCCAGGGACAACCTGGTGCGCAACGGTTGTTCCCGGATCTCTGTGGAAAAGGGCACGGCCATCGACCTGGAGGGCCATGACTACGACCTTATTTTGGCCAACATCGAACGCAACACCCTGCTCGACGCGATGGGCCTCATGGCGGGCGCCATGCGCCCCGGTGCGGCGCTGTTCCTCAGCGGCTTCATCCTCGCCGACCGGCCATTGCTGGCTGCTTCCGCCGAGCAGCATGGCCTGGTGACCGTAGAACTCCTTGAGGAAGGGGAATGGTCCTTGCTCGGTTGCCGCAAACCTCAGGTCCCATGAAGGTGTACGCGCCGCTCTTCCGTTGGTCGATCGCAATGATCGCGCTGGTCTTCGCAGGTGGCGAGGCGCGTGGGCAGACCAAGCCCTTCACCAACGACCAGGCGGTCTTCCTGCAGGAGATGACCACCTTCATGGTGGAGGCGGACAAGAAGGAGGGGCGACCGTTCATGGAGCAGGTGTTCACGCCGGTCTGGAACGGACCTTACTACAACGCGGCGCAGCGCGGTCGCATCGTGGAGGTGTCGAACTACATGTTGAAGAAGCGCTTCGAGGCCTTCCCACATTTCCGCGACTACCTCGGTGCCATCGCGGCCTTTCCCAACGGTGGGCGCAGTCCGCAGGAGTTCGATGCCTGGATGCAGGGCATGGACAAGCTCGTGCAGAGCGGCCGCAAGCAGAACGTCGTCGCCTTCATCGCCACCTGTGCCAACCTCTTCAAGGACAACACGATGTTCGCCAGCGCCAGCACGGCCTGGCGCAGCCGTTCACCGAAGTTCACCTTCGAGTTCGACTCGATCCCGAAGATCGTCTTCACCAACACCGACCTCGTGTGCACGGCGAAGGGTGACAGCGCGGTCATCCTGGCCACCAGCGGCACCTACCTGCCCACCATGGAACTGTGGCGCGGACGTGGGGGCAAGGTCACTTGGGAACGTGCCGGGCTCAAGCCCACGGCCACCTTCGCCGAGTGGGACCGCAACTACGAGATCAAGATGAAGAGCGCCACCTTCGAGGTGGACTCCGTGCAGTTCAACGATCCCTACTTCGAGCGAACGCTGCTGGGCAAGCTCACGGACAAGGTACTGGCCAACGTGGAAGAGAAGACGGCGAGCTATCCGCGCTTCGAGAGCTACGACCGCCGGATGAAGATCCGCGACATCGCCGAAGGGATCGACTTCGAGGGTGGCTTTACCATGCAGGGCGCCAAATTGCAGGGCTACGGGACGGACGAGGAGCCGGCCTACATGACCTTCTACCGGGACAAGCGCCCCTTCATCGTCACGCGCGGACTCTTCTACAGCATCGAACCCGAACGCATCACCAGTGATGATGTATCGCTGCAGCTGTTGCTGGAGAAGGATTCGATCTATCACCCGAGCGTGAGCATGCGCTTCCTCAAGGGCAGGAAGCAGCTCAGCCTGATCAAGAAGGACGAGGGCCTCGGCAAGGCGCCCTTCTATGACACCTACCACAAGCTCGACATGTACTTCGAGACGATCACCTGGAAGCAGGGGGATCCGGTGCTGCAGCTCGGTAACCTCCAGGGAAGCACGCAGACCAAGGCGAGCTTCGAGAGCTTCGACTATTTCAAGGAGCGGCGCTACACGGCCATGATGGGGATCGACCAGGTGCATCCGCTGGTGCGCCTCAACGACTTCAGCAAACAGAACGAGGGGCGCTTCTACGCGCAGGAATTCGCCGTCTACAGCCGCATGCAGAAGGAGGCCGTGATCCCGCTGCTGATCGACATGGCCAACAAGGGCTACCTCAAGTTCGATCCCGAGACCGAATGGGTGGAGACCAATCCACGACTCCGGCAGCACATCCTCAACAGCGCCGGCAAGCAGGACTACGACGTGCTCCAATTCAACAGCAACAGCGACAGCGTGAACGCCACGGTCAACCTGCTGAACTATGACCTGGCGATCATGGGCGTGGCGCGCATCGTCGTGAGCGACTCGCAGGATGTGAAGATCTACCCGAGTGGCAAGCAGGTGACAGTGAAGAAGGACCGGGACTTCACCTTCGGAGGCAGTGTGCAGGCCGGGAAGCTGCAGTTCTATGGCAAGGAGTACTACTTCCACTACGACCCCTTCGTGATCGACCTGCTCAACGTGGACAGCGTGAGCTTCATGGCCGACAGTTTCGAGAAGAACGACCAGGGGCAGACCACGCTGGTGCGTGTGAAGAACGTGCTGGAGCAGGTGACCGGTACGCTCGAGATCGACGAGCCGAGCAACAAGAACGGCCTGCAGCAGGTGAAGGGACCCGATGGACGCATGACGGGACGCTACCCGCAGTTCCCGAAGTTCAACAGCACCAAGGAGAGTTATGTCTTCTACGACAAGCGGTCCACGCAGCGCGGCGTGTACAAGCGCGACAAGTTCTACTACCGCAGCGATCCCTTCCTGCTGGACAGCCTCGACAACTTCACCAACGCGGGTCTCAACTTCACCGGTACGCTGGTGAGCGGCGGCATCTTCCCGGATATCAAGGAGCCGCTCGGCCTGCAGCCGGACTACGCGCTCGGCTTCGTGCGGAAGACCGGCGATGGTGGGCTGCCGCTCTATGGGAAGAAGGCGAAGTTCACCGACGAGATCACCCTCAACAGCCGGGGCCTGCAGGGGAAGGGGGAGATGGAATACCTCACCACCACCCTGCGATCGAAGGCCCTGGTGTTCTGCCCGGACAGCACCCTGGGCAGGGCCGATACGCTGATCAACAAGTCGAGCGTGGCGCCGAGCAAGGTGCCCGACGTGCGCGGTGCCGACCTCTTCGTGCGGCTTGAACCGGCCAACGATGTGCTGCGGACCGAGAAGCTGAAGAAGGCGATGGAGATGTTCGGCGATCAGGCCTTCCTGCATGGCCTCACCGAGCTGCGTCCGAGCGGCATGACCGGCGCCGGCCTGGTGGACTTCAAGAACGCCACGCTCTACTCAAAGCTCTTCCAGTTCACCACCATGCAGGTGCATGCGGACACCTCGGACTTCCGGCTCACCGAGGGCGATACCGCGAGCATCGCCTTCAAGACGGACAACGTGAACGCCACCGTGAAGCTGGATGAACGCGTGGGCGAGTTCGTGAGCAACGGCACCGAGACCAAGGTGGAGTTCCCAGTGAACCAGTACATGTGTTTCATGGACCGCTTCAAATGGTACATGGACCAGGGCGACATCGAACTGGAGAGCGACCGCACCGCCGCCGTGGGCAACGAGGACCTCCAGCTCTCGGGCTCCAACTTCATCAGCACCCGGCCGGACCAGGACTCGCTCAGCTTCATGGCCCCCAAGGCGCGTTACGATCTCAAGAAGCACCTCATCACCGCCAATGATGTCCAGTACATCCAGGTGGCCGACGCGCTCGTCACCCCGGACAGCATGCGCGTGCGCATCCGCAAGAACGCCGTGATGGACCCGCTCACCAGCGCCGTGATCACCGCGAACTATGTGACCAAGCACCACCGCATCTACAACGCCGTGGTGGACATCAAGGCGAAACGCAGCTACTCGGCCACCGGCGACATCGACTACGTGGACGAGGACCAGAAGTCGTTCAAGATCGCCCTCACCGAGATCAAGGTGGACACCGGATTGCAGACCATTGCCCGCGGCCGCATCAGCAAGGAGCAGGACTTCCGCCTGAGCCCGGCCTTCGACTTCTTCGGGGAGGTCGCCCTCACCGCCAGCATCAAGGAGCTCACCTTCACGGGTAGCACCCGGATCCAGCACGGCTGCGAAGGCCTGGCGAAGAACTGGATGAAGTTCAGCGGACCCATCGATCCGCTCGAGGTATTCATCCCCGTGGCCGACACGCTCTATGACGACCAGGGCGCGTTGATCGGCGCCGGTGTGCACCTCACGGATGAGGATCCATTCAAGGTCTACGGCACTTTCCTCAGCCGCGTGGCCGATGCCAAGGACCGGCACATCATCCGCGCCCGTGGTCTGCTCTACTTCGACAAGTCGCGCAAGGAGTACATGATCTCCAACAAGGACAAGATCCGCAAGCGCGATCTGCCCGGCGACCTCGTGAGCCTGGCCGTGGAGAATTGCGTGATCCTCGGCGATGGACGCATCGATCACGGTGTGGACCTCGGCAGCGTTCACCTCACCAACGTGGGTGGCCTGCGCTATGAGGCGGAAGGGGAGAAGCTCACGACGGAAGAGGTCATGATCCACGACTTCTTCTTCCATGACAACGCCCTGGAGCGGATGGCCGCAGAGATGATCGCCTATCCGGATCTCAAGCCGGTGGACATCACCAAGACCTACTACGAGCGGATGTTGCGCGAGGTGCTCGGGCTGGAGCGCTCGGACAAGCTCATCAGCGAGCTCAGCATCAAGGGCGAGATCAAGAAGCTGCCCGATGAACTGGTGAAGCCACTGGTGCTCGCCGATGTGAAGATGCACTGGGATGGTCCGGAGCAGAGCTGGTTGAGCGATGGTCCCATCGGCATCGCCAGCATCCTCAAGAAGCCCGTGTACCGCTATGTCAAGGGCAAGGTGCACCTCGAACGGAAGCGCAGCGGCGATATCCTCACCGTGTACCTGGCCATGGACGATCAGACCTATTACTTCTTCCAGTACACGCGCAACTACATGTATGCGTACAGCAGCGATGCTACCTTCAACACGATGTTGAGTGAATTGAAGGACGACAAGAAGAAGCTGGACACGGACAAAGGACAGGCGGCTTACCAATTCACCCTCACCAACAAGAAGAAGGTGGATGACTTCCGCGAGCGATTCGGACTCTGAACCATGGACTTCCCCTGGGTGTACGGCATAGCATCGATGGTGGTCGCCTACCTGATCGGCAGCATCCCTACCAGCGTCTGGTGGGGCCGGGCCTTCTTCGGCGTGGATGTGCGTGCGCATGGCAGTCGCAACGCTGGTGCCACCAACACCTTCCGGGTGCTCGGGCCGCGCGCCGGCGTACCGGTCCTGCTGATCGACATCCTCAAGGGTTTCGTGCCGGTGCGCCTGCTGCCCAACTTCAGCGACCTCCAACCCGACACCGCGCCGTGGATGTGGTTCCGGGTGGCGCTGGTCGGGGCCGCCGTGATCGGCCATCTGTACCCGGTCTTCGCCTCCTTCAAGGGCGGCAAGGGCGTCGCCACCTCCTTGGGGGGGGTGCTCGCGGTTCACCCGGGCGCGGCGGCCATCTGCGTGCTGGTCTTCGCCATCGTCTTCCTGCTCTCGCGCTACGTCTCGCTCGGATCGCTCTGCGCCGCGCTCGCCTTCCCGCTCGCGGTCATCATCATCTACAAGGAGTTCAGCGCGGTGAAGATCGGCTTCGCCGTGGTGCTCTGCCTGCTCGTGTTCTACACGCACCGGGAGAACATCATGCGCTTGCTGCGCGGAGAGGAGAACCGGATGCACCTCGCCGGGAAACGCCACACGCCCTCATGAAACCGCTTGCGACCAGGTTGCGTACAAGCGCCCACTCTTTGCGATGACCCGCACCACGGGCATAGTATTCTTCGTGCTGCTCTCCACCCTGGCCTTCGCGCAGGGCGATCAGCAGGTCCGTGTTAAGGCCGATGCCTTCTTCGCGGAGAAGGACTATGTATCGGCGCTCCCGCTCTACAGCCAGCTCGTCAGCCTCAACCCGGCCGACCGCGTGTTGAACTACCAGTTCGGCGCCTGCCTGCTCTTCAACGGCACCGATCGCGACAAGGCCATCGGCCACCTCAAGTTCGCCACCGAGGACCCTTCCATCCCGCCCGATGCCTGGTACTGGCTCGGTCGTGCTTATCACCTGAGCTACCGCTTCAAGGATGCGCTTACCGCCTACCAGCGCTACCAGGGCACAGGAAGCAAGAAGGAACTCGAGGGATTCCCCATCGCCGCGCTGGACAAGCAGTGCCGCAACGGCATGAACCTCCTGAGCAACCTCAAGGAGATCACCGTGCACAACAAGGTGGAGGTGGACGACACCGAGTTCTTCCGCTTCTATGAATTGGGTGACATCGGCGGTCGCATCGTGGTGCTACCGGAGGAACTGAAGACCACCCTGGACAAGAAGAGCAAGCGACGCACCCTCGTGTACCTGCCCGAGAAGGGTGGCCCGATCTACTTCGCCAGCTACGGCAAGGACGGCAAGACCGGACTCGACATCTACCGCACCGAACTGCTCACCAGCGGCACCTTCGCCACCCCGGTGAAGCTGGCCGGTTACGTCAACACCGACCAGGACGAGGACTTCGCCTTCCTGCATCCCGACGGCCGCAGCTTTTACTTCAGCAGCAAGGGCCACAACAGCATGGGTGGTTATGACATCTTCCGCTCGGCCTACGACAAGGTGTCGGAGACCTTCGGTCCGCCGGAGAACCTCGACTTCGCCGTGAACACGCCGGACGACGATG
>Ga0116152_10001606_pt1 | contig 18538 bp, 10 predicted proteins | sample AD_UKC119_MetaG_FD_89894 | JGI IMG/M metagenome (GOLD analysis project Ga0116152, IMG submission 89894) | Active sludge microbial communities of municipal wastewater-treating anaerobic digesters from Hong Kong - AD_UKC119_MetaG | ecosystem: Engineered > Bioreactor > Anaerobic > Digestate... | reverse complement strand
GATTCGCAAATCCCGCTCCGCCGCGATGAGCCCAATTCGGGTTCACGCAATCACGAAATCGAATTCTGAAGATCCGGCAGGGGAGTGCCGACAATTTGGACCCTCGCTCGCGGACCCGCGCGGTCCTCCGGGTTATGAGCACGATTGACGTTCAAAACGAAGAATCGCCCGAAGGTGTTTGATGACCGTAAGTTACAGATTTCTCAGAGAGTTACCGCGGAATCAACCTATCTCCGCATGGTGAACATGTTGCACAACTTGTCCGTGTCTACGCCACAATTACGCCACACTGTTGGCATGCGGTCAAGCGCGGGGACCGTCGCACCCTGGGCGAGCTACGCAAGCGGCGTGTTCAGATCGGCCGATCGCCAATCCGACGATTTCCCAAGGATGCTGGACGCACGCCGTCTCCTACGCGACAAAGCCGGTGCGAAGAAACGACATGGCAGAAGTTGATCAGCCTGCACATGAACACGCTGGGGGCATGCGACTTCTTCACGAAGGCCGTGGTCGCGCCAGCGGGAGATCGCACGGCCTATTGTCTGCCCTTCATCCACGTCGGTTCTCGGAGGGTGTTTCTGTCATCGGCAACGCATCACCCGCATGGGATGTGGGTTGAGCAACAAGCCCGGAATGCGATGATGTGGATCGAAGCGTTCGGCCTCGAACCGAGGTTCCTCCTCCGTGACCGTGATACGGAATACTCAACCTCTTTCGATCGAGTGATTCAGAACGCAGGCATCCGTCGTCTGCGAACGCCAGTCCGCGCACCGGACGCCAACGCGTTTGCTGAAGCGTGGATCGGCGCCATCAAACGCGAGTGTTTGAATCACTTCATGTGTTTCAGTCTCGGCCACCTCAATCACATCAACCAGGAGTTCGTACGATTCCATAACTGCCATCGTCCGCATCAGGGACTGGGGAATCGAACCGTGGTAGAACATGCGATGGGTACCTTGCCAAATCCCATTGACATGGAGACGGATGTCGATCGCGTTTGTTGTCAGCAATCGCTCGGCGGTCTCCTGCGACACGACCGACGCGCCGCCGGACCTCTTTGCGAAGATCCAAGATCAGCGACACAAGAGCAAGAGATTCAAGTATACTTCTCGTGCGCGCCAGCGCACGATTAACAATTCAGACCGGGCCGCGCTGTGCCAAATCCTGGTGCACGCAATCACGAAATCGAATTCAAAAACTCCGGCAGGGCAGTGCCGACAAATTGAACCCTCGCTCACGGACCCGCGCGGGTTGCCGACAAATTGGGCCCTCGCTCGCGGATCCGCGCCACCACGTTACTCAAAGTCTTCGCAAGTGCCCCCGTCGCCGCTCGGATCACCGTTAAGATCCGGATCGGGATTTAAAAGCTTGGTGTAGGGACAACATCGTCCCAAGTCCGGAATACCCGGGTCGGCGCGCCAGATCAGCCCGGACGAGCAGGGCGACAGGCAAACTGTGTCTCCGTTTCCATCGGACAAGGCGATTTCATTTGCCGGGCAGCCGCTTAGGAGTGTGTCAGCAAAAACCTGAACGTCGAGTCCGTCGATGACCAGGTTGCTGTCGTAGTCGAATCGGCAGTCATAAACAGCGGAGATGAGGATGTGGGCCGCGAAATTGATGTCGAGGCCACTGACATCATCATCACCATCAAAATCGGCCGTGGGCCGGCAGGGCACTAGCGCGACTCGAAACCCGATCTCGGCGGACTCCATAGCAGGGATCGGAGTTTGTGGATAGGTGCCCTCCAACGAACTCGCCGGCGATGCATAACTACCGCCGACAGCCAAAGGACTGTGCCCCATCGAGGAATCCTCGATGATCTCGGCGACGTTACCTCCTTGGTCGAATGTGCCGAAATAGCTGGAGCTTGCGGGACCGGCGGATCCCACCGTTGTGACGTTTCCATCCTGCCCAGACCAATCAGCGCCCGAGCTGTAGTTCGCTACGTTCGGACCGGGGTTCGCAATGTTGCCGGTGGCGTCTGACGATGCGATCGTTGGGTTTGAATCCGCACGCATGGGATAAAGCCATAGGTAGTCTGGGCCTGCGCCAACGGATTCATGATCTGTGTATCCGGCCGTGAGCCACTCACGGAATTGAGGCAGGATGAAGGTGGGATGTGATCCCTTTCTTCGAATGTTTTCTATTGGAATGCTCATATCGTAAGTTCCGTCCTCGGTTGTGAGGACGTCTTGCGGGCCCGCCGGCTGCCCATTCCCCAGCCAATTGACGAATCGAAAAGCATCCGCGCCGCCGACGAAATTCACGGGCTTGTTACCCATGTTGGGGCGGACCGCGTACACAAAACTGCCATCTGGCCCTGATTGGGTGATCCCGCCTCGGGGGGCCGTTCCCATGTTGGCGTTGTAAAGGCCGTTTGGGTCACTTGAGGCCACCGCGTTTAGGAAATCTGCGTATTGGGCATTGGTGATCTCATACTGCCCCATGTGGAAGTAGTAACCGGCGGGCGTAACGCCGAGGCCCGATCCCAACTCGAACGCAGCAGGCCCCACGGGAACCCAGTCGATACTCACTTCTGCGCGCGCCGTCGCTGTAAGGGCGCAAATCATCACGATGGTCCGAACAAGAATTCGAATCACGATTCCGCTCCTCTTGAGAGAAAACGAAGGATCTGAATGCCACACGAACACGGCATGCGGCCCTGGAACATTCGCGTTCTGGATACCCTTCGATTCATGAGCCGAGCAGCTTCTGTACGAAACCCGCAACGTCATTGCCATCGACCACTCCGTCTTCATTGACATCGCCCGTTTCACACGGCTTTGGCAGACGCACAATCCACGCCTCACTTGTGCCCTGCGGATTGGTGCCGAATCCCACGATCGTTGTCCCGTCGGGCGTGATGTCATTCGCTGCCTCCAGGCGCCAGCCCGTCAGGTCCAGGCCGTATTCAGTCGTGAGTACGGTCTGCAGCGATCGGAATCCGTTGATCGGATCCCAGATGAACGCAAGCCAACCGTCGGCATCCTCACCTCGTCCCACAACGATCTTGCCGTTTGCTGAGACCGCGAGCGCTTCACTGTTGACGTTGCCGCCGCCGGCAAAGTCCCCCAACCCGAGGATCTCGCCCGGATCACCGCTGCCATTGCCGTTCAGGTCTTCCCACAAGAACGCCTGGCTTCTGCTGGTTGCACTGTCGTATTCGCCGCGCCCAACGACCACTGAACCCTCGGGTGAGATATCGAGGGCCCACGTGCTCGTCGACGAACTCGACAGATCTCCCAGGCTGACCATGCCGACGCCAATCGTCCAAAGGAAAGGATCGCCACCACTGCCGCTCACGGATCCGAGCCCCACGACTCTGGACCCGTTGGCGTTGACACCGAAGGCGAATGTTTCCCTGTTGTCCCCATTGGGCAGGAAGCCGAGGCCTATCATTTCCCCGGTGTCCACGAAACCGTTCCCGTTTGCGTCTTCCCATCGAAATGCTTCGTAAAACATGGCTGAAGAGGAGTCCGATCGTCCAACGACCACGCGGCCGTCTGCCGAGACGGCATGCGCTTCACTGAACGTGCCGGTCGCGCCCGGCAGCACGCCGATCTCGGACAGACCTGTCGTCGGGGTCCATATCCACGACTTGCCTGATGAATGTCCGACGATGACACGTCCATCCGCCGAAACATCCTCCGCCTCGCTATTCGATCCGCCACTGAGGACTCCGAGGTTCTGCATTCCCGTCGTCGCTGTCCAGCGAAAGGCCCTTGTTCCGCCTGATGCTGAACTGCGCCCGACGACCGTGATGCCGTCGGCGGACACGGCATTGGCAACGCTGTTGGTTCCGCCGCCCGGCAACTCACCGAGCCCCTGGAAGCTGGGCGATCCCCCTGCGGCGATCGAGGTCAACGAGAAAATGCTCAGGGTGGCTTGAATTAAGATGCGGCTCCGGCGGGTCGAATGATTCTTCACCATCTCGTAACGCTCCTTCTCTCATATCCGACGTGAATTCCGTCTGTCCCTACGATCTCCGGGGCGTGCCGTACACCCCAAGATGCGTGGGAATTAGACGCGAATTCCGAGGATCAGAGTGTTTGATTCTAAGCCGAACTCAAGGCTGCAATTACACGCGGTCCGAACGATCTCTGAATTTACAGATACGGGTTCGCGGATTCAACCATAATGCGGTTGTCACGCGGTGCGATCCATGCGGCTGATGAGGTCTCAGCGTTTGCCGGGGTTCGGAGCCTGTTTTCGTCCCGGTGGCTGTAGGCGCTGAGTTCGATCTCAAACGAGTCTCGGTCGTTGGCCGTGGCGCCTTCAAGCGTCGGCAGTGGGGCGGGGAACTCGATGCCGACGGACGACAAACATTCGACGATCCCCAGGATCGACTCGATGTCGCTGGCCCCGGACTCAAGCAACTCGCGAATCTGCGTTTGTTCGTCCGCAGAGAAGACGCCGTCGTCGTCCAGTGTCAGGGGGCAGGTTGTGTTGCACCCCAAGACGCCGCCCAGCAGGAGCTGGGTGGCGATCATTGCCGATAGGGTGAAATTCGGCCTGGCTGACCGATATGCTCGACGGGCCGAACGCAATTCGAATCGCTCGTGGGTGTTGTTTCTCATGCTGCTCGTGATCATCGTGCCGCTCCTTTGTGCATGCCCCCATTTGCCCCTGCGGGACGTCATTGCACGCTGTTCGCGGGCGCCGCGGCTGGATGACACAGCTTTCATGGCGAAATCCGGGAGTCTGGCTTTGATTTAGGCAAATACGATGGTTTGGTATGATTGGCGATTGACTGGCTGATGGATTGGGATGTTGTCTGCCAAGAACAAGCCGATCAATAAGAAGGATCGCTGATGCTCAAGATTGCTGACAAACAAGATTCGTGGTCAACGATTCTGGTTACGTTATGTGTAGCAGGCTCGCTCCTGGCGCTACCTGTATTTGCCGATACCGCACAACCTTCATCGGAGAAGAACGCAGGTCAGGTGCCGAATGAACCGGACCGAATCTCAACCATCGACCAAACAACGTCTCAACCGACGAAGGCGCCCTTCAAACTCAATCTGCCGGAATGGGACCCAAGACCGGAGGAATTGCCCCCAGAGTTAAGACCCATACATATTGTGCGCCCCGTACTGCCTGAAGCGCTGAGGAAGGAGGTCGCGGAGTTAGAAAGGCGTATCAACGAGCTGTTAGAGGCTGGTCTTGAAGAGGATGACGTGTCTGCTCAGCAAGTGGCGCTCACAGAAGCAATTCGGCTTGCTGAGCATTTGCTCGATATCCGTGAGGAACACCAGGGGAATACAGACGAGATTGTGAGATGGGTGAACGAAAGCGGCGAAGCGGATGAGTGGTATGAAGTCGGCGACGCTCGCAGGCAAGTCGAGTACATACATCAGCTAATCTCCCTCACCCAGGAGGACCGAGCAGAGCTGTTCAAAGCGGATGCGCTGGAGCAGCGAATTTCTGCACTTGACCGCGGCGGTAAGTTTGAGGGGGCTGCAAACTTGGCAGCAAAGCAGCTACACATCCGCCGCCGAGTACTCGGTGCCAACCATCCAATAACTCTAAACTCAAAAGGAAATCTGGCCGTCTTTCTTCACAGCCAGGGCAACCTGACCAAGTCAAAGGCCTATCAGCTAGGCGTGCTTGCGGAACGGCGCAACGTATTGGGCAACGGCCATCCGGAAACATTGTCTTCGATTAGCAATATTGGGAGCGTGTTAGAGCAAAGTGGGAGGATGATAGAGGCCGAGGCCTATTTTATTGATGCGTTAACGGGACGTCGCCGGGTGCTTGGCGTTGACCACCCGAGTACATTAATCACGGTCTCGAACATGAGCGTCTTGTACTTGGTCCAAGGCAAATTTCGACTTGCCGAACATTACTGTCGTGCGGCGTTGGCGAGTAGCCGTAGCGTTCTTGGTGACGACCACCCAAACACACTGGCAACAGTAAATAACTTGGGACGCATTCTGGCGGTGCAAAGCAAGCTCTTTCAGGCCAGGGTGGTCTACAGTGAAGGACTAGTTGCTTGCCGACGACTGTTTGGGCCAAACGCCATTGAAACACTCACCATCTTGAATAATCTAGGCTCGCTGCTCGAAGCTCAGGGTAAGTTATCTGAAGCCGAAGTATTCTATCGTGAAGCTCTCGCAGGTATCAAGAAGGAATTTGGTGAATGCAGTCTGTATGCTATAGGAATAAAGAACAATATGGGTGGCCTGCTAAGTGCTCAAGGCAGGCAGTTCGAAGCAGAAGAATTCTATCGTGAGGCAGTCTATTGCTCCCGGCGATTACTAGGAGGCGACCACTATGACACTCTTTCCGTTATCAATAACGTGGGGGTATTTTGTGAGTGCTTCGGCAATATCGACGAGGCCGAGCTGCTCTATCGCGAGGCGTTGGCCGGTCGCCGCCGTGAACTGGGCGACAACCACCCAGACACGCTCAATTCGATCAACAACATGTCCTCGTTTCTCCGCAAGCAGGGCAAGTTAGAGGAAGCCGAACAATACTGCGTGGAGGCTTTGGAAGGCCGTCGGCGTGTCCTTGGTGATGATCATCTAGATACATTGCGTTCTTTGGTGACAAAAGGCTCACTATTGCGTTCTCAGCAGAAGATAGGCGAGGCTCAGAGCTGCTACCTTAGCGCATTAATGGGGTTTCTGCATGTGCTTGGTGAGACTCATTCCGACACTTTAGTTGTTCTAAATAACCTTGGTTCACTACATTTGGCTGAAAAGGACTTGTCCGGTGCTGAGGGTTATTTCTTGAGGGCATTGAATATTGCAGAGCAGTTGAGAATTGATTTGCTCGGAGCCGAGGCCGCCCGCGCGAGTTATTCTATGCGGCTGAACCTTCGTGGGATCTCTGATAATCTGGCGAGGCTATTTGTACAATCAAGTCGCTTTCCAAATGCACTGACCGTTTCCGAGCGTGGTCGCGGTCGAGCGTTGCTGGATCTATTGGCGCGTGCCGACCGTGACTTGGTTGACAAGGCGCGCCAGCGCGTTGCTGGTAGTGGCGATGCTGCTGATGGGGATGACTTGGTCGCTGCTCCGCTCGAGCTTGCGCTGACCGGAGAAGATGAGGCCCGTGTGGCGTTGACGACTGCCGAAGCGCGACTGGCAGCGTTGACCAAGCAGCGTGATGCTGCGAACAAACGTATCGATACTGAAAACGAGGAACAGGTTGCCGAATTGGCGGCCTTGGAAAAGCAAGTCACCGATCAGAATAAGGAAGTCAAGGCGGCGCGATCGGCACTGGCGGATGCCAGTGCAAAGGTCTTTGCGGCGTTGCGGGGTTCATATCCTGATGCGAAGCCGCTAACGGCGGAGCAAGTTGTAAAGAGGCTGAGTACTGGCGAAGTCGCGCTTGCCTATACTTGGCGCAGTGATGCTATGACCGCGTTGACGGCTCAAGGTGGCGTCCAGGCCGGCGCAACGGAAGAGTCGATCAATGCGCACGTCAATGGCGTCATCCTGGCAGAAGGAGAGGAAGAATCTGACTTTAGGCAGCTAGCCCAGCAAATGCAGGCGGCTCTTGCGGAGCGGTCAGGGGGCATTGATTCTGAGCGCGCGGCAAGGTTGCTTGAGTGCCTGATTCCCGATTCGATTCGTAGTCAATTGGTCAACGCCGAGCGGATCATCGTTCTTCCCGACGGCCCTTTGCACGGCATACCGTTCGAGGCATTGTTCGCCGCCGCGCGGAAGGCGCCGGGGTGGCACGGTGATGTCGGTTGGGCCGCAGAGCCGGATTTTGTATATGCGGCTTCGGCGTCGATGTATCTGAACCGTCGCAAAGTGGGTCGTGAGAAGGCGGATGGTACCGAGCCGTCGGTACTTGTGATCGGCAATCCTATCTACGATCGCAACGTACCTGCAACACCCGCGTATCCCGAGCAGGGCGTATTACTTGCTAAGGTCGTTGACGACAGCAACGCCGCACAGGCCGGTTTGACGCGTGGTGATGTGCTGCTGAGTTATGGCGGAAAGCCATCACCGGATTATGAGTCATTGATGGGTACGCTGCAGTCTGTGAGCCAGCAAATAGAAACCGGTGAGCGGGCGGCGGACAAGCGCGTGGCTGTGACGTATTGGCGGGATGGCCAACAGCGAGATACGACGCTGGTGCCCGGCAAGATGGGCGTGCTACTGGATCGCGGTGATCCGAAGCTGGGACTTGAACTGATGGCGATGCGCTCGCGCGGCCATGAGGAACAGGTCGCCGAGATCAGCGCCACGGACCAGGTGCGCCTGCACGGCGGCACGCTGTCGCCACTGCCGGGCACGCAGCGTGAGGCGGAGTCAATCGCCCGAATCGTCAAGGCGGTCGGAGGCCAAGTGGATTTGCTCACAGCCGAGCAGGCGACCATCGGCGCGCTTGAGTCCAGGGTCGACGGCAAGCGCATCCTGCACATTGCCACCCACGGTCTGACCGGCTCGGAAGAGCGGCCCTATGACGCCAGTCTTGCCCTGACACAACCAACGACCCCTTCTCCCGACGACATTGGCTTCCTGACGCTGGATCATCTGATCCGCAAGTGGCGTGGCAAACTGAAGGACTGCGACCTTGTCGTCCTGAGCGCCTGCGACACGCAGCGCGGAGTCAAGAAGGGCGACAGCGTGATGGCGCTGCCCTGGGGCTTCTTCTATGCCGGCGCGCCGACGGTCATCGCCAGCCTGTGGAAGGTCGATGACAACGCGACCCAACTGATGATGACGCGATTCTACGAGAATCTGCTGGGCGTGTATGACGACAAGCGCATCGTTGCGGGGGCCGAGTACGCTGCCAAGACGAAGATGTCGAAGGCCACGGCGCTTCGTGAAGCGAAGATGTGGGTCCGCGGGCTTACCTGGAAGCAGCTACGCGCCGAGCTTGACATCAAGGACGACGCCGCGTGGAGCAAGTTTCGCTCGCAATATCAGTCGCGCGGCGTTGGGCTTGACTCGCCCGTCGAATCCACACCAGGCGAGCCAGTGACCGGCGAGGGGAAGCCCTTCGAGCATCCGCATTATTGGGCAGCCTTCATTCTGATTGGCGACCCGGGTTAGGCTCGCCCATCGCGCGATCCAGATGAAGACTTGATACGCTGGACTCGTTCTCGCCACAACATCGAACGAGAACAGGGAGGCCCCGGGCCGGGCCTCCCTGTCAACGCCATCCATGCTTGTTGTTGCTACTGCCCCAGCATTTCATCCATGATCGGCTGCAGATCCAGGCCGTTGACTTCGCAGTCGTTGTTCAGGTCGAGTCGCGGACGGCCGAAGCAGTCCACGCTCAGGCCCGGGGCGTTCATCGGGCAGTCGTCCTCCGTGTTGACAACGCCGTCGCCATCCATATCCGGATCGCAGGCATCACCGATACCGTCGCCATCGAGGTCCGCCTGGTCGGGATTGGCGGTCATCGGGCAATTGTCGCAGTCGTCGATGTAGCCGTCGTTGTCAGAGTCGGGATCGCATTCGTCAGGTATCTGGTTGCTGTTGCAGTCGTTCCCCGAGAGTTCGCATTCATCCGGCATGCCGTTGAGGTTGCAGTCAAGTGAACCGCCATCCGGTCCGGTGTCGCACTCATCCGGGATGCCGTTGCCGTTGCAGTCGGCGCTGTTTCCGTTGGCGATGTCATCCACGTCAGCGGTGCCATTGTTGTTGCAGTCCGGTGCGAACGAGGCCACGAAGATCCCGCGCGAATTGGGCGCACCCGCCAAATGCGCCAGGAACGCCAACTCACCGGCGTTGTTGAATGTGCGGGGCCGTCCATCCTCACCACCCGCAGGGTCTGCGAGGATGACAAGGCCTGTGACCGTTCGCTCATCGCCGGGCGCGACCGTCAGCTGATCACCGGTTCGAATGATCAGCCGGAGGTTTCCATCCGCGTCCTCCGCCCAGAGGCCCTGATTGTTGGTTCCGTCCACACCTTCACCCGTCAACGTCGCGCTGAAAGCGGCTTTTCCGCCTGCATTGATTTTCGGAGGTGAGATCACGGAGAACACCTCGTCGGGGCCACACCCGGGCGCAGCGCTGTTCTTGCGTGCAACCAGATGGAGTTGACCGCCGCCGTTGGACCAGATACCGGTGTGGTTCGTCAGATCCACATCTGGACCGGTGACGGATGCGGTGAATGCGACGTCGCCGTTTGAGTTCATTGCGATAATGGGGCCGGTGTAGCCGGAGAACACGGTTCCGGGGGTGGTACCCGGGGCTGGTGTTCCAACACAAAACACGCTTGACATTGCGTCTGCAGTTCCACCCAGGGTGCATTGCCCCATGGATCCACCAAGAGTCGACGTAAGTGAAAACTCGCCGGCGTTGTTCATACCGATTCCATGTGGGTAGGCGCCTCCGAAGGTGTTCCCGTTGGGTAAACCGGGAACCTGTGCCCCTTCACGAATAACGAGCTCAGTCGAACTTGCGCTGCCCAACCACAATCCCTGGTTCTCTTCCGAGGAGATACCGCCGCTGAGGCTCGCAAGAGTTCCGCCGAATAGGATCGTGCCGTTGTCGTTCATGACTGGGCCCGGACTGAAGGACTGCGAAAAAACGGTATCGGATTCAGTACCGGGTGCGTGATCTCCCTCGCGCGCAACCAGGTCAAGTCCTGTTTGCGTTGCGATCCAGAGGCCTCTGTCGTTGTACTGTGTCACATCGGGGCCGGAAACGCTTGATGTGAAGGCAATGTCACCGGCAGCGTTGAGCAGCGGCGTCTGATTGAAGGCGGTCCCCGTTACCGTGCCCAGTGTCGTTCCAGGTTCAGTTCCTGGTGCCGACGCTCCCTCGCGAGCCACGAGTGTCAGCGCGTCGATACCGTGTAGGAACAGGGCATTATTGTTGAACGTGTTGACGCTCGCACCCGAGAGCTGTGCGGTGAATGCGATCTGTCCGGCATCGTTGATGATCGGGGCGCCGAATGACTGGAACTCCTCCGACGCGCCACCTCCCGGAACCGGCATATCGCGCATCGCGATCAGGTCCAAGCCCTCTTCGCTTCCCGACCAGATTCCGGGTCGGGAACCGGCCGCCAGATAACCAAGGAACGCGACTTGGCCGCTATCGTTGATTGCAGGGACCGAGAGCCCGGAGAAAGTGTCACCCGGTGCTGCCCCAGGGGCTACATCTCCCGTGACGGCCACACGCTTGAAAGTGATCGGCCCGCCAATCGCGGTCCGCTCCGCCAGGCACAACGTGATGATCAGGGCGATCGAAAGAAGGGCCGTGTGAAGTTGCGTCTTGTCGTTGGTCGTCATTGGATTCCTCCCTTGCGAGTATCCTGAGTGCCAGTGATGCTCCCGTTCTGGGCCTGTTGGTCGTGCCGTTCCAGGCCTCACAATGTCCTGTTCGAGCATGTGCACGGAGGATGACACAGAATCGGAATTTTTTTGAGACCGGGCCGGCCAACGTCCTTACGTGCAATCTGGCCTGGGCGTCAAATTCATGGCACGCGGAGCGCCAAGTCAATGGAACCCGAATTCGAATGACCCAACTCCCGTCGAGTTCAGAGTTTAGGGATTCGCTGGTCGATGCCGTAGAATGATGCTCAGGCTGGATTGAGGGATCAGGAATGACGGGTTCGCGGTAATGAACGCGTGACCAGAGCTGCATCGTTGGCGTGGATCTTGCTCATCGATTGAGCGGGACTCTTGGAGATTCGTGTCATTTTATTAGCGCGCCGTCGCATACCAGGCGGCGGGGCTTGAGCGGACCCCGATACGGGAGTGAATCGGTCATGACGGACCACCTGACGACCACGCGTGCCGGCGTGCTGGCGCGAGCCGGTGATGGCGACGCCGGTCGAGACGGGGCCAAGCATGCGCGCCGACTCCGGCCGACCATTTGAGCCCCCGTACTCTTGGGCGGCGTTCATCCTAATCGGGGATCCGGGCGATAGCTTATTGTATCGAGGAGGCAGGCGCATGGGTCAAGCAAGCCATGTGAGCAACGACTGGTCCGGCTGGCGACTTCCAACCATCATGGCGTGTGTGGCGTTGCTCTTTGGTAATGCAATCGCACTTGCGGACGGTCCGACATCAATGCCGACTTCGGAGCCGGAAGCCGGCGCGATTGCCGCCGGCAACTCGTCGTCCGATCTGTCGGCTGTTCAACCTTGGAAGCGGGTACTGACCGGTGATGACAAAACGCGAGTAGAGGAACTGGAGCAACGGATTGACGAGTTGCGCAAAGTTGAAAAGTACGACGAGGCGATACGACTGGCCGCGGAAATCGCCGAGATTCGTGAACGCGTCCAGGGGACAGACCACTGGGAAGTTGGTAATGCGCGGCACCGCACTGAGGACCTGCGGAAACTCACGAGGCTTTTGCCGCAGCAGCGGGCTGCGGTGGCAAATGCGGACGCATTGGGGGTCAAGATACGCAAGATCTACCGCACGGGTGGTTATGAGGATGCGACCGTATTGGCTCGACAACAACTCGAAATACGACGACGCATGTTGGGCGACGACCATCCGAAGACGCTCATCTCGTTAGAGAATCTGGGAATCTCGCTAGAGAACCAGGGCAAGTACAGCGAGGCCGAGCCCTATCTCCGCGAGGCGATGGCAGGCTGTCGGCGAGTGCTGGGCAACGACCATCCGAATACGCTGGAGGCGATCAAGAACCTGGGCGGCCTGCTGCAGAAGCAGGGCCATTTTTCGGCGGCCGAGCCCTATCTCCGCGAGGCGATGGCAGGCTGTCGGCGAGTGCTGGGCAACGACAATCCGAATACGCTGGAGGCGATCTCTGGTATGGGTGTCCTGCTGGGCGATCAGGGCAAATATGTTGAAGCCGCAGCCTGCTATCGTGAGGCGCTGACAGGTCGCCGGCGTGTACTGGGCAACGACCACCCAGTCACTCTGACGTCGATGAACAACATGGCTGTCCTGCTTTCCGCTCAAGGCAGGTATGCTGATGCCGCAACATACCATCGCGAGGCGCTGGCGGGCCGTCGTCGTGTTCTGGACAACGACCACCCGGATACGCTGTCTTCAAGCAGGCACTTGGGCAAGGTCCTTATGGACTTGGGCGAGTTCGCCGAGGCCGATCCCTACCTCCGCGAAGCGATGGCGGGATTTCGTCGCGTGCTCGGCGATACGCACCCCAGCACTATTGTGGCGATAGAGACAATGGGCTGCCTGCTAATCAGCCAGGGCAAATACACCGAGGCCGAGCCCTACATTCGCGAGGCGCTGACAGGATGCCGTCGTGTTCTGGGCAATGACCACCCGCACACGTTGTCTTCGATCAACAACATGGGTTTCGTCCTCGATTCCCAGGGCAAGTTCGCAGAGGCCGCGACATACTATGGCGAGGCGCTGGCCGGTAATCGCCGCGTGCTGGGTGAAGACCACCCCAGTACGCTGCGATCAATCCTCAACCTTGGCAGCCTGTTGCTGGCTCAGGGCAAGCACGCCGAGGCTGAACAATACAATCGTCAGGCACTGTCGGGGTTCCGCCACGTGCTGGGTGATGATCACGTCGACACGCTGAGCGCGATCAACAACTTGGCCTGGGCGCTCCAGGTTCAGGGCAAGCACGCCGAGGCTGAGCATTACTATCGCGAGGCCTTGTTGGGGTTCCGTCGCGTTCTCGGCGACGATCACCCGACGACTTTGACCTCCATCAACAGTATGGGCTTTCAGCTCTTGGAACAAGGCAGGGACGCTGAGGCAGAACCCTTCTTTCGCGAGGCGCTGGCGGGCCGCCGCCGCGTCTTTGGCGACGATCATTTGGATACACTAACGTCGGTCAACGATATGGGTGGTTTGCTCAGCAGGCAGGGCAAGTACACCGAGTCTGAGAAGTATTACCGCGAGGCGCTATCGGGATCCCGTCGTGTTCTGGGCGACGATTCTCCACACACGATACTTGTAATTGGCAATTTCGGGGCCTTGCTTGAATGCCAGGGAAGACTCGCTGAGGCAGAACGTCTCGACCGTGAAGCCCTGGCCGGTCGTCGGCGCATACTGGGCGACAATCATCCACATACGCTGATATCAACTTACCAATTGGGCGGGCTGTTACAGGTAGGGGGGAAGCTGTCAGAGGCTGAACCCTACTTTCGCAAAGCGCTGGCATTGGCGGAGCGATTGCGGACCGATGTGCTGGGCGACGAGCATGGCCGGGCGGCCTACGGTGAGAGCCTGAATCTGGGCGACATCAGCGCTTCATTGACTCGTGTTCTGATACAACTGGGTCAACCTGGCGAGGCATTCGGAGTATTGGAGCGCGGTCGCGGGCGGGCGCTACTGGACCTCCTGGCCCGCGACGAGCTCGACCTTGTCCAGCAGGCACGAACGCGCATGGCGGCAGTGGGTGATTCGAGTGCCGCCAATGAACTCGAATCAGCACTTTCTGGAGAGAGCGCAGCCCGCGTCAGCTTGATCACAGCCGAAATGAGACTGTCGGCGCTGACCAACGAGCGTGACGCCGCTCAGTGGGTCGCAGACGCCAACAGCAATGAACAGGAGCAAGTTGGGCAGCTGGCGTTGGTGACCAAACACGTCAACGACCAGAAGGAACAGGTGAAGATGTCCCGCTCGGCGTTGGCCGATGCCAGTGCAAGAGTCTTCGCCGTGTTACGCGGCTTCTACCCCGATGCCGAACCGATGACAGCGGAACAGATCATCGCCGGGCTCGGCGCCGACGAAGCAGTGCTGGGCTACACGTGGCGAGGCGAATGGATCACCGTGCTGGCGGCCAGGGGTCGGACACAAGCTAGAATCAACGCCGACTCAGGAGATATTTCGGCTAGTGGCGTCGTGCTGGCCGAGGGTAGTGAAGTTGCCGAACTCACGCAGCTTGCCTGGCAGGTGCGGACCTCGCTGGCGGAGCGGTCAGGACCGAACGACCGAGAGATGGCAGCGACGCTGCTCGAGAAGCTCGTTCCCGATTCGGTCCGGAGTCAACTCGCCGGCAGCAAGCGCATCGTCATTCTTCCGGACGGCCCGCTTCACGGCATCCCGTTTGAGGCGTTGGCCGCGGCTGCTGTGGAGCGCGAGTCCGGCAGTGCGGGGGATAAGTCACCCTCTGTCGCTGAGTGGCTGGCGTCCGGTCCTCAAGTCGCTTATGCCGCCTCGGCGACGATGTACCTTAACCGCAGGGCGGCAGGTCGTGAGAAGTCGAAGGTTAAATCGCCAACCGCATTGGTGCTCGGTAATCCCATTTACGATCTCAAGGCGCAGCCCGAGCCCGAGTATCCTGATCAAGGCGTGTTGATCGCCAAGGTCATCGATGGCGGCAATGCCGCCCAGGCGGGCCTGACGCGCGGAGATGTCATGTTGAGCTACGACGGCAAACCAACGCCGCACCTTGAGTCGTTGATCGGCACACTGAAATCGGTCGGCCAACAGATCGAGGCTGACGACCGCGCGGCCGATGACCGCATCGCCGTGACTTACTGGCGTGACGGCAAGAAGCGTGAGACGACGCTGGTGCCGGGAAAGATGGGCGTTCAACTCGATCGCGGCAATCTCAAGTCGGGCCTGGAACTGATTGCCATGCGCTCGCGCGGCCATGATGAACAGGTCGCCGAGATCAGCGCCACGGACCAAGTGCGGCTGCACGGCGGCACGCTGTCGCCACTGCCGGGCACGCAGCGTGAGGCGGAATCAATCGCCCGGATCATTAAATCCGCCAGCGGCAAGGTGGATATGCTGACAGGCGATGCGGCGACCATCGGTGCGTTGGAATCAAAGGTGGAAGGCAAGCGCATTCTGCACATCGCCACCCACGGCCTGACGGGCTCAGAAGCTCGACCCTATGACGCCAGTCTTGCCTTGACACAACCGACGACACCTACTCCCGGCGACATCGGATTTCTCACGCTGGATCATCTGATCCGCAAGTGGCGTGGCAAACTGAAGGACTGCGACCTTGTCGTCCTGAGCGCCTGCGACACGCAGCGAGGTGTCAAGAAGGGCGACAGCGTGATGGCGCTGCCGTGGGGCTTCTTTTACGCCGGCGCTCCCACGGTCATCGCCAGCCTGTGGAAGGTAGACGACACAGCGACGCAACTTCTCATGACGCGGCTTTACGAGAACTTGCTAGGTGGATACGAAGACGAGCGTACCGTTGCGGGGACCGAGTATGCGGCCAAGACAAGAATGTCGAAGGCGACGGCCCTGCGCGAGGCGAAGCAGTGGTTGCGACAAATGACTTGGGATGAGCTGCGCACTCAACTCGACATCTCGGACGACGTGGAATGGGAGCGCTTGCGGGGGCAGCATTTGTCACGCGGTGTCAGCACGACCAAGCCGGTCGAGACGGAGCCAAGCAAGCTCGCCGACTCCGGTCGACCATTTGAGCGCCCGTACTTTTGGGCGGCATTCATCCTAATCGGGGATCCGGGCGGGAATTGACGATTTTCGTGTCATTCCGCTGACGTTCCTTCGAATACCATGCAGCGGGGCGTTGGGCCCCGCCAACTTGGGAGTGACTCGCTCATGATGAACAATCTGTCGACCACGCGTGCAAGCGTGCTTGCTCGAGCCGCCAACGGCGATGCCGACGAATTCGCCCAGCTCTACGCGCCGCTGGCATATGCCGTGGCGCGCAAGCGCGGTCTGAAACAGGACGACGCTGAAGATATTGCGCAACAGGTGATGATGGAATTGCTGCGGATGCTTCCCGGATTCGACTACGATCGCTCGCGAGGCTCGTTCAAGGGCCTGGTTAAAAAGATCGTTGGCAATCGCGTCACCGATTCGATGCGGCGGCGGCGGCCGGAACCGGCGGGTGAGATGGTCGAGCAAGCCGCTACCGCCAATACAGACCTCGATGCGCTATTTGAACGCGAGTGGCAGAAGGTGCACTTGTCGGCGGCGCTGGATCGGGTTCGCATGGAAGTCAAGCCGACGACTTACCAGGCGTTTCAACTGACATTCCTGGATGAGGTGGAACCGGCACGCGTCGCGGACATGCTGGGGATCTCCACCAATCAAGTGGCACAGTATAAGTGCCGCGTGGTGCAACGCCTTCGTGGCCAACTAGAGGACCTGCTACGTGAAACCGAATAACACACAACCCGAGGATCCGCACCAACCATCGGTCTCGCAGCGAATTGATGGGTCGGGATCCGGAATGCACAGCCTATCCGATGATGCGTTGGCAAGCTTGCTTCGCGAATCACGGGAGCAACGCAAGGCCGACGAGCCTAGTCGCGTCGTTGATGCCGCATTACGCATGACTCGGACCAAGCGTGCAGGGAAGGACGCCGGCCATGGAGGATCCTGATCAGACCCAGGCGATGACGCCAGAGATGAAGGCTCTGTTCGCCAAAAACCCGCCGATCATTTCCGACTACGAATTGGTGCGAGTGCTAGGGGAGGGTGGATTCGGACAGGTATGGCTGGCGAAGTCGAAGACCGGCGTCTATCGCGCCGTCAAGATCCTGCAACGCTCCGCACTCAGCGAAGTCGAGTTCAACGGCATTCGTACCTACGAGCGTCAGGCTCGTGGCCACCCCAACCTAATCGATGTGCGACATGTGGGGGAGTCGGCGGGGTGCTGGTATTACGTCATGGAACTTGCCGATGGCGTGGATACCGCACAGACGTTCTCGGATGATGACTATGAGCCCAAGACGCTCCAAGCGTTGCTGCGTCGAAGCAACTACATTTCACTTGAAGATGCAATCGAAATCTGCCGCGGAATCCTCGTTGGCCTGTCGCACCTGCATCATCACGAATTACTGCATCGCGACGTCAAGCCTGGCAACATTGTATTCGTAGACGGCATCGCAAAACTTGCGGACATCGGCCTCCTAACGCATGAGCGTCGCCGGGAGGTGGAAGGGCATACGCCGCTCTACGCGCCGCCCGGTGGTGTCCAGGATCGAACGGGCGACCTGTATTGCGTCGGTCGCATTCTGCACGAGTTGATCAGCGGCACGCCGGCAGCGCGATTCCCCGAATTGCCCGCGGGAGCCGATGAGACCCGGCTCGCCGCAATCAAGCGGATCTCGCCAATCGTTGATCGCGCGTGTGCCCCGGATAAATACAGTCGTTTCCAGACTGCAGAAGAATTCCTGGATTCGCTGAATTGCCTCACCTCGGGCCCTGGCGCGAAGTGGCATTCCCGTCGGCGTCTTGTGGCGACTCTCGTCGTGATCGTGCTGGCCGTCGTGGCGTGGCTTGCGTGGCCGGAAGATCCAGTCTCAAGGGCACCAGATTACGGCGCACAGTCAAGGAAAGCGATCAGCGGGTCGTTGTCGGTGCTTGTCAAAGAATCGAAGACGGCAAAGGTTCACTTCGAAGCGAGCGATAGGTTTCCGGTTCAGCCAGGTGATCTCATTCGCGTCAAGGCAGAATTCGATCAGGAATGCTATCCTGCGGTAGTGCTCATGACAGGCGAGAGAGGCATAGACCTTGTCTATCCGATTGACATTTCGTCGCAGCGGGAATTGAATTTGCTTGAAATCCCATCTGAGACCAGCAGATGGTGGCCGATCACACCCACGGCGGGCCGCGAATCGGAGACGATCACGTTCTTGATGTTTGCGCGACACAAGCCGTTTGACCAGGACTCCATCAAGGATCTAACGGAAAAGCTCCTGAGATTGGGGCAACCTCCGAGATTGGGGCTCAAGG
>Ga0116152_10001603_pt1 | contig 18552 bp, 15 predicted proteins | sample AD_UKC119_MetaG_FD_89894 | JGI IMG/M metagenome (GOLD analysis project Ga0116152, IMG submission 89894) | Active sludge microbial communities of municipal wastewater-treating anaerobic digesters from Hong Kong - AD_UKC119_MetaG | ecosystem: Engineered > Bioreactor > Anaerobic > Digestate... | reverse complement strand
GCGCCGCCAGGACAAATTAACCTTTACCCTTTATCTTTGGACACTCGCACAGGTGGCCATGCGGGTAATGCAGGCCGGTATCCCCGGTGTCCGGGGGGCACTACCGCGCGAAGCGCGGTCGATTTTTTTTTGAGGTGAAAGGTGGAACGAAAAACGCCCCCGAAAGGAGGCGTCTGCAGTCTGTCCCGAGAATACCGGGCGTCAGTCCGAATCAGTTGAAGCGGACATACTCGAACTCGACCGGCTGGCGGTTGATGCCCATGACCGGGGGGGCAATCCAGTTGGCAAACTTGCCCGGCTCGACAACCCGGCCCATCAGGCTGGCCACAAAGGCCCGGTCTTCCACACTCGGCAACCAGTCGTTCCGGTTCGCCTGCCACTGCTCCTCGGTCAGTACCACACCATCCGGAGACACCCGCACCCCGGACAGGGCACCGATGCGGCGGTTGAAGGCTTTATGAGGCACGCTCAGGCGGTAGTCCAGCCCGGCTTTTTCAATAACCTTGTTCCAGCGCTTGACGCCGCCCTGACTGTCGGTGATGTAATCATCACGCAGCACTTCATTGAGGGCATTCAGCATCGGGACTTCCCGCTCGCCCAGACGGCCATCCACCACTTCGAGGATTTTGTAGCTGTCGTTCTTGAGCACATGATCATCAGTGCGCTTGCCTTCCTCATAGCGGCCCTTGAGACCGGTGGTGTAGAAGGTGGCGGCATTACTGGACTGGTCGGCACCGAACAGGTCGATGGTGACACTGTAGTGGAAGTTGATGTAGCGCTGAATGGTCGGCAGGTCAATGACACCGGCAGCACGCAGACGCGCCGGATCGTCGGTCTTGAGCTCATTCATGACCTGACAGGTGCGCTGCACCACGCGGCTGACACCGGACTCGCCGACAAACATGTGGTGGGCTTCTTCAGTAAGCATGAAGCGGGTGGTCCGGGCCAGCGGATCAAAGCTGGATTCGGCCAGGGCGCAGAGCTGGAATTTGCCGTCACGGTCGGTGAAATAGGTGAACATGTAAAAAGACAGCCAGTCCGGAGTCTTTTCGTTGAAAGCCTGCAGGATGCGCGGGTTGTCAGCCTCACCACTGCGGCGCTCCAGCAGGGCCTCGCCTTCTTCGCGCCCGTCCCGACCGAAGTATTTGTGCAGCAGGTAGACCATGGCCCACAGGTGCCGGCCTTCCTCGACATTGACCTGGAACAGGTTGCGGAGGTCATACTGGCTCGGGCAGGTCAGCCCCAGATGGCGCTGCTGTTCGACCGAGGCCGGCTCGGTGTCACCCTGGGTGACGATAATGCGGCGCAGGTTGGCGCGGTATTCGCCCGGTACGTCCTGCCAGCAGTTTTCACCCTTGTGGTCACCGAAGTGGATTTTACGCTCGGTATCGCCGGGATTAAGGAAGATGCCCCAGCGGTAATCCGGCATTTTGACGTGGCCGAACTGGGCCCAGCCTTGGGGATCGACGCTGACGGCGGTGCGCAGGTAAACATCAAAGTTATGTGAGCCGTCCGGCCCCATGTCCTGCCACCATTGCAGGTAGTTGGGCTGCCAGTGTTCCAGCGCACGTTTAAGGGTACGGTCTTCGGACAGATTCACGTTATTGGGAATCTTCTCGTTGTAATCGATTGTGGCCATGTTGCTGCTCCTCATTGAATCAGGGGGTGTGCCCTTCCCCGCTCGGATGCCGGGGAAGGGGGAGAGGAAAGGGGTTCGGTTCAGACCCGGTTCCAGTCAAAATCCGCTTTTTCGCCCTTGCCGTAGACTTTCAGGGCGCCTTTGTCACCGACGGCATTCGGGCGCTGGAAAATCCAGTTCTGCCACGCGGTCAGGCGACCGAAGACGCGGGTGAACATGTTTTCCCGCCCGTTGAAGCGCAGGTTGGCTTCCAGCCCGGTCAGGGCATCCGGCGACATGGCAACGCGCTCTTCCACAGCAATGCGGATTTCATCGTCCCAGTCGATGTCATCGGGGTTGCTGGTGATCAGACCGAGGGCAAAGGCGCTGTCAGCATCCAGCGGCTGGTCCCGGACTTCACGCACGGCAGCCAGCGCGGCGACGTCATGATAGAAACGGCGCTCCAGCCGGCTTTCATCAGAAGCCATTGGATAGAGACCGAAATTGGTTTCACCCACCACCAGGCGCGGGGCAGCGGCTTCATCATCCGGCAGGGCCAACTGATAGCTGCGGTCACAGGCCAGCGCCAGTTCCAGGAAGGTACCGGCAAAGCAGGAACCGCTGTCAATCAGGGCGAACAGGCTGCGGGAGGAAACATCCAGCCGGCTCAGGGTACGGCGCAGCAGGCCAATGGTTTCGCGCACCAGCCAGTGCTCACGGTTGGCCAGCAAAAAGGCATCCATGGCCAGCACGGCATCCGCATCACCTTCAGTGCGCATGAGCCACAGTCCCAGGTCCAGCTCATTGGTGCGCATCGACAGAATGGCATCATCCAGTTCGCGGGCCAGCGCCAGCGGATACCAGTCGGCTCCCAGGGCTTCCACCTCGCTGATCTGCGTCGGCTGGGAGCCTTGCGGGGCGCGCACGATGAAAGTGGCGGTGCGGGCATTCCGGTCCATTTCAACCGTGACATGGCGATAGTGCAGGGCATCAGCCTCACGGCGGCGCTCCAGCGGGGTGAGGGCCACACCTTTGGCATCCGCCGGGCGGTCGCTCTGCGCCGCCAGCGCCAAGGCACGTTCCTTGACCGCTTCGGCAAAGCGGGCCGGCTTGGCAATGGCATCCACCAGCCGCCAGTCCACGGCTTTCCGGCCCCGGATGCCTTCGGTGGTGGTGCAGAAAATATCGGCCAGATCGTGGCGCACATGGCGCTTGTCGGTAACGCGGGTCAGGCCACCGGTGCCCGGCAGTACGCCCAGCAGCGGCACTTCCGGCAGGCTCACCGAGCTGGAACGGTCGTCCACCAGCAGGATTTCATCACAGGCCAGCGCCAGTTCATAACCGCCACCGGCACAGGCACCGTTCACTGCTGCCAGAAACTTCAGGCCGTTGTGGGTAGAAGAATCTTCCAGACCGTTACGGGTTTCATTGGTGAATTTACAGAAGTTGACCTTCCAGGCATGGCTGCTGAGGCCGAGCATGAAGATGTTGGCGCCGGAGCAGAAAATCCGGTCCTTGAGGCTGGTGACGACCACGGTCCGGACCGTTGGGTGTTCAAAGCGGATGCGGTTGATGGCATCGTGCAGTTCAATATCAACCCCAAGGTCATAGCTGTTGAGCTTGAGCTGGTAGCCCGGGCGAATTCCCCCGTTCTCGTCAAAATCCGCCGCCAGTGTGGCAATCGGTCCGTCAACACTCAGACGCCAGTGTTTGTAGGCTGACGGGTTGGTCTGGTAATCAACCGGGTTATCAATGGTTTCGGTAGTGGTCACGTTGCATCCTCCAGGCAGTGTCCGTAAATTGATGAAACGATATTATGAAATATTTTGCATACAGTCAAGGAGTAATACCATACAATTTTGCAATTTAATGCATGATTCGGTTTTGCCCGGTCTGCACGATCCGGCGTGCCAGCTGCAGCAGCGCCTCAAAACTTTCCTCCAGTGTATGTGAGCCGGTATTCAGCTGGTACTGTGCCTTGGCATAAAAGGCTTCACGTGACTCCAGAATGTTTTTCAGGTCTTCCATCGCCTCCCTGTTGCCCGCCATGGGACGGAAATCCCCCTGCTCCAGTACCCGCTGCATGTGCTCTTTCGGTGACGCACGCAGCCAGATGGTGGAACAGTGCGACAGCAACAGGTTGAAGTTGACCGGATCGGAAACCAGCCCACCGGGAGTCCCGATAATGGCTTCAGGGTAAATCTGGATGCTTTCCTCCAGGGCGCGCCGTTCATAACGCCGGTAGGCATTGGCACCGTACAGGTCCTGAATCTCGGCAATGCTGCAACCGGCGAACTGCTCGATTTCACGGCTCAGTTCCACAAAGGGAAACCCCAGACTTTCAGCCAGCATGCGTCCCAGCGTCGACTTGCCGGCCCCCCGCAGACCGATCAGGGCAATCCGTGAGCTGCTGAGTGCTGCCTCACCGGGCCCGGCCACATTATCCAGGGCGCGGCTGATGGCAATGCGGGCCTTGCGCAGGGCCTGCTCGTCACGGTGTTCCAGCAGAGAGCGGATCATCAGCCACTCCGGTGACACGGTGGTCATGTCCCCGATCAGCTCGGCCAGACTGCATTCCAGTGCCTGTGCCACCTGCAACAGTACCAGGATCGAGACATTGCCTTCACCGTACTCCAGATTGGCCAGATGGCGCTCCGAAATCCCGGCAGACTGTGCCAGCGCCCGTCGTGAAACGCCCTGACGCGAGCGCAGGCCACGCACCCGTTCCCCCAGGGCCAGCAGGAAACGGCTCTGCCCACTGTCACGCCCGCTTGTCGAGGTGGCAGGAGGCGTTATTTTTTTGGCTGCAGTGGATTTAGCCACGGGAAACTCCTTTCATTTCATGCAATATAATGCTTGACAGAAAATGCCTTCGACCCTTATTGTTGCTTTATGCAAAATAATTCATGCGGGATCAAATGACAAGTCCGGTATCGCCGCGCATGATCAGACAGGAGGACCCAATGAGCAAAGCGAAATTTCATCAGCAAATCCAGGCACTGGCAGCACAAATCGCCGGACGCGAGCTTGATTCCGATCTGGAACAATGGCTTAACCGTAATCACGGGGCCGACAGTGCAACCTATGCGGCCCTGCAGCAATCCTGTCAAACCGGTGTGGCTGAAGGCTGGCTGTGTGAACGCGAGGCCGGCGGCATCCGTTACGGGCGTGTTTTCAAACCGGAAGCCGCCCTGCACGATTTTTCTGTCGATGTGGTGGACATGGACGACATCAAAGGGCCGCATCACAGCCATCCCCATGGCGAAATCGACCTGATCATGCCACTGGATGCACAGGCGCGTTTTGATGAACACCCTGCCGGCTGGCTGGTCTATCCCCCCGGCAGCGCCCATCACCCGACCGTGACCCGGGGACGTGCACTGGTGCTGTACCTGCTGCCTCAGGGCAGTATCAGCTTTACCCGCTAAGCGGCCCGAGCCGGCATGACCGATACGACAGACAGGATGGAACGGCGACAGAATGCCCGGCGGATACCGGCAGACCGGTAAGGGTATTGGTCGTGCCCTGAATTTCACCACCGGTACAGTGTCATTCAGAGCGGCACTGCCATACTGAACAAGCTTTCGGACTACACAATCAGGAGGAGGATACATGAGTATCGAGGATATTGAAGCGCCGGGCGATCCGTTCAACTTCGCCCGGCACCTGATCGAGCGCAATGCTGGACGCGCTGAAAAAACAGCCTTTATGGATGACTACGGCAGCCTCAGCTATGGCGCGCTGGAACAGCGGATTCGCCGGGTGGCTGCCGGATTGCGGCATTTGGGCCTGCGCCGCGAGGAACGCGTACTGTTGTTGATGCAGGATTGTGCCGATTGGCCGGTCAGCTTTCTGGGGGCCATGTATGCCGGGGTGGTGCCGGTGGCGGTGAATACCCTGCTGACGGCGGATGACTACGCCTACATGCTGGAACATTCCCGCGCCCAGGCCGTGCTGGTCTCCGGCAGCCTGCTGCCGACCCTGAATGCCGCCATGACGCGCTCCGACCATGAAGTGCAGAAAGTCATTGTGTCACACCCGGAAGCCCCGCTGCACCCTTCTGAAATGGCATTCGAGACCTTTCTGGAGCTGCGCTCCCCCGCCCGCCAGCCGGCCCCGACCTGTGGCGATGACCCCGGCTTCTGGCTTTATTCCTCCGGCTCCACCGGACGCCCCAAGGGCACGGTACACACCCACGCCAACCCGTACTGGACTGCCGAACTGTACGGTACCCGGCTGCTCGGGGTGCGTGAGGATGACATCTGCTTTTCGGCGGCCAAGCTGTTCTTTGCCTATGGACTCGGCAATGGCCTGAGCTTTCCGCTCAGTGTCGGGGCCACCGTGGTGCTGCTGGGTGGACGCCCGACACCGGAAGCTGTGTTCGAGCGCTGGATTAAACATAAAACGACAATTTTCTTTGGTGCACCGACCGGTTATGCCGGCATGCTGGCCTCCCCCGAGCTGCCCGGGCGGGATCAGGTTGCCCTGCGATTGGCATCCTCGGCGGGAGAAGCCCTGCCGGCGGAACTGGGGCAGCGCTTTACCGAAAAGTACGGGGTGGAAATCATCGACGGTATCGGCTCCACCGAAATGCTGCATATTTTCCTGTCCAATGTGCCGGGCAAGGTACGTTATGGCACCACCGGCTGGCCGGTTCCGGGTTACGAAGTGGAGTTGCGCGGTGATGAGGGTGCAGCGGTACCGGATGGTGAGCCGGGCGATCTTTACATCAAGGGACCGAGTGCCGCCACCATGTACTGGAATAACCGCACCAAGACCCGTGACACCTTCCAGTGCGGCTGGACCAAAAGCGGTGACAAGTACGTGCGCAATGCGGATGGCACTTACACTTACTCCGGACGCAGTGACGACATGCTCAAGGTCAGCGGCATCTATGTCTCGCCCTTTGAGGTGGAAGCCACACTGATCCAGCATCCGGCGGTGCTGGAAGCCGCCGTCATCGGCAAGCAGGATGCCGACGGTCTGGTCAAGACCAAGGCATTTATTGTGCTCAAGGAAGCGAACAAGGTCGACAAAGACGCCCTGCGCGCCGAACTGAAAATCTTTGTCAAGGACCATCTGGCCCCGTACAAGTACCCGCGCTTCATGGAATTCGTGGACGAACTACCCAAAACCGCCACCGGCAAAATTCAGCGCTTCCGGCTGCGGCAGCTGGAACAGGAAAACCCGGCATGACCCCGGCACGCGAGTCGCAGCATCACTTTGTCGATATTGACTGGGCCGGGCGTCCGGTCAGTATCGAGTATCAGTGGATCGGCAACCCCGCCCCGTCAGCGCCGCTGCTGGTGTTTCTGCATGAAGGACTGGGTTCGGTCAGCATGTGGCGTCATTTCCCGCAAACCCTGTGCAGCACACTGAACTGGCGCGGGCTGGTGTATTCCCGTCCGGCCTACGGGCGCTCGACACCGCGTGCAGCGGATGAGTACTGGGATGTGGATTTCATGCACCGTCAGGCCTTTGAAGTATTGCCTGCACTGCTGGAAGCCTTGGCTATTGATGTGGAGCACCGGCCACCCTGGTTGCTGGGACACAGTGACGGCGGCTCCATTGCCCTGTTGCATGCTGCCCGCTTCCCGCAGCAGGTGGGCGGGCTGATTGTGCTGGCCCCCCACATTATGGTCGAGGACCTGACCATCCGCAGCATTGAACAGGCCAAAGGTGTCTATCAGGACACCGACCTGCGCCACAAGCTGGCCCGGCACCACGATGATCCGGATTCGGCCTTCTGGGGCTGGAACAATATCTGGCTGCATCCGCCGTTCCGGGACTGGTCCATTGAAGACGAAATCACCACGATTCAATGCCCCGTGCTTGCGGTACAGGGCGTGGATGACGAATATGGTACGATGGAGCAGATTCGCGGCATCGCACGCCGTGTGACACAGACGAAGCTGGTGGAGCTGCCTGACTGCGGGCACTCCCCCCACCGCGATCAGAGCGAGGAGCTGACGCGCCGGATTGTTGGCTTTATAAACCCGAACGGAGGAGATTCCGTATGAAATTATTGCAGACTACCCTGCTGGCTGCCGCCCTGTGCAGCACCAGTACCCTGAGCATGGCGGAAGAGGCCGCCCTGAAAATCGGCCTGATGCTGCCTGCCACCGGAACGTATGCCCAGCTGGGTACCGCGATTGAAAACGGCTTCAAGCTTTACGTCAATCAGGTGGGCGGCAAACTGGGCGGGCGTGATGTCGAATACGTCAAGCTGGATGATGAGTCCGATCCGGCCAAGGCAACCGACAATATCAACAAGCTGATCAAAAGTGACAAGGTGGATGTGGTCATCGGTACGGTGCACTCGGGTGTGGCGGCAGCCATGGCCAAGGTCGCCAAGCAGACCGGTACCCTGTTGGTGGTTCCCAATGCCGGCTCGGCCATGATCACCGGCCCCATGTGCGCACCCAATATTTTCCGCAGCTCCTTCAGCAACCAGCAACCGGGCTTTGCCATGGGCAAGGTGGCGGCTGAAAAAGGCTACAAAAAAGTGGCCACCATCACCTGGAAGTACGGTGCCGGTGAAGAGTCGGTGGGTGGCTTCAAGGAAGCCTTTGAAGCCGATGGCGGCGAAGTGGTCAAGGAACTGTATGTGCCATTCCCGAATGTGGAGTTTCAGGCCCTGCTGACCGAGATTGCCGCCCTCAAGCCGGATGCTGTTTATTCCTTCTTTGCCGGAGCCGGCGCAGTCAAGTTCGTCAAGGATTACAAGGCCGCCGGCCTGATGGACAATATCCCGCTGCTGGGGGCCGGCTTCCTGACTGACGGCACCCTGAAGGCTCAGGGCGGTGACGGCGAGGGGCTGCTGACCACGCTGCACTACGCGGACGAGCTGGACAATGAAACCGACAAGGCTTTCCGCCAGGCTTACAATGCAGCCTTCGACATGGTACCGGATGTTTATGCGGTACAGGGCTTTGATGCGGCCCAGATTCTGGATATCGGCCTGAAAGCTACCGGTGGCGATGTCAGCAAAACCGCTGAAATTGCCGCTGCGGTTGAATCCACTGAAATTGACAGCCCAAGGGGGAAATTTACGCTCTCCAAGGCCCATAACCCGATACAGGACATTTACCTGCGCGAAGCCAAAGGTGAGGAAAATGTCATGATCGGTGTCGCTGTTGAAAAACTGGATGATCCGGCCAAAGGCTGCCGCCTGTAAACGTACCGCCCCTCTCCCCCACTGCGCCGGCCACTCGGGCCGGGGAGAGGGTTTCATACCATTACTTGCTGAAAGGTACGTTGTATGGACTTTTCCATTTTCCTGATCCAGCTGTTGAATGCATTTCAGTATGGCCTGTTGCTGTATCTGGTGGCGATGGGGCTGACCCTGATTTTCGGCATCATGGGGATCATCAATCTGGCACACGGCAGTTTCTACATGGTCGGTGCTTATATGGCCTACGCCCTGGCGCCACTGGCCGGTGGCAATTTTTTCATTACCCTGCTGATGGGGCTGGTTCTGGCCGTCATCCTGGGTTATCTGCTGGAGTGGGCCTTTTTCAGTTTCCTGTACGAACGCGAACACCTGCAGCAGGTTTTGATGACCTATGGCCTGATTCTGGTCTTTGAGGAAATACGCAGTCTGCTGGTGGGTGATGATGTGCATGGCGTGCCGATACCGGATATTCTGTCAGGTTCCATTCCGCTGGGGGATGTCATGACTTACCCGGTGTACCGCCTGTTTGTTTCAGCGGTCTGCCTGCTGCTGGCACTGGGCCTGTATTTCGTGTTCGCCCGCACCCGCCTGGGGATGATGATTCGCGCCGGCAGTGTCAACCGGGAAATGGTGCAGTCACTCGGCATTGACATTCAGTTCCTGTACCGCGTGGTCTTTGCCGCCGGGGTCGCGCTGGCAGTCCTGGCCGGCATGATTGCCGCCCCCATTTCCTCCGTTTATCCAGGGATGGGCAACCAGATACTGATCATCTGTTTTGTGGTGGTGGTCATTGGCGGTATCGGCTCAATTCGCGGGGCCTTTTTTGCCGCTCTGCTGATCGGTCTGGTGGATACCTTTGGCAAGGTCTGGCTGCCGGAAGCGTCCGGCGTACTGGTCTATGTATTGATGGCCCTGATCCTGTTATGGAAGCCCAGCGGCCTGTTCAAGGCAGGAGGGTAAGCACATGTACATTGAAAAGGGTAAAGCCGTTTTTGTCGGCCTGATCTTTCTGGCGCTGGCCCTGTACCCTCTGGGTGCTGACAGCTATGGTATCGGCCTGATTAACAAGATCATGATCTACGCCATTCTGGCGCTCAGTCTGGAGCTGCTGGTGGGCAGCACCGGTCTGATCTGCTTCGGACAGGCCGCTTTTTTCGGCATCGGGGCCTATGCCGCCGTGCTGCTGTCGCCGGAAGATGGCGCAGCTTCCATCTGGTTCCTGCTGCCGGCCTGCGTGATCGTGGCCGCTGTGTATGCCCTGTTTGTCGGTGCCCTGTCGCTGCGTACCAAAGGGGTGTATTTCATCATGGTGACACTGGCGTTCGCACAGATGGCCTATTATGTGTTCCACGACACCTCCCTGGGTGGCGGTTCAGACGGTATTTACCTGTATTATGTACCGGGTATGGATACCTGGCTGGACCTGGGCAAACCCCTGACCCTGTATTTCTTCACCCTGCTGTTTCTGGTCTGGACCTTTGTGTTTCTGGCCATTCTGCTGCGCTCCCATCTGGGGCGGGCGCTGGCCGGCATCCGTATCAATGAGCAGCGCATGCTGGCTTCCGGTTTCACCACCTACCCCTACAAGCTGGCAGCTTTTGTCACGTCCGGCGGTATTGCCGGTCTGGCCGGGTTTCTGTTTGCGGTACAGGACGGCTTTGTCAACCCGGAAATGCTGAGCTGGCACCTGTCCGGTTCATTGCTGATGATGATCATTCTGGGCGGGCTGGGACACCTGCGCGGTGCCCTGATCGGGGCGTTTGCCTTTGTGCTCCTGCAGGAGTTTTTCAAATCCACTGCCGTTTTCGGTGATTTCGCCAAACACTGGCATCTGGGCCTGGGGCTGACCATCATTCTCAGCGTCGCCATCCTGCCCAAGGGCCTGATCGGGCTGCCGGAACGGGTACAGATGCGCCTGTTCGGGTACCGCAATCCCCGGCGGGCAGACAGCAGCAAGGCACGGGAGGAGGTGCAGTCATGAATCCGAATGAGGTATTACTGAGCGGCCAGAACATTACCCAGTGCTGGGGCGGACTGGTGGCGCTGGACAAGGTTTCCATCGAGATCGGGCGCGGCGAACTGCATGCGGTGATCGGCACCAACGGAGCCGGCAAGTCCACGCTGATCAATATCCTCTCCGGCGAGCTGAAGCCGACTGAAGGCAAGGTGTCACTGCTGGGGCACGATGCCACGCGCTGGTCACAGCCACGCCGCGCCCGCAACGGGCTGGGGCGCAGTTATCAGCGCAATACCATTTTCCCGGATTTCACCGTGTTCGAGAACTGCCGGCTCGCAGCCCAGGCACAGGTGCAACGCCCTTGGGTCTGGTGGAACAATTCGCAGAAATGCCGGATCAGCAGCACCAATGCCCATAACGGCATCCGCATGGCCGGACTGGAACCCTTCAGTGACCAGGTGGCCGGTCCGCTCTCACACGGGCAGAAGCGCCAGCTGGAAGTGGCCATGTGTCTGGCCACCAGTCCCCAGGTGCTGCTGCTGGATGAACCACTGGCCGGTATGGGTGCCGAGGAGACGGAACGTATGCTGGAACTGCTGGGACAGCTGAAGGAAGGGCACGGCATCCTGCTGGTGGAGCATGACATGGATGCGGTGTTTCGTATCGCTGACCGCATTACCGTCATGGTCAATGGCAGCGTGATTGCCTCTGACACGCCGGACAATATCCGCAACAACCCCGATGTACAGACTGCCTACCTGGGAGACCATTGAAATGCAGGAATCCGAGCTGATTGTGGACGCCCGTGAGGTGCAGGCCTGGTATGGTTCCAGCCATATCCTGCACGGTATCAATTTCCAGATCCGGCGCAGTGAGACGGTCGGCCTGCTGGGGCGCAACGGCATGGGCAAAAGCACGCTGATCCGTACCCTGCTCGGGCATGTGAAACAGCGGGCCGGGCACATTGTTTTTTTCGGGCAGGACATGTCCAGAGCCAGACCGCATGAAGTGGCCCGTCTGGGGGTAGCCTATGTGCCGGAAGGGCGCGGGGTTTTCCCCAACCTCTCGGTACGCGAGAACCTGATCATGGCGGCACACCCCAATGCCAAAGGGCAGAACGCGTGGTCCTACGAACGGATCATGGATACCTTCCCGCGCCTGAGTGAGCGGGTCGGCAATCTGGGCGGGCAACTGTCCGGCGGCGAACAGCAGATGCTCTCCATCGGCAGGGCACTGATGACCCACCCGGAACTGGTGATTCTGGATGAAGCCACCGAAGGACTGGCTCCCCTGATTGTGGAAGACATCTGGCGTGTGATCGGCGAAATCCGCCAAAGCGGACTGGCGACCCTGATTGTTGACCGCAACTATCACAAGGTGCTGTCCAACAGTGATCAGGCCGTGGTCATGCAGAAAGGTCAGTTCGTCCTGCAGGGTGAGGCATCATCGGTGATCAACGATCCGGAACTGGCCGGGTATCTCGGGGTTTGAAGCCGGGCCGGAGGTATCATACGAAAAGCGGGATGTACACGGGACCGTGAATGAGGCTTACAGGAACGGATCCAGTGTTCTGGTGCCGCAACCTGCAAAGTGCTTCGTATTTCGGGTGACCACCGTCAGATCATAAATCAGTGCCGTTACGGCTATCATTTTGTCCAGTTCATTTTCAGGGTTCGGAACCCGTAACCGCCCCCAAAGCTGGGCCACATCATGGTCAAACGGTAAAATACAGTCTCGAAACCCGTCCAGCACCCCGTCCAGCCAAGTTTCCAATGCACCCGCCTGCTGATGGTCATTCCGGTGTTTCAGCAGTTCGATACCACGTCGTAGTTCACCAATGGTTACAGCGGACAAGAAGGCTTGCTGGCCCTGTTCCCGAACTTGATGGAAAAATGCCTGTACTCCGGCATTGGTACGTCCTTTCTTGCGGACTTCGCTGATGATGTTGGTATCAAGCAAATACATCGTCAGCCTTTTGCTGATTCTGCACGCGCTCAAAATCTTCATCTTTACCGACATCAGGAATTTCCAGCAGGGCCTCTGTGAAGCTGCGTTTTCTGAGTGTCAGCAGTACTTCACGCAGGATTATGCGGTGTTCCATTTCGGCACTACGGCCATTGCGGGCAGCCCGTTGTTTCAAGGCTTCCACAATTTCCGGCTCCAGATTTCTGACAAGCAGGCTTGGCATTCCGATATTCCCGGTTTTAAACTGCTATCAATGCTAGCATTTTTGTAAAGGACTGTAATCCCCTGCCCGGCATTGCCCCCAGCACACCCAATCGACAGCTCAGCGCGGGCCGAATGCAGGCTCACGCTTCGCCTTCATCGCAGCCAGCCCCTCAGCCGCATCGGCTCCGCTGAAGCCCAGCATCTCCGCACTCAGTGAGTGTTCAAAGGCAGGCCAGGCCGCCCGCAGCCAGTGATTGAGGCTGTGCTTGGTCTGTGCCAGGGCACGGGGACTGCCCGCAGCCAGCCGCGCTGCGACCTCACGCGCCGTACCCAGCAGTTCCGAATCCTCAACAGCCAGACTGACCAATCCGATGCGCTCGGCTTCACGCCCCTCGACACTGTCGCATAACAGCAGGTAGTATTTTGCCTTGGCCATACCGCACAGCAGGGGCCAGATCAGAGCAGCATGGTCCCCGGCGGCCACACCCAGGCGGGTATGTCCATCAATGATCCGGGCACGATACCCGGCAATGGAAATATCTGCCAGCAGTGCCAGCGCTGCGCCCGCACCCACTGCAGCCCCGTTGATGGCGGACACAATCGGCAACTCACACTCCACCATCCCCCTGACCATGGCACGCGCTTCCCGCATCACCCGCAGCCGTGTCTGTTCGTCCTGCAGCATGTGACCGACCAGTTCCAGGGAACCCCCGGCACAAAAGGCCCGGCCCAGACTGCGAATCAGGATACAGCGCACTTCCGGCATCGCTTCCAGCTGCGCCCAAACCGTTCCCAAGGCAGCATGTGCCTCGGCATCGGCAGCCGGCATGCCGCCCTCCGGCCCCAGAATGATTTCCGCCACCCCGCTATCGCCAATCTCAACGTTCAGGTGCGCCGCCAGTGTAAACTGCTTGCTCATGGTTTTTTCCTCCAGAGTTCGTCATTTTCCAGCATTATCATGCATTAATTGTACATGAATTTTCCAGATTTGAGTATTATTATGCATATATTTAAACGAAAAAGTATCAGTTGCTGCCACAGCATGACCTACAAACAGGTAAAATATTGCTTCTCCATAGATCAATAAATAGTCAGCTCCTGAAATCATTCCGGGCCATTTCCGACGAGCGGGATATAATGACAGTAACCTTGCCCCGGCTGCGGGCGCTATCGGTGGGTGCACACCATGATCTCCAGAGAGGAAATTCGCCTGGCCAGATACGAGGATGCGCGATGCATCGCCGAAATGTCCAGGAGCCTGATTGAGTCCGGGTTGGGCTGGTCCTGGACACCACTGCGGGTTATCCGGGAAATCAAGGCCGGCAATGCCAATGTGATTGTAGCCGGGGCACGGAACCAGATCATGGGTTTTGCCATCATGCGGTACCTGGAGGATGAAGCACGACTCAACCTGCTTGCGGTTCATCCGCGCTACCAGCGCAAGGGTATCGGTACACACATGCTGCAATGGCTGGAAGAAACGGCACGGGTCAACGGCAATGGGGTTGTCTATCTGGAAACCCGGCTCGGCAATCAGACTGCCCGGCAGTTCTACGAAGCAGCAGGTTATCAGGTCGTTCAGTACATTCCCGGCTACTACAGGAGACGTGAAACCGCCATCAGAATGGCTCATGATCTCTGGCTGCCCCACCCCTCGTACTGAGGTCCGATTGTGGTATTATTTTACCGTTAAATATCGACTTAACCGCTTTGATATTTTTAAAAATAGAGCAGATTTATCTCCAATAATCTGCTTTTCTCTACCGAACAGCAGAAGATGTCAGTCTGAAAAATCAAAAAATACTTTAAAAACAATTGCTTGCAATAAATTTAAATTTTTCGGGGAAAACAGGTTTATTGACATTTATAGAAAAAATTTATAATTTACCGTTAAATTATCTTATGCAAAATAAAAACAGATAGTATCCTGAGTGTCGGCATGGCCCTGGTTTAACCCCTTTTCCCCAATGAAAAACCCGGTCCTGCACGGTGAAAATATCAACAATAATGAGGTGGCTTTGTGTCCCCAATAACCCACATCCCGGAAAAATTTTTCGGGTTTCTCCGGTGCATGAACCGGTCTGACTGGTGGCAGAAACTCATTTATCTGTCACTGGCAATCCCCCTGCTCTCAGCCAGTGCACAAGTCCTGTCCGCAGTGACTCCGCCCATGACAATTGAACCGTCTGCTGACGTGAATGAAACGGACTACGCCGGCTACCGGGGTGGCAGTGTCAGCAGCCTGGCGATTTCCCCCGCCGGTGTCATCGGTACTGTCGGTACTTTTACCAGCTACCGGGGCCTCGGCAAACCCGACATGTTCTTTCATGCCCCGGATTTCAGCCCTGCGGCAGGCTATAACGACTATGCCGACAATACGACACTGGACACCATGGACTACCTGACCGCCCTGCGCGACGGCAGCTTCCTGTTTACCGATTATACCGGCGGTATTGGCGTCAACAGTGTCTGGCGCATCATGCCGGATGGTACCCGCACCAAGCTCAATAATACAACATGGGGCAGTTTCATCGGTGTGTTCAAACTGCTGCAGCATGCCAGTGACGACAACGCGGCCTATGCGGCCCTGCGGGTCAACACGGCAGGAACCTACAAGATCGTCAAGTTCGACATCAACACCGGCAATGCGGATACCAACTTCAGTTCGATCCGTACCGGCAGTGGTGCTGCAGCTTACCTGGACATGATATTCACCGCCTCAGGTAATCTGCTGGTATCCCAACAGGCGTTCCGTCCGCGGGAACTGGATCCGGCAACTGGTGCCGTACTGACCACCTATGCGGAAGTACCGTTAGGCACTCCCGCCAAATTCGCCCTCCAGAGTACCGGAAAAATCATTCTGGGCGGGTACAATATGGGAATTACCAAAGATGGCAAGACCTGGAACTACCTGGCACGCCTGAATGTTGATGGCACGGTGGACAGCAGCTTTTTTGAGCATAAAACCAGCCGCACGGCAGCCGGTGCCAGCGTGGCATCAGGTTCTGTTACCGATGTGGTGGTCAATGACCGGGATGAAATTTATATTGCCGGTTCATTCACGCACCTGACCGGTGCCGAAATTGCCATTGGTGCCATCGCCAAACTGAGCCCGGATGGTGTTGTCGACCTCGACTTTGTCAAAAACTCCCATGGAGCCGGCAATCAGGGCTCGGGAGGACTGGGGATCGTCGACATCGAAATACAGGCTGATGGCAAGCTTGTCATGGCCGGCAGTTTCGATGGCTACAACAACCTGTACCATTCCGGCCTCATGCGCATCCATGGCAACGGTGTGCCGGATACCGCCATCAATAACAGTGCTGAAAATCTCGCTGTCTCCACCGGCCTGACGCTCAGTGATCCTGTGGTCACCAACGCTGCGACGGCCACTGCCCCCACATCCCGTGTGCCGGGCCTGAACATCATGATTGATCGCGGCAACATGCTGAGCCATGCCGTAACCTATCGTGCCGGAGAGGAAAACCTCTACAACCAGCCGGGCTACCAGCCGGACTATTATGGCCGCACGGATCAGCCCTTGAAAGTGGGTGTAACCGATGCCGACCTCTATGACGCTGCCGGAGATATATTTTTCATCTACCGCAACGGTTACGGCATGCAGGCCTACCACACGGATGGCACTCTGGCCTGGGAATACGCCGGTACGGTTCGTGCTGCTGACGCCAATGTGCCGACCGGGCTGTACGCACTGGCCAACCCGAACAACAACAGCATTCAACTCTTCAACCTTGACGGCAGCCGTCCAGCGGTATCAAGCCTGACCCAGATCGTGAATGACATTGGCTTCACCCCGTCCGGAAAATACCTCTATTCCGTGCGTACCAGCAGCGGCGGCACAGCCGGCTCTCCGGCGACAGTCACCCTGAGCCGTATCGACCCGGTAACCGGCACCATTCTTAACAACATGGTCCTGCCGGAGACCATCCCGACCCTGTGGAATGCTTATGTGAATTTTTATACGGAAACCGATTTCTACACCACGGCATTCATCGGAAACAACAACGATGACCGGCTGTACAAATACCGGCTGGTCGATACCAATGGCAACCCGGACCCGCTGGGTACGCCGGTCCTGGACACCGGTTTCGGTCCGGTCGACAACCCCGGCTGGATGCTTATTTCAGGCCAAGGTGGCGGCAATATCTGGGGAGGTGACAGCTGGACTGTAGACGACACTGGTAATGTTTATGTCACCGGCTACCGGGCATTGTCCGGGGTGGGTGATTACGGTGCCAATATCACCCGCATCGGCCCGACTGGCGTCGATGTCCAGAATGACTACATTCTGGTTGACTCGGTCGGTGCCCAGGGAACGGCAACCGGTGGTTCAAACATCAACCATGTCAGCCTGGACTGGGGTGCCGGAGGCGTAGTAGCCGTGAATAAGGATTTTGGCGATGCGCCCGGCTACGGTGATGCCAGCCACACAATCACTGGCGGCATTCATCTGGGTGCTGACGTTGATGCTGAAACGGCTTCCGAGACTGCCAATGGTGATGCTTCAGACGACCTGTATGACGATGGTGTACGCATACTGGAAGAAATCATCTCAACCGGTGAAAGTACCTCATCAGGCCCACCCCAACTGGTCAGCCTGCAGGGCCAGACCCTGACTGAAGGTCGGGAAAGCACTTTGTATGTCAGTACCGTGGGAACCGGAACCCTGTATGGCTATGCTGACTGGAATGCTGATGGTGACTTTGCCGATGCCGGAGAGACCCTGCTCCCCGTCAGTTCCAGTGGTGGTACAGAGGCCGTCTACCTGACACCGCCGACCGGCTTAACCGCCGGCATCACTTACCTGCGTTTCCGCTACAGCAGTATGGACCTGACCAATCAGCCGACGGGTACGGCAACGGATGGTGAAGTGGAAGACTATCAGGTCACGCTGGCACTCAACACCGCCCCCTCCATTACCAGTAATGGCGGTACGGCCAATGCGGCTGTTTATGTTGACGAGAACCAGACTGCCGTTACAACCATGACCGCTGCCGATATTAATGGCAACACCCTGAGCTTCAGCATTACCGGTGGTTCGGACAGCGGCAGCTTCACCATCAATGCAGCAACCGGTGAGTTGACCTTTATTGCAGCACCGGATTACGAGAATCCGCAGGATGCGGATGCCAACAACAGCTACGTGGTGGAAATTACCGTGACCGACAGTGTCGGTGCCACGGATACCCAGCTGCTGACGGTTTATATCAATAATGTGGATGAAGATCGTGATGGCGATGGCCTGACGGATGCCCAGGAAGCTGCAATCGGTACCAATCCGGACAATCCGGATACGGATGGCGATGGTGTGCCTGATGGCGTTGAAGCGGGTGCTGATCCGGCCAATCCGGTCGACACTGATGGCGATGGTACGATTAATGCCTTGGATACCGATGATGATAATGATGGTGTCCTGAGCGCCAACGAAAACTACAACGGTGGCACACCGGCAGACGACGATACCGACAGTGACGGTATACCGGATTATCTGGATACCGATGATGACGGTGACGGCAAGCTGTCTTCCGCCGAGCAGAACGATCCGAACGGTGACGGCAGCCCGGCCGATGCAGCAGATACTGATGGTGATGGTATCCCGGATTATCTGGATGC
>Ga0116152_10001601_pt1 | contig 18557 bp, 13 predicted proteins | sample AD_UKC119_MetaG_FD_89894 | JGI IMG/M metagenome (GOLD analysis project Ga0116152, IMG submission 89894) | Active sludge microbial communities of municipal wastewater-treating anaerobic digesters from Hong Kong - AD_UKC119_MetaG | ecosystem: Engineered > Bioreactor > Anaerobic > Digestate... | reverse complement strand
CCACTTTAATATTGTGCATACGTCCTATGTATTCAACAATGTCCAGAGTCAGGTCATCACCTGCAATACGAATTGATTTATTGGAAACTATACCGCCAAGTGAGATAACTGCAATTTCAGTTGTACCACCGCCGATATCAACGATCATACATCCTGTAGGCGCTTCCACATCGATGCCGATACCGATGGCAGCAGCCATTGGTTCATAAATCATATAAACTTCACGTCCACCTGCATGTTCAGAAGAGTCACGTACGGCACGAATTTCAACTTCGGTACTTCCGGAAGGAATACATACAACCATTTTTAATGAAGGGGTGAATAGCCTGCTTTTCGAAGGAATCATTTTAATCATTCCTCTGATCATCAATTCAGCAGCATAGAAGTCGGCAATCACACCATCACGCAAAGGTCTTACGGTACGGATTCCTTCGTTTTCTTTTCCCTGCATCTGTCTTGCTTTATCGCCAATAGCAATCAGTTTGTCAGTACGTTTGTCAAGCGCAACCACTGATGGTTCGTCAACTACAATTTTATCGTTATTTATGATTATGGTATTGGCTGTACCTAAGTCAATAGCAATTTCCTGTGTAAATGAAAATAATCCCATGTTTATTTTATCTATTAATGTCAGATAACTGACATCAGTTTGTTTTTATTCTTGTTAATTGTGAAACTATAAATAAAAAGTTGAAAAAGAAGAGATCAAATTTCTGGTTGGATTAATTTATCATTGCTCTTTACTCTTTATTCTTTGTTCACTTTTTAATGTTTAAAATGTCTGAATCCTGTTGTTACCATCGATAATCCTTTTTCATTGCAGGTATCAATTGATTTCTGGTCGTTGATTGAACCTCCGGGCTGAATAACAGCAGTAATTCCGGCTTCGGCGGCTATCTGAACGCAATCAGGGAAAGGGAAAAATGCATCTGAAGCCATAACTGCGCCATTCAAATCAAAATTGAAAGAATTCGCCTTTTCAATTGCCTGTTCCAGTGCATCTACTCTGGATGTTTGGCCTACGCCGCTTGCACACAATTGTTTGTTTTTGGCTAAAACTATTGCATTCGATTTAGTATGTTTCACAATTTTATTTGCAAAAAGCATATCTTCGATTTCAAAAGCTGAAGGCGCTAAATCTGTAACAACTTTCAAATCTTCTTCGGTTTCAGTATGTAAATCTCTTTCCTGAACTAAAACTCCGTTTAACAATGAGCGGTATTGCAGTTTTGTTGGCTTAATATTTTTCAGAATAAGAATTATCCTGTTTTTCTTCTGACTTAAAATTTCTAAAGCTTCAACATCGTAATCGGGAGCGATTACAACTTCGAAGAAGATTTTGTTCATTTCGGCAGCAGTTTCTTTGTCAATAACAGCATTTGTAATCAAAACCCCACCAAATGCAGAAACCGGATCACCTGCAAGAGCATCATTCCACGCATCAACCAGAATTGGACGGGAAGCAATACCACAAGCATTGTTGTGTTTAAGTATTGCAAAAGTTACATCTTCAAAATCGTTGATTAAATTTATCGCTGCATCAATATCCAACAGGTTATTATAAGAAATTTCTTTCCCCTGAATCTGCTCAAACATATCATCGAAATTACCGTAAAAAATACCGCGTTGATGTGGGTTTTCTCCGTAACGAAGCACTTTCGCATCGTTCTGACTAACGCGGAAAGCTGAACCTTCTTCGTCATCGAAATGATTAAAAATGGCGGTGTCGTAATGTGAAGAAACTGCGAAGGCTTCTTTTGCGAACCAACGGCGTTCTTCTATGCTTGAACTTGCTCCGTTTTCGTTTATAATATCCAGAAGCGGTTCATATTGTTCCTGTGAAGCAACAATTATAACGTCTTTATAATTTTTTGCCGCTGCGCGGATAAGTGAGATGCCACCTATATCAATTTTCTCAATGATTGTACTTTCATCAGCTCCTGCTGCAACTGTTGCTTCAAAAGGATATAAATCGACGATAATTAAGTCGATTTCGGGAATTTCGTATTGAGAAATTTGTGCTATATCGGTTTCGTTATCGCGACGGGTAAGTATGCCGCCGAAGATTTTCGGGTGTAATGTTTTTACCCTGCCTCCAAGAATTGATGGATAACCTGTTAAATCTTCAACTGCAGTGCATGGAATCTCAAGTGATTCGATAAATGACTTGGTTCCTCCGGTTGAAACAAATTCGACGCCCTGCGCGTGTAACTTTGCTATAATTTCATCAAGGTTATTTTTGTGATAAACAGAGACTAAAGCTCTTTTAATCGGTTTTCTTTCCATTATAAATTCTATTTTTGTACGGGTTGCAAAGCTACAAAAAAACATTGATTAAATCAATACAAAAAAATCTAATTTAAAATGAATTTCATTGATTTTGTGTTAGTTTGAAAGTTGTAAAAATATGCTTTATTTATTTTTCGAATTTAGTCTGTTTGACACTTCATTCACATTTTCCATTGGCATTCCGCACACATTATTTTCGCATAAATAAATCAGGGTTTTATTTGTGGTTATTCTGTCTTTTAAAACTGGGAGATTTTCTTCATTCCCCCCTGCAAAAATTGTCAGAGGCAGATATTTTTTTTGAATTTCCAGAGATTTATTCATTGCGTTTTGTCCGGTAATAACCACTTCGGAATGACCATAAACCTGTTTCCCTAACAGTTGCGCCCAGTTGGAATAATATGCGCCGTATTCGGAAGTTTCAGTTAGCACCTGTGCTAACATTTTGTCGGAAATTTCTTTCCAATCCGGTTTATCAAACAGAAAGCTCAATTGAAAAAGCACGTGTGCCATAACCGAATTAGAAGCCGGAATAACATTGTCGGAAAGTTCATATTTTCGGGCTATCAGACCTGAACTTTCATCCGAAGTATAATAAAACATATTTTTCTCCTCATTCAGAAAGTGGATCAAAGTATATTCGGTTAATTGTCGGGACAAATCCAACCAATGTACATCAAAAGTAACCTGATACACATCTATAAATGCTTTTGCCAGCAGCACGTAATCGTCAAGAAATGCATCGACAGAAACTTTTCCGTTTCTGAAAACCCGCAATAAATTGCCATCAGGTTTCAATAGATTTTGTTCGATAAAACGGCAAACCGTCAAAGCTCCGGTTAAATAATCCGTATTGCCTGTGGCCTTATAAGCGTCTGCATAAGCGGAAATCATCAAAGCATTCCACGAACAAAGAATCTTATCGTCGGTTTGTGGCCTGACACGCTTTGCTCGATAATCGAAAATCTGAAGATTGGCTTTTTCAAGAATTTCTTCGAATATTTCCTGACTGAGATTATGCTTTTGGGCAAATGAATTATTGTCAGTTGTTATATGAAAAATATTCTTCCCGTGCTCCCAGTTACCGTCGCTTGAAATGTTGTAATATTCAAATATCAGTTCTGAATATTCTTCAGACAGAATTTTTACAAGTTCTTCTTTGGTAAAAATATAGAATTTACCTTCTTCATGTTCGCTGTCAGCATCTAACGAAGAATAAAAACCTCCGCTTTCGTCGCGCAATTCTCTTTCGGCAAATGCAATTGTTTTGTCAACGATTTCCTTGTAAAATGGATTTTCTGTAATCTGATAAGCTTTAGAATATAAACTGATAAGTTGCGCATTGTCGTAAAGCATTTTTTCAAAATGAGGCACAAGCCAGCGCTCGTCGGTTGAGTAGCGGGCAAAACCGCCGCCAACCTGATCATTTAAACCTCCCCGCGCCATGGCATCGAGTGAAACTGTAAATGCATCGAGCGCTTTTTGATTGCCCGTTAGAAAATGATATTGTAAGAAAAATTCAAGCCCGACCGGCTTCATAAACTTCGGCGCTTTTCTGTAGCCGCCAAGTTTAAAATCGATATTGCGAACATGATTTTCGAAACTTAAATGATAATCGTCTTTTGAAAATCCTTTTTCTGCCTGAATATCCGGAAGTTGAATCGTATTAATGCCTTTTGTGATTGATTCGGCTGCATTCAAAACACGTTTTTTATCTGTATCGAAAATATCTTTCAACTGCTGAAGCAGATTTAACCATTGTTGAGGTTGGAAATAAGTAGCTGCAAAAAACGGACGACCATCGGGCAAAGCGATTGCATTCAACGGCCAACCTCCACGACCTGAAGTTATATGCGCCGCATCCATGTAAATCTGGTCAATATCTGGCCGCTCCTCACGATCGACTTTTATACAAACAAAATTATCGTTCATAAACCCAGCAATGGTTTCATCTTCGAACGACTCATGCACCATTACATGACACCAGTGACAAGCAGCATATCCGATGCTGATAATTAAAGGTTTGTCTTTTGTCCGTGCAATTTCGAGGGCTTCATCGCTCCATTCGTACCAGTCAACAGGATTGTAGGCATGTTGTTGCAGATATGGACTGCTGGCATTTATTAATCTGTTTGTTTTTTTCATGCGGATAAAACAAAGGAATGAGAGGTTTGGTTCAGTCTCTTAAGTTTCGACAATTGCTTGAGAGATAAGAACGCAAATTTCGCAAATAATCGCAAATCCATATAAATCACAAATGATTATAATTGAACTCGTCTTGACTTTTCTTAACACAATAGTAACACATAGAAATAACATTAGAAAAACTATTTTTCGACCACAGTAGCTAAAAATATCTTCGATATTTTTAAACTATGTGTACTTTATTCTTAAAAAACAAACTATTGTTCGCTATGTGTCTAAAGTCGAGATAACTTCATTAACTATTATAAAAAAGCGAACAAAATAATTTGTGAAATTTGCGTTCAAAAAAAGTTCTAGAGATAAAAAAAATGGCGGATAAACTTTATCCGCCATTTTAAACTATTTTGAATTTATTTTTATTCGGCTATAAGCAGAAAATAATTCTTTTTACCTTTTTGAGCCAACAGATATTTATCATTTAAAAGATAATCGTTAGTTATAATTTCATCCTGCGAAGTCAGTTTTTCTTTGTTCAGACTTACGCCACCCGATTGTACGAGTTTACGCATTTCACCTTTTGATGGAAAAACAGCTGCATTATCCACCAACAGATCGATGGCTTTTACGCCGGTTTCGAACAATGATTTTTCTACTTTAAACTGTGGAACGCCTTCAAAAACTGCCAGGAGCGTTTCTTCATCTATTTTTTTCAATGCTTCGGAAGTAGAATTTCCAAACAAAATTTCCGATGCTTCAACGGCAGCATTGTAATCTTCTTCGGAATGAACCATGATGGTTACTTCCTTTGCAAGCCTTTTCTGCAAAATTCTTAAATGTGGCGCGGCTGCATGTTCAGTAGTCAGACTTACAATTTCTTCCTGAGGCAATGAAGTGAAAATTTTGGCATATTTTTCAGCATCAGCATCGCTTACATTCAGCCAAAACTGATAAAATTTATATGGCGAAGTATAACGACGATCAAGCCAGACATTTCCGGTTTCGGTTTTACCAAACTTACCACCATCAGCTTTAGTTATCAGCGGACATACAAGCGCATAAGCGTCGCCATCTGTTTTACGGCGGATAAGCTCAGTTCCTGTAGTTATATTTCCCCATTGGTCGGAGCCGCCCATTTGAAGTTTACAGTTTTTATTCTGGTTCAGCCAAAGAAAGTCATAACCTTGTAAAAGCTGGTAAGAGAATTCAGTAAACGACATGCCTACGCTTGATTCGGAACTTAAACGTTTTTTTACCGAATCCTTAGCCATCATATAGTTGACAGTAATATGTTTACCTATATCGCGGATAAAATTCAGGAAAGAATATTCCTTCATCCAGTCGTAGTTATTCACCAGCTCGGCAGCATTGGGCGCATCACTTTCAAAATCGAGGAATTTTGCCAGTTGCGCTTTTATACATTCCTGATTGTGACGTAAAGTTTCTTCGTTTAAAAGGTTACGTTCTGCAGATTTCCCGGAAGGATCGCCAATCATACCTGTAGCGCCGCCAACCAACGCAATAGGTTTATGGCCTGCACGCTGAAAATGACGCAACATCATAACACTCACCAAATGACCGATATGCAATGAATCTGCCGTCGGGTCGATGCCTACATAAGCCGTTGTCATTTCTTTTGCCAGCTGTTCTTCCGTTCCCGGCATCATGGAGTGAATCATTCCCCGCCACTGGAGTTCTTCTATAAAATTCATCGTAAATTATGTTGTTTTTTTATTTTTCAAATTTTCAGGCTGCAAAGATAAGAATTTTAAATTTTTAATGGAAAAAACTTTAGTGTTTAATAAAAAAGAGAATTGTTGATTTTCAAAGTAAATTATCTTATTACTTAATTCGATTAACAACCAAACAAACTGCTTCCTCAGACAATTCCTGAAAAATCCGTAAAACTTTTCAAATATTAAATTGTTAATTCTTATTCTGAAAAAAAATTCTGATATTTGCATTTTAATAAAATCAGTATAAATATTCAAATATATTAATAATGGAAGCAAATGATATTCGCTGGTTAGAGCCGAAAGCGCTTTGGCAAAATTTTTACAGTTTAACACAAATTCCGCGTCCATCAGGTAAAAAAGAACCGATAGGAACTTTTATCGAAGATTTCGGTAAATCGCTGGGACTTGAAACTTTACGCGATGAAATTGGAAATGTGCTGATATGCAAACCTGCAACTCCGGGTATGGAAAACCGTAAAATGGTGGTTCTTCAGGCACACATGGATATGGTGCCACAGAAAAATACAGGTGTAGCACATAATTTTGAAACCGATCCTATTCAGGCTTATATTGATGGAGATTGGGTAACGGCAAAAGACACCACACTTGGGGCAGATAACGGAATTGGTGTTGCTGCAGCAATGGCAATACTTCAATCGAAAGATATTCCGCATCCGGCTATTGAAATGTTTATAACCGTGGATGAAGAAACCGGCATGTTTGGCGCTTTTGGCTTGCAACCAAATTTTCTGAAAGGCGATATTTTAATCAATATGGATTCGGAAGATGAAGGCGAATTGTATGTTGGTTGTGCAGGAGGTTTGGATGCCAATATTACATTTGCTTACAATGAAGTGGAAGTTCCCGAAGGCGATGTGGCTTTAAAAGTGTCGTTGACAGGATTAAAGGGCGGACATTCAGGCGTTGATATTCATTTACAACGCGCCAATGCCAACAAATTAATGTTCCGGTTTTTGAAAGAAGCAGTTGCCGAATATGAAGCTCGTCTTGCAGTTATCGAAGGGGGAAGTTTACGCAATGCTATTCCACGTGAAGCTTTTGCCGTAATCACTGTTCCCGCCGAAGGTGTTGATGATTTGATGGATTTTGCAGCCGAATGTGAAGACTTATTTATTGAAGAATTTAACGGCGTAGAAAATAATATCACATTAAAAGTTACTGAAACCGAACTTCCTTCAGGTTTACTTCCCGAAGAAATTCAGGATGACCTGATAAATGGTGTTACAGCTTGTTTCAATGGTGTTTACAGAGTTTTACCTGAATTGCCATCTGTTGTTGAAACTTCCAATAATCTTGCAATTATTAAATCGGACGGTAAAACAGTTGAGTTAAAATCTTTGTTACGGAGTTCTGTTGAGTCACGCAAAGAAGAGCTTGCATCGGTTATCGAAAGTGCTTTTGCTCTTGCAGGTGCACATATTGAATTTACAGGTGGTTATCCGGGATGGAAACCAAATCTGGAATCACCAATTTTAAAGGAAATGACCAAAGTGTATGAAGGAAAATACGGAAAAACTCCGAAAGTTATGATCATACATGCAGGTTTGGAATGTGGAATTCTCGGAACTCATTATCCTGAAATGGACATGATTTCATTCGGTCCGACTATCCGATATCCGCATTCACCAGATGAAAAAGTAAATATCGCCACAGTAAAAATGTTCTGGGATTATTTATTGGCTACGTTGGAGAATATTCCGGTAAAGTAGTTGATTGGTGATTAGAGATTAGTTCATTAAGTTTATCAGTTTATAAAGATAATTAAGTCAAGATGCATTTTATCATATTCTTGGCAAGCCAAGCGGCATAGCCGAGCGGGCATATTATCACATTGGCACATTTTTAAAAATTACACCCAAATGAAAATTTTCAAATTTATAATTGTTTTATTATTTATCTCAATAAATTATGCTTCAGCAGCCGAAAAAGACACAACTGCTGTTGATACTTTCCGTTTTACAACAATCAAAGAAAATAAAATTACGCCCGTAAAAAATCAGGCGAGTTCCGGCACATGCTGGAGTTTTTCAACTTTAGGATTTTTAGAATCTGAACTTTTACGCATGGGAAAACCCGAAGTGGACTTATCGGAAATGTTTATCGTTCATCATTCTTATTCCGACAAAGCGGATAATTATGTTCGCCGTCATGCAGCTGCAAATTTTGCCGAAGGAGGTTCGTTTCAGGATGTTTTATACGCAATAAAAAATTACGGCATCGTACCCGATTCGCTGATGGCAGGATATAATTACGGCGAAGAAAAACATCGTCATGCCGAAATGGATGCACTTTTGAAAGCGTATGTAGATGTGATTGTGTCAAATCCGAACAAAAAATTATCCACAGCATGGAAAACCGGATTCGATGGAATTCTTGATGCATATCTCGGTAAATTCCCAACTGAATTTACTGTGAAAGGTAAAAAATATACACCGCTTACTTATGCTCAATCGCTCGGATTAAACATGGATGATTATGTTTCTATTACTTCATATACGCATCATCCGTTTTACAGTCAGTTTGTACTGGAAATTCCGGACAACTGGAGAGATGAATACTCGTACAATTTACCTTTGGATGAAATGATGAGCGTAATTGACAATGCCATAGACAAAGGATATTGCATTGCATGGGGTGCAGACGTCAGTGAAAAGGGATTTTCAAGAAACGGCATTGGTGTTGATCCTGAAGTTAAAAAAACAAACTTGCCGGGTAGCGATCAGGCAAAATGGCTTGGAATTAATCAGAAAGAAATGGAAGAGAAAATTTACAAACTGAATGGCCCGCAACCTGAAGTGAAAGTGACACAGGAACTCCGACAGACTGATTTTGATAATTTTCAAACTACCGACGACCATGGCATGGAAATTTTCGGGATTGCCAATGATCAGAACGGAACTAAATATTATATGGTAAAAAACTCCTGGGGAACAGAAAGTAAATACAAAGGAATCTGGTATGTAAGTGAAACATTTGTTAAACATAAAACTATGAATTTTATGGTAAACAAAAATGCCGTCCCAAAAGAAATTCTGAAGAAACTGAAATTGTAAGATGTCTAATTTTAAACTTTTCCAAAGTTCTAAAACTTTGGAAAAGTTTGTTTGGATTTCTAATCTACAGACTATCATTTGGATTTTTTTCTAAATTAATATTGACTTAAGCTTAAATTCAGTTTTATTTTTTAAATTTGAAAATTGTAAAACTCCTTGATTATTACTTTTAAAGTAAAACACATTTTGTAACCGGAAAATTTATTGTTATGGAAATAAAATCATTGCCAGAGGTGAAGTATTATCCATCTAATAATGATATAAACTGGTTAGTTAGAAAATTTGAAACTATAAAATCTAACCAGAAAAACATTAAACTTGTCGATAACTTTATTCCCCGACCTGATGTTGCCCTTGTGTTTAACTTTAAAGGCATACCTGAAGTACTTTCTCCTGATAATATTCAACTAAAACGGCTATTTATTGCCACAATCCCTGTACGTCCTTTACAACTTTTGTTAAAAAATGAGATTAACTCTTTTATTGTAGTATGCAATCCAACAATTTTATCGAAGATTTTAAAAATTAACCTCAAGAATGAAATTCCTGTCGTTGAAATTTTTGATGACAGATTTATGGATTTATGGGAAAATCTCTCATTGAAAAATAATGATTTTGAAAGAATTAAATATTTCTCTGAGTTTGTTACTCACATTGTGTCAGGGAAATATGAACCGGATATGATCGACAGAATTTATGTAGACATTATAGATAATTGTACAAATAAATCAATCAAGCAGTTAACAGAGAAATCTTATTTGTCGATGAGTAGTTTACAGCGATGTTTTCTAAAAAGAACGGGAATTAGTATGAAAAAAATGATAAGAATTGCAAGGGTTCATACTATTTTTAAATTAATGCTTAAAGAACAACAATTTGATTGTAAATCTATCCTTTACGAAAGCTGTTATTATGATCAATCACATTTTATCAGAGATTTCAAAGAAATAACAGGTTTAAGTCCTAAAAAATTTTTCAAAAACAATTCTGAAGTTTTAAGAATGTTTTCAGGAATGGAAAGTATTTCTTGAAATTTTATTTATCGTTTAATTATGCGAATAAGGAGTTAAGAACCAGACACCTCCCGTTGGAATGACTTTTATTTATAAACATCACTTTAGCGAATTTAGTAAAAATCAATTTTATATGCTTCGGTTCGGGAATTCTCGAACTTGTCAATGTAATTAGGGCTTGCTGAAAAACTATAAAAACAGAATAGGAACGCAGATTTAACTGATAGTACTGATATAGACGGATTTTTATTCTGATTTAGTTTTCTACGAAAACCGCAGATAAACCAGTACATAAAGTGGAATCCGTTTCGATTTATCGAAAATAATCAGAAAATAATCCGTTAATTATATCATCTGTGTACATCCGCCTTATCCGCTAAATCCGCGTTGCTATTCTTTATTTGCTACATGGTTAATTATGCTATTGGCTACATTATCTTGCGTTAAACTGTCAATAATTAAATGTAATGTGTTGATAAACAATTTACAGGATGTTTTTCAGCAGCCCCAAATTAATTAATATAAATTCAGACATTTGGCGACGGGTTATCTCAACATAAGAATTACCGTCATCTTGTTCCGAACAGTCGGAAGGAGTGAAGCGTAATGAAGGAACTAATTTTCAACTCCTGAATCGTATAAATTATAAAATTGCGGTTTTTTTACAATTTTTTCATTTTTCATTTAAATATATTTGGAAAAAAATTTCTTGCAATTGGAAAAATTGATGTTATTGAAAACTAAAGACAAATCAAGTTGCAAAAGATCAGTGCCTTTTACAAATCAGGTAAGCTATATCCGTGAAGTCATTTCTGAAAATCTAATATGTGAGGCAAATGCAAGAATCGAAGATGTAATCTGCATTCAAAATCATATTCACTATCCTAAAGTTAAAATTCTGTTGTCATGAAACGTTTACTTTTTCTGGCAGTGAGCATTTTTTTTACACATACTGTTTTTTCAGGTAATGAAGAAACAGATTCTCTGAATTTACCTTTTCAAATGTTTTCACCTTTTACTTTTATCCCCGATTCTTCTAAAACCATTAGTAAAATTATTACTCAGGATAGTATCAAATTCGTACTCCGGGATGAAAACGTTCATAATTGGGATTTAAAAATTGCTACTCAACAAGACCTTAAGTACACCAGAATAAGCATAACACCACTTACCTGTATTTCGGCTGACACATTACTTGGAAAAGCGATTGCGGGATTAAAGTTTTCACCTTCAGGATATCACTTTACACATCCGATGACCGTTGAAGTAAATATAGATAATGCAGATAGCAAGAATCCGATCATTTTCTTTATGATTGATGATAAAGGAAAAATAACCGATTTGCCCTATCAAACCAGAAAGAATAACACTTATTCAATCGAAGTTGCTCATTTTAGTGAATTGGTTGGAGTAGTCCCTGCTGATCTAAGCAGGATTTGTGATTTTTCGAAGTTTGGAAGAAAAGTCAGCATTGACCAAGCCCGCAAATTATTAACTCCAAACCCTCACCTTCTTTTACCCCCGATTTCACACGAAGAGAAGTGTAACAAGACAGAGCCACTAACTAAAAAAATGCTAAATGAGTATATTGAACTTATGATGGAGCCTGAAGCTTCGGCCATTACCAGCATACTTATGCATGACAGAGGTGCAACTCTAACCTGCGAAGATGAAATGAATAGTATGAAAGGATTTCCGGAACTGGTATGTCAATTAAGTGACCAGTTAGTAAAAAAAGCGCTGAATGCAATTGAAACCTATAAAAACCAACCTGATAAATTTTATTCGATTGCCAGGCTTGCTATAATAGCTTCAAGTGAAAATTCAAGATTAGTCTGCCCGAATAGTGAAACAAACCGGAAACTGATTTTTAAAGCATTAGCAAACTATCTCACTAAAAACATAAGTTATTATGAAAAGAAAATAAGTGAGGAACACGATTTCAGTTATATTAATACATTAATTAATGCTTACACCGAACAATTTTGGTTGATGGGTGAGGAAGTGATTCCTTTTGATCAGCGGATGGCAGAATTACAAAAATTACTTCACTTTGAGTTGGAAATTGAACTCAAGGTAAACCGTGTAGCTAACGAACCCGACTATATTCAAAAAGATTATACATTTACGAAGGGAAAAACGGATCTGTTCTTTAAACTTAAATATACTCCGATGCCACAATTTGATATATCTTTTAATGGCGAAGGAAGTTTTACCACCGAAGGAAACAGTTTTCACCAAGGCAACGGTGAAACCAACACTTGTTCTGCAACTCCCACTCCTTTTAAACACAAATATATTGTCTATTTTAATTTTTGTTCTCAAAATGGCAACTTTACTGTTTTTTCACCTGGTTGTACTTCCAAACTTAACTGGGAAGGAGCTACATTTTTAGGTTGGGGACAAGATCAGATGCATTTTACAAACTGGTTTTACAATGAATTAAACTATTATAACGAATCAAAAGGGAAAATCGAATTCAAATTTCAAAACCGAAAGGAAGTACTTATTGATGATGTTATTCCTGCTTCAAGGATTTATGAAGATGGACAAAAAGTTGAGACAGAATTACATTATAGAATTATTCATAAACCAGTATTAAAATAAAAAAAATTATCATGAAAAAACTCATTTACATTGTTTCCTTTTCAATGATTATACTCTCTGTATTTTCCTGCAAAAGCAAAACGGAAAAGTCAATGCCAAAAGAAGTTGAAAACATGCTTGAAGAAGTTGAAGAACAAGCAAAAAGCGCCACTACACAAACAAAAATCTACACTATCAAGTCTTGTTACATCAAATTTAAGAACAATGTTTCCGGTCAGGAAATGATTAGGGAATGGTGGTTCGACGATTTTGGGAATAAACAATTCGAAGATAACTACATGATTATTATGGACACTAAAACCGGAAGTCAGTCAATAATTACTGATGGTTATAAATACGACTGGAATTATGACGAAACTTCCGGAAGGAAAACAAAATATAAGTTGTATGCCACTACAGATTACGAAAATGTTTCAGCCAAAGATATAGAACGTTATGGAATTGAAAAGCATGGTTATGAAGATATTTTAGGGAAAAAGTGTCTGAAAGTAACAATGAAAAAGCCGGCTGAAGCAACAACCTGGATATGGAATGGAACACCTTTAAAAACCATTTCAAAGTATGCAGGTAATGAAGTAATTATTGAAGCGATTGAAATCAGAGAAGGTAAAGTAGATGATCATCTTTTTGAACTTCCATCAGAAGTTTCTTTTACTGAATCTTTATAAGGAGATTTATTTTCTTTGCCTTTATGGTTGTTTTTTTCTGATCTTACAGGTTTAAAATGAATCAAATAGCTAAAAATAAATATAAATATATAAAAAAATACAGACATGAAACCTTTAAAAATTTTAGGAATATTATTTATTATCGCATTAATGACAATTGCATTGCCTTTGCAAAGCAAGATAACAAGATCGATGTTTTTAGAAAATCAGGAAGATTCTAATCCACAACAAAAACTTGAGAGTTTTACTCAGTATGATTTTATTCCCGGTGATAAAATTTTACTATTCGATGATTTTTCACAGGATGCAATTGGTGACTTTCCAGCCCTCTGGACTTCAAACGGTGGAGGTGAAGTGAAAACCTTAAATATTGCCTCTGGTAAATGGTTTCACATGAACGTTGAAAATTCAGTTTATTGTTTTTTAAAAGAAATTGCATTCCCTGAAAATTTTATCATAGAATTTGACATAATACCTAATGCTGAATATGATGAATTTGAATTTACATTGTATGAAGATCCGGATAACAAAGAACTTGATACTGATCTTTATCCGGGTGAGAAAGGCATACATTTTCATCTTAATTCTGATTATGGCGGAGGATGGATGACAAAAGGTTATAACGAAGATAATTGGTTGGAGGCAAATTCCCAAAAGAATATTATTGAAAAAGAAAAAGTTAACCATGTAATTATATGGGTACAGAAAAGACGAGCCAGAATATACCATAAGGGCGCTAAAGTGCTGGATATGCCCACTAATTTACCTTCAGGAATTAAATTGAATCATTTGCGTTTTTCCAACATGAATGAAGAGAGTAAACCGTTTATTTCGAATATTAAAATAACTACCGCCTCACCTGATGTTAGAAGCAAATTACTCACCGAAGGCAAACTTATTTCTTATGGAATTTATTTCGATTCGGGAAAGGATATTGTTAAGCCTGAATCTTATGGTTCGATAAAGGAAATAGCTACGGTTCTTCAGGAAAATCCCACAGTAAAGATTAAAATCATTGGTCATACCGATAGTGATGGGAATGATGCCCTGAATCTTGACTTGTCAAAACGAAGAGCATTAAGCGTTAAAAATTATCTTGTAAAAGAATTCAGCATCGAAGCAAGCAGAATTGAAACAGATGGACTTGGTGAAAGTCAGCCTATTGAAAGCAACAATACTGCCGAAGGAAAAGCGAAAAACAGGAGAGTTGAATTCCTAAAATTATAGATTGAAAAATGTGATAATGCTTTAGTTTGAAATAACTTTTCCAAAGTTCTAAAACTTTGGAAAAGTTTGTTTTTTTAAGGTTATATTTTTTTTGTAGGCTTGATTTTGCTCCCGTTTTCCAGTAAAAACTTCACATTTTTCTCTACAGCTCTGGCAGTCATTGTTGCACCTGTATATCCATCAATTGCAACATTTTTAGCATCTTTTATTGACTTTCCATTCCAAAGATTAAAAAAGCCGTTGTTTACAAGCTTATTAACATAGCTCAATGTTTCATAGTTCGATAACAATGCTACTTTCTGGATCTCACTTTTTTTATTTGTAATTATCATTACCGGAGTTTGCTTGCAGTAGCCAAATACATTCATGCAAAACGGTGAACTGTTCATTGCAAAGCCGAGAACTTTTCCTTTCTCGTCAAGGATATTGTACCAATAATCATTCGTCTTTGTCACCTGAGTGGCTTTTGGGAAAACACTTTGAACTACCTCTTTATTTGACACTTCGTGAAAAACTTCCTGACGTGCATGACGCTTTTGCGCAATTACAGCACTAATACTAATAATCAAAGAAAAAATTAAGATTTTTAATTTCATAAAAACTAAAGTTGAGAATTTGTAAAAAGAAGACGACTATACTTTTTTTGACACAATCCCGATAACAATCGGGACGCATAGAAATAACATTGAAAAAATATATTTAGACCTCAATAGAAAAAAATATCAAAGATATTTTTAAACTATGTGTACTTTCTCTTAAAAAATAAACTATTGTTCTCTATGTGTCAATAGTCAAGTTATCTTCAACTGAATTTATGTAGTTTGACTGAAATTTTCAAAATGGTTTAAACAGTCCTGAATTATTTTTTTAAAACATCAAGAAATTCAGTCATCACCATGGCGCTTGCACCCCAAACATCGGCATTACCAACCTTGTAATAAAGAGCACGAACACTTTTTTCAGTCGATGGAACATGAAACTCTTTTTCATCAATAACATCTTCGTTGAAAAAATCCTGAACACGTAGCTCAATCACTTCTGCAACTTCGCGTTCATCAATTTTATATTCAGGACGGAAAGGAAGATAGCCAACAAAAATGCTGATTAAAAAATTGCTGGGTGGCACATAAATATCAGTAAGTCGTCCGAGGAGTTCTATTTTATCTTTGCTGATCCCGATTTCTTCTTCAATTTCGCGAAAAGCAGTATTTAATATGGAAATGTCACTTTCTTCAAATCGGCCTCCGGGAAATGCTATTTGCCCGGCATGAATTCCAACATAAAAACTTCTTCGTATAAAAACAATTTTCAACTCCTCATTTTCATGAAAAAGCAAAATCATAACTGCGCTTTTTTTTGCCGTTTTCTTACCTTCATTGTATTCTTTTATTTCCGATGCTCTTGATTCAGGCGCAAGTTTAAGATGTGATTCCAACCCCGGCAATGGTTGAGAAAGTTTTTCGCGAATTATTTGTGGGGTTAGGTGCATTTTGTTTTGAACAAAGAGTAAAGAACAAAGAGTAAAGAACAAAGAGTAAAGAATTATTTCAGACCTTTTCTGTAATTATTTAATTGTTTAATTGAAATGAGCTTGATATTATGTTCTTTAGCCACCAAAATAAGATCGTTCAAACGAGCCATTGTTCCGTCATCGTTCATTACTTCCACAAGCACTCCGCATGGATTTAATCCTGCTAACTTGGGCAAATCAACTGAAGCCTCTGTATGACCTAATCGACCTAAAACGCCTTCAGGGTGTGCAATAAGCGGGAAAATATGACCCGGACGACCCAAATCTTCGGGTTTTGTATTTTTATCAACCAAAGCTTTTACCGTTTTTGCACGGTCGGAAGCAGAAATTCCGGTAGTACAACCGTGATCTAATAAATCCACTGAAACGGTGAATGCAGTAGCCATTGTAGCCGTATTGTTTTGAACCATTCTTTCAAGTTTTAACTCGCCGGCACGTTCTTCTGTAATAGCTGCACAAATCAATCCCCGTCCAAATTTCGCCATAAAATTGATAATTTCGGGCGTAATCAGGTCGGCTGCGGCAATAAAATCTCCTTCATTTTCACGGGCAACATCATCAAAAACCAACACTACTTTTCCTTGCCGTATATCTTCAATGGCTTCTTCTACCGAATCTAAATTTTCAAACATAAATCTTTAAAATAATAACATTCACAGGCTTAAATCACATACTCACTGAATTATAAACCTGCTAAATTGAGCCTGCAAAGATAACAAATAATTCTTTCTTTTGTTTGTAAATGACCAACAGTCTATTAGCTCATTGCTTTTACAATCCGTTCTGAAGAGTAAATCCCGAATCATTTATAAATCAGCATCAATAATGAAATTGCAACTTTAATAAATGTGTTTTTGTAGTACAAAACACGATTTTCTACGTCAGTTAAACGATATTATTTTGCTAAAAGGATTAGTATGAAGTTTCGAATTTTATTGTTGTTATTTTCTTTTTTAAGTTTCGGCTTATTTGCCGAAAATATTCACGTTATCAATTATCCCGATGCATCAAAAAGGGTACAGTTTGGAGTTGAAACGCTGAGTAAAGCATTAAAAGAAAAAGGATATACCGTTGATAATAAACTTCTAAAAAAGCTTCCGAAAAACGAAAAGACTATCATTGTTTATGAAAAGAACGATATTAATTCAAAGCAAATACTTAAAAAGCTCAAAGTTATCATTCCTCAAAACCTTAAAAAAGAAGGTTTTTACATTACCACAGTCAAAAATGTAACAATTATTTGTGGTGCTGATGGTTCTGGTGCGTTGTATGGTTGCCGTGAAATCATTGACAGAATGAATGACAAAAGCCAAGCTGATTTCCCTGTAAATTTCACCGATGCACCGGAGATGGTACTTCGTGGCACTGCTATTGGAATTCAAAAGCCCTATTATCTTCCCGGAAGAACAGTTTATGAATATCCTTACACCCCCGAAACATTTCCGTGGCTATACGATAAAGAACAATGGATAAAATACCTCGACATGCTTGTTGCCAACAGAATGAACTCTGTTTATCTGTGGAACGGACATCCTTTTGCATCTTTGGTAAGATTAAAAGATTATCCATTTGCAGTGGAAGTTGACGATGATACATTCAAAAAAAATGAAGAGATATTTTCTTTTTTAACCGAGGAAGCCGATAAACGTGGAATTTTCGTGATTCAAATGTTTTATAATATCATTGTTTCAAAACCATTTGCCGAACATTACGGAATAGCCACACAGGACAGAAACCGCCCTATCACTCCTCTTATTTCCGATTATACCCGAAAAAGCATTGCGGCATTTATAGAAAAATATCCGAATGTAGGTTTGCTTGTTTGTCTGGGAGAAGCTATGGATACTTATGAAGATGATGTAAAATGGTTTACCGAAACCATAATTCCGGGAGTAAAAGATGGATTAAAAGCGTTAAACCGCACTGATGAACCTCCGCTTTTATTGCGTGCACATGATACAGACGCAAAAATGGTGATTGATGCAGCTTTGCCTTTATATAAAAACCTATACACCATGCATAAGTATAATGGGGAGAGCCTTACTACTTATGACCCCCGCGGTCCATGGACTCAAATTCATAAAGATTTAAGTTCATTGGGAAGCGTGCATATCAGCAATGTGCATATTTTGGCAAACCTTGAACCATGGCGTTGGAGTTCCCCTGATTTTATTCAGAAGGCTGTGAATGCCATGCACAATATTCATGGAGCAAACGCTTTACATCTTTATCCACAAGCTTCTTATTGGGATTGGCCTTACACGGCTGAT
>Ga0116152_10001598_pt1 | contig 18573 bp, 18 predicted proteins | sample AD_UKC119_MetaG_FD_89894 | JGI IMG/M metagenome (GOLD analysis project Ga0116152, IMG submission 89894) | Active sludge microbial communities of municipal wastewater-treating anaerobic digesters from Hong Kong - AD_UKC119_MetaG | ecosystem: Engineered > Bioreactor > Anaerobic > Digestate... | reverse complement strand
GTTCTCATTGCCGGAACCATAGTAAAACGTGCTTCTTTGCATAACGCTGATATTATTAAAAACCTCGACCTCCATATCGGCGATTCAGTTTACGTGGAAAAAGGTGGTGAAATTATTCCTAAAATTACAGGCGTGGATGCCAGTAAACGCCACCCAATGTTTGCACCAGTTACATTTATCCAAAGCTGCCCCGAATGCGGGACAAAACTTATTCGTAACGAAGGGGAAGCAGCTCATTACTGTCCAAACGAAGACGGGTGTCCTCCTCAGATAAAAGGGAAAATGGAGCACTTTGTTAGCCGTAAGGCAATGGATATTGATGGAATAGGCGAAGAGACGATTGAACTTTTATATTCGCAAAATCTGGCAAAAAACATTGCCGATTTGTATGAATTAAAAAAAGAACAGCTGGAGAATCTGGATCGCATGGCAGAAAAATCAGCTCAAAGGATTTTGGACGGACTGGAAGCTTCAAAAAAAGTACCTTTTGAACGGGTACTGTTTGCACTTGGAATTCGTTTTGTGGGTGAAACAGTAGCCAAAACATTAGTTAATAAACTACACACCATTGAAAACATTGAGTCTCAGACGACTGAACAACTGACAGAGATTGATGAAATCGGGGGAAGAATTGCAGAAAGTGTAGTTGACTGGTTCTCGAAACCGGAACATCTTCAACTGATTGAAAAGTTGAAACAGCATGGTTTGCAATTCGCTATCAACGAGGAACAGTTGGCTGGCAGGACTAATAAACTAAGTGGACTGAACATTATCATTTCAGGTACTTTTGAAAAACACTCGCGCGATGAACTTAAAAAAATGATCGAGATGAATGGCGGGAAAAATGTGGGATCAATTTCAAAAAATACTAATTATATGCTGGCAGGGAAAAACATTGGCCCCAGCAAATTAGAGAAGGTTACCAAACTCGGCATCCCAACGATCTCAGAAGATGAGTTCCTCGAAATGCTAAAAGACTGAAAAGTTTAGTTTTATCAAAAAATCGAACCGTTTTGCGCATGACCAGTAACCATATTTAACATTGCAAAAAAAGTAACTACATTTGCTTTTCATAATACAAAAAGATGATAAAAAACCTATTGATACTACTTGTGTTCATCCATTGTACAACTTTTTCATTTGCTCAGAATTTCATGGAATGGTCAGCAGATCAACCACTTCGTGTAGAAGATTTTGAAGCACCAGCCCCCAATTCTGCAGATATGCAAAGTGCCTCAGGCAGTTTTTCGGTTTCCTACGAATTTGGCGGACTAAGTCTGATTACCACCAGAAATTTGAATTCGTATGTACACTGCAACTTTCAAAAAGATGCTTCTTATTTCGATCAGGCAGATGAAGCGGCAACCAAACGAATGCTTGCCTATCAGCAGTTGATTTTTAATATGTATGAACTGGAAGCACGGAATCTCAGAAAGCGATTTTTTGAAGAACGTACCCGTTTACTTACCAAAGGTCCCGGGGAAATTTACCAGGAAGTAGCCGCCGAACATGCCCGACAGTTAACAAAAGTGGAAAGCGAGACTTTTCATGGCTCGAATATGGAAGAAATTAAGCGCTGGAACAGCTGGGTACTTGAAGAAATTAAAAAATTAAGTGACTTTTGTATCGACTGCAAACCTTCGAAGAAAAAGAAGAAAGACTAAGCTGAAATGAAATTCAAAGAAATATACCGAGAGCGTAAATTTAAACAAGAACTTGCAAGGATTCAGCGGACTCCGCATGTCCCAAAATTAGATGAGGTAAAAAAAGTGGGTGTTATCTGGCAACCTTCACAAAAAGAAGCCATGAATTATCTTCGCGATTATTTCAACAAAAACCACATCATTTTCAGAACATATTGTGTATTCGATGAATTGAGTAACCCACTTGAAGCCAACAATGCACTCACAGTAAATGATCTGAACTGGTGGGGAATTCCAAAACCGGAAACAACCCAAGATTTTATGTCTGTTCACTTCGATCTTTTGCTAAATATTGCCTTAAAACAGAATTTCGTTCTCGATTATATAACCGCTTTAACGCCTGCAAAATTTAAAGTAGGCACCTCAAATCTTGAAACAAACTACTTCGACTTGAATATTAATATTGGTGAAAATCAGGACACGATGTTCCTTGTCAAACAACAAATTTTTTATCTTGCGCAGCTAAATAAAAGATAAAGCAAATGAGTCAGCTTTTCACAGGTGCCGCAGTAGCGCTGATTACTCCGTTTACAAAAGATAACCAGGTTGATTACAAATCACTCGAAACTGTTGTTGAAAAACAGGTGAAGGGTGGCATGGATTATCTGGTTGCCCTCGGAACTACTGCCGAAACGGCTACATTGTCCGGTCCTGAAAAAGCAAACATCGTGGAACTTGTTAAGGAAAAATCGGAAGGGCTACCAGTTGTGGTTGGAATGGGCGGAAACGACACCCGAACAATTCTGAAACAAATTGACAAATTTAATTTTAATGGCATCAGCGGAATTCTGGTGGTAACTCCATACTACAACAAACCATCTCAGGAGGGAATGTATCGTCATTACTTAGAAGTTGCCAAAGCCAGCCCGGTTCCGGTTATTCTTTACAATGTACCATCGCGTACCGGAGTAAATCTTGAAGCCTTAACCGTAGCTCGTTTAGCAGAAGCATCGGAGAATATTGTTGCTGTTAAGGAAGCTTCCGGTGAACATTCGCAAATGACCAAAATTCTGAAATACACACCGGATAATTTTACTTTGATTTCGGGTGATGATTTGCTTGCCGTTACCATTTCATCGATTGGTGGCAAAGGCGTTATCTCTGTAATTGGAAATGCCCTGCCGGAAAAAATGAGCACCCTGATGCACCGGGCACTTGCTAATGATTATGCAGGTGCACGTGAGATTCATTTCGAATTGATCGAGATGTTTCAACTGATGTTTAAGGAAGGAAACCCAGGAGGAGTTAAGGCCCTTATGAACATCCAGGGAACTATTGAAAATGTGCTGCGATCACCGCTTTATCGTGTGAGCGATGCCTTGTACGATGAGATAAAAACCTGTTACAAAAAAGTAAAGTAGTTAACGCTTTTTAATCTTTCGATTCCCTTTCTTCTGCCTAAAAAGTCTTAGTTTTGCAAAAGAATTGATAGACAAATGAAACGTTTCATTTTCATTTTACTGGTTTTTATTTCGTTAGAAAGTCTTGCCCAACAAGGTCTTCAGATGAAATTTGGTGAAGTGGATTCTACCGAAGTACTTCAACAACGTCAAATTGAATATTACGAGTTCATAAACGGGTTGGGACAAGTAGAAATAATGAATAACATAAAACTACCAACTTCTCGGTTCAATCCAACAGTTGGCAGTCCCTACACATTCAATTTCACCTTCCAACCACTATTCACAAACAATTTCACAGCATTCAGTAACTTCGATCTGGTTTCTCCTTTTTTTTACAATGGCGAAATTTTGAGCTCTGATGCTTATCAAATTGGAAATAAATTGGTTTTGGGTGGCTTTAGCTACGGGGCTAATTCTGTGATGTCGGCGCCGCTGCCTAACCAAATGGGACGCTCGTTTGATAATTACGGATCAACTATGTTTATGCAATACAAGGTCTCAAAAAACTTCAAAATTGAAACACGCGTGTCAGTCGGTCAAAACAGTGGGCCAATTCCGCCGGGGTTTTGAAGGACTGAAGATCTAAATATAATCTGAACTCTAAACACTGAACTTTGAACTCCAATTTCATTACCTTTAAACACTAAAATTTAAACTTTATACTTTCGGATGCTGAACGTTTACAAAGCTTCTGCAGGGTCGGGAAAAACTTTTCAACTGGTTCTGGAATACCTGAAACTAATTCTTGACAATCCTTTTAATTACAAGCACATTTTGGCGGTGACTTTTACAAACAAGGCTACCAACGAAATGAAAGGACGAATATTGGAGCAGCTATACAAACTGGCCAACAACGAAAAATCGGATTATGTGGAGGCCATTCAGAAAGGTGCCAATTATTCAGAGCAATTCATCAGGCAACGGGCGGGTGAAGTTTTGAAAAACATTCTTCATGATTACAATCGTTTCTCCATCAATACCATCGATTCTTTCACGCAAAAAGTGATTAAATCGTTTAACCGAGAACTCGGAATCTCGCCAAATTTCACCTTGGACCTGGATAATGATATCATCCTACAGGAAGCGACCGACCGGCTTTTTGCCAAGATAGGCAACGATAAAAAACTGTTAAACTGGCTGCGTGATTACAGCCGCGAACGAATAGAAGAAAATCGAAGCCAGCGTCTCGATTCTGAAATCCAGAAACTGGGCAATGAATTATTTAAGGAGCGTTTCCAGACTTTCTTTCCTGCTGATGGTGATTCGGTTTATACCCGCGATAATCTGAATGAACTGGTAAGCGAACTCAGAAAGATAGTTGCATGGTATGAAAACACCCTTAAAAAACTGGGGCAACAACTGGTTGACGATATGAATGGACACAGATTATCGCCTGCTGATTTTTCGGGTGGTGCCAGTCGCAGTGTCGGTTCTTTCTTTATTAAGCTGGCTAATGGAGATCAGCCTAATTTTACGAATACAGTTCTTCAGTGTGGAGAAACAGCCGAGAAATGGGTTACAAAAACCAACCCCCGCCGGTTAGAGATTTTGGCGATAGTAGAACAAAATCTGCAATCTAAACTTCAGGAAACTATCACTTATTATCAGCAAAATTACCCGCGTTACAACTCAGCCCTGGCAGTTTTAAAACAAGTCCGAACACTCGGAATCCTGATTGACTTAAAAGACGAAATTAAAGAGCTACTGCGCGAAAAAGACACGCTACCACTCTCCGATTCCAACCTTTTACTAAGCAAGATTATCGGGGAAAGCGATTCGCCCTTTGTTTACGAGAAGATGGGCACCTACTACAAACATTTTATGCTCGACGAGTTTCAGGACACATCGGGCCTCCAGTGGAACAACTTTAAACCCTTGCTACTGAACTCGCTTGCCGAAGGCCAGTCGAACCTTATTGTTGGTGATGTAAAACAATCGATCTACCGCTGGCGAAACAGCGACTGGAATATTCTGGCAGAACAACTTGAAAAAGACTTCACCGAAGAACAGCGACATGAAAGTAACCTGGATTACAACTGGCGCAGCGATCGAAACATCATCGATTTTAACAATGAAATCTTCAGCCAGCTTCTAAATGTTTTTGAGACGGAGCTTTTTGGCGAGCTGGATAACCAGCAGGAATACATCGACAAATTCAGAAAAATATACCATTCGTACCGGCAGGAACCCGGTAAAAAATCAGCAGAGAAAAAAGGTCTGGTTACGGTCGATTATTTTGAAAATGAAACCTTTGCAGAAGATTCAACAACAAACCTGATAAAACAAGTTAAGCGGTTGCAAGACAATGGAATTAAAGCCTCTGAAATTGCTATCCTGGTTCGTAAAAACAAAGAAGGGATTAATATTATCGAAGCATTTCTGGAAGCCGCCCGCCAACCCGAAAACGAGAAGTATGGATTATCGGTTCTTTCCAACGAATCACTGTTTTTGCATGCATCGCGTGGTGTACTTTTCATCATTAACACCATTGAACACCTGGTTGACCCAGAAAATAAGGTTGTAAAAGCGAATCTTCTTTATCTCTGGCTAAACTGGTTAAAACCACTAAACGAAACTCAGAATTCAACTGGAACAAAAGATTTAATGGTAGGGCTTCCTGATGATTTGGTAATTAGTTTTGACACCGAGCTTGGTGAAAAAATAAACCTTGCAAAAGTCAAAGTTCTTTTGGCTTCACTCGACGAATCAGTTACTCACATTGCTTCCCTGTTTGGTTTATTTCAAATCGAATCAGAATTGCCTTTTATTCAAACCCTTATTGATAAGGCCGGAGAACTGAAAACATCGCTTTCGAACGATTTATCGAATTTCTTATTCTGGTGGAACGAAAAGGGAATTACAACATCGGTGAGCGTAAACGAGGAAGTTGATTCGATTCGGCTACTCACTATTCATAAAGCAAAAGGACTGGAATACAGAGCCATTCTTATTCCTTATTTTAACTGGGATACCAGCTGGCAGGGTTTTAATACCCCACTCCTCTGGTGCGAACATCCCGAATCTCCGTTCAATCGCTTTCCCCGTCTACCAGTCATGGCCGATTCAACAATGAAAATTTCGGAATATGCCAATGATTACTTCGAAGAAAAAGTGAACACATTCATCGATACGATGAACCTGATTTATGTGGCTTTTACCCGCGCAAAGTCCATTTTGATGATTAATTGTCCAAAACCAACAATCAAACAAAACGGAGAAGAATCGGGTAAAGGAACCGATCGTTTATTGCTGGAAGCCCTCCGTCGGCTCAATCAAAAGTCTGAATTTGCCGGGAGTTTTGACGAAAACACTTATCGCTTTCTGTTTGGCAGTTTGCCTGACTATGAAAAGTTAAATAATACAAGCAATACAAACTACCTGAAACAATATAGTTTCAACGATTTTAGCCGGAAAATCAGCCTGCGGATTTCAGGAGAGGATTTTTTAATTGAAGGGAAACGGCATCATTCTGAAAGAAACATGGGGAAACTGATTCACGAAATCCTGTCCTCAATCGAAACAAAAAACGATCTGCCAGGCGCTTGTAAAAAAGCTTTTATCGAAGGAAAAATCGATGAGAATGAGCGCAAACAAATTGAAGATACGTTAAATGATAATTTGGAACTGGAAACCACAAAAAGCTGGTTCGATGGTTCGTTTACCGTTTTAAACGAACGTGATGTACTGGGTCCGGAAAGCCTGCTCAGGCCCGACCGGATCATGTACTCAGGCGAACATGCTGTAGTTGTTGATTACAAAACAGGCGAAGCAATACCGGAAAAATACAACCGCCAGGTTGAAAAATATGCCCATCGATTAAAAGAAACCGGCTTCACAAAAGTGGAAGCTTATCTGTGGTACCTCGCCAGCAACGAAGTGGTAAAAGTTTGTGAGATGTAAGAAAATAAATATTTGCTTCTTATTTATTCGAAAGTATAGTGTTTTTTTATGGCCGACTGAATATCCCAAACGCATTCCAAACCCTTTGGGAACATTACAAAATCCCCTGCTTTTATGGTATATGCTTCAAACTCGGTGGTAACAACAGCTTCGCCTTCAAGAATATAGCAAAGTTCGGTTTGATCGTAAAACCACTCGAATTTATCTTCATCGTGTTCCCAAACAGGCCAATCAAAAACTCCTTCCTGTTCCAATTCTTCCTGGGAATACTGTTCAATTTCAACTTTCATGTTTCAGAATATTAAGCTTTAATACTGTTTCTGATTTTGAAGAAACATAGTTGTAAAAATAATGATTAAAGTTAATTTAACGGATAGTAAAAATCATTTAAAATTTGAATTCTTACCTTCGTCTTAATTCAACAACATTCTTAAACTCGAAAATGAACAGAATATTATTTTTCCTTGCAATTTTCCTGATACTCGCAGGATGCAACCAAACTACACAAAAGGAGTCGTCAACACAAGCAAACGACAATTTCTCATTTGTTTTTATGACCGATGTCCATGTTACAAAGGATCGTCATGCTGATGAAGGACTGATGCAAGCCATCGACACAATCAATAAACTGGCTCCTGATTTCGTGCTGACGGGAGGTGACAATATTATGGATGCCCTCGGGCAACCTCATTCAACAGCCGATAGTTTGTATTCCCTGTTTGATGAAACAATGAAAAATCTGAAAATGCCGTGGTATAGCACCATGGGAAATCACGAAGTTTTTGGTTTGTACGAATCAAGCGGAGTAAGTCCTTCTGACGATGAATATGGGAAACTGATGTACGAAAACCGCTTTGCCAAGCGCTATTATTCGTTTGATTACAAAGACTGGCATTTTATTGTACTTGATGCTATCGGGATGACTGAAGACCGGCACTATTACGGACACATCGACGATGAGCAGATTGAGTGGCTAAAAAGTGACCTGGAAAAAACCGGAAAAGAACGCCCGGTTGTAATCAGTACACACATTCCTTTATTAAGTGTTGGAGAACAAATCATGGTGGCGTCTACAGGTGCATTTAGTGAAGGATCTATTGTTACCAATGCCAACATAGTCAGAAAAATTATTGAGCAGTACAATACCAAAATTGTTCTTCAGGGACACCTTCATTTTCTGGAAGATATTAATTACAACGGCATTCATTACATAACCGGTGGAGCTGTTTCGTCACAGTGGTGGCAGGGACCACGCTTTGGAATGCAGGAAGGTTTCCTCAAGATTGACGTTTCGGGTGAACAGTTTAAATGGGAATATATTGATTTTGGTTGGGAACCCAAAAGTTAACTGTAAACCGTCAATACCAACCTGCGCGAACCGCCGTAATTACGGAATTCGCAAAAATAGATCCCCTGCCAGGTGCCCAGATTCAGCCTACCCCGCGTGATTGGAATGGTAATTTCGGCCCCGATCACGGAGGATTTTAAATGTGCAGGCATATCGTCGCTTCCTTCGTAGGTGTGAATATAAACCGGATCATCTTCGGGTATCATTTTATTCATGAAGTTTTCAAAGTCATTCCGAACAGTTGGATCGGCATTTTCATTAATTGTAATCCCTGCAGAGGTGTGTTTAACCAGAATGTGTAATAACCCGGCATCGGGCAATGCGGGCAGTTGTTCTTCAATAAAGGAAGTGATGAGATGGTAGCCCCTTGATAAACGCGGAAGTGTTATTTCTCTTTGTTGGATCATAATTAAAAACTTTCGGATAAAAGTACAAACATTTGAAGAACGGGAATAATAGTTTAAATAATCAAAATGACTTAATACCCGTGAATTCTCCATTCACCTAAAAAATGAAATCATTCGTCTGATAAATTTGAAATAGTGTTCAAATTTGAATTAACTTCAAGCATTATTAAAGCCATAAAAAACAGAGACATGTTACTTTTAGTTATTTCATTAATTGTTGCAGCCGTTGTCAGGCTGTTTATGTACAATCGGGCAGAACATTGCCTGCATACTAAAGATATTGACATTGAACAACTCAAATAAAAACGAATAAACACCTTGTATGAAAATTCTTGGAAACCTCATTTGGCTCATTTTTGGTGGATTTGCAATTTTCCTGGAATATATGGTAGCCGGACTGGCACTGTGTATTACTATTGTTGGGATTCCTTTTGGAATACAATCGTTTAAACTGGGAGTACTGGCCTTGTGGCCTTTCGGAACAAAAATCGAATACATGGATTATGCCCCGGGATGCCTTTCCACCATCATGAACATCATTTGGTTATTCATTGGCGGAATCTGGATTATGCTCACTCACGTATTTTTCGGATTGTTGCTTGGAATCACAATTATTGGTATTCCTTGGGCAAAACAGCACTTCAAAATGGCTTCTCTCGCTTTAACTCCTTTCGGCAGAAGAGTGGTTTAAGAAGGATTGAGAAGGTGAGATACTTTACAGGGAATGAAATGCATAAATATAATCTCTTGAGAAGGTACCCCAGATTACTATATGAGCCTCAAGAAGACAATAATCAAAAATTACTCTGAACTCTGAACATTAAACTCTGAACGCACCGTTACATATTCTTCAGTTGATCCTTAAATATTTTCCTGAATTTCTCGAGTTTCGGAGCGATGATATACTGGCAGTAACCTTGTGTTTTATTCCGGTTGTAATAATTCTGATGGTAGTCCTCTGCTTCGTAAAACGCAGTAAATGGCTCCACTTTAGTAACAATTGGACTATCGTACACTTTCTCTTCGTTAAAAAGTTTGATGACTTTCTCTGCTACCTCCTTTTGATTTTCGTTGTGATAAAAAATAACTGAACGGTACTGGGGCCCAACGTCATTCCCCTGCCGGTTCAATGTAGTTGGATCGTGTGTCATAAAAAATACTTCAAGTATATCACTGAAACTAACTATATCAGAGTCAAACGTAATTTCAACCACCTCGGCATGACCGGTTGTTCCTGTACAAACCTGCTCGTAACTTGGATTTTTTACCTGTCCCCCACTGTAACCGGGTTTTACATCCACTACTCCTTTTAATTCAAGATAAACTGCCTCGGTGCACCAAAAGCAGCCTCCGCCAAGCGTTGCCTGTTCCAGATTCTTCGCCATTGTCGATGATGATATTAGTAAGCTAAAAACAAATAGAAATACTTCTATTCTGAATTGTTTATACATATTCCTGTTTTCAATCAATAACAAAAGAGTGAAGCGTATGTTTTTGGAGAAGAAGAAGTTTCTGTAAAATCCGCACTAAAACTGATGTGTTTGAAAAATAATGTAACCATAAACGGCAAAACGAAGTAAACGAAACAGTGCGTATTTCAGGTATCGCTTTGAAGGGTACCCCGACGAACCCACAAGTAAACTTACAGCCGACCATGGCAGTGGAGTAAGTGCTGCAACTATAATCAGGAAGAGTCCATATTTTTTTACCATATCAACGGTTCCTTTTAATAGTCTGCGCTCCATCTGCTTGAACTTTTCATTTTTATAAAAGAACTGTCCGATCAGAAAATTGATGTAACCCATGGCGTAGGAAACCACTGCAAAAAACCCAAGGTTGATCAGGTAATGAGCCGTGTCTGCCTTATTAATGGCCCAAATCATAAATAATTCAGGAGGAATGATTCCAAAGAAAAATTCAGAAAAGCCGTATATCATGTAGATGATGGTAGGCCTGGCGTAAAATTTCTCAATCCAGACATCGGGATTCCTCGAGATAATCACCTCTTTGAAAAGAAAATAAGCAGCAAGCAGGACACTAAGCCAGAGCAGTCCTTTCAGACCGTTATTTACAAGAAATCTCATTCTGTGACTTAGCTTCATACTATAATTCTCAAGGTTTCGAAGGTAAACAATTAACTTGACAAGAGGTTGCGTACAAACTCGAATTCAAATTAATCTTCCATATTACTTAAATTCAGTTCCAGTGCCTTAACCGAAATCTGAATTTCCAGATAGAAACAGCAAGCGATGCACAGAGCAACAGCAAAGCCGGCACCAAATATGAATGCCGCGGTTATGACTTGTCCCACAAAATTAGGAACATTGTAATTACACAAAAAACAAGCTGGTAACTCCCAGATACAAAAGTTTCCTTAAATTATATATCTGCCTTTTTCGGACGGTTGACGGGCTTTCAACGTATTGTTTATGCAAATTTCGAACTACTCCTGTGTAGGCAACAAAACGGTTGGTATAGGCCAGTAGAATGAGTGAAATGGCAGAAAACAACAATGCCGGTGTAGTGAGTGTAAAAGCTTCGTGCGTGTCAGATATTTTTTGTAAAGTTAAAAATTCACCCTGTCATTCCGAAGCTTTGAATCGGGTCTTCTGCACAAGTACAGCAATTCTTTCTATTTTTACCCCACAAATACAAAGAAGAATGGCATTTCAGGGTTTGCAGTCGTTTATTGATTTACTTGAGAAAAGCGATGAATTGATCAGGGTGAAGGAATTTGTTGATCCACGACTCGAAATTACAGAAATAACTGATCGGATATCAAAACAGGCAGGAGGAGGAAAGGCAATCCTTTTCGAAAATACAGGAACAGGTTTTCCGGTTTTAATAAATGCATTGGGTTCTGAAAAAAGAATTGCCCTGGCATTTGGCCGTGAATCTGTTTTTCAGGTTGAAAAGGAAATAGAAGCATTGTTTGTCGATCTGATGTCGCCAAAAGATAATCTCTGGGACAAACTTCGTTTGCTACCCCGTTTGAAAGACGTTTCAGAATGGATGCCTAAAAAACGAAAAGGGAAAGGTGTCTGTCAGGAAATAATTATCAATGATCCAGATTTAACAAAGTTACCCGTACTTACCTGCTGGCCGGCTGATGGCGGGCCGTTTGTTACTTTGCCTGGTGTTCATACTGTCGATCCGGAAACACAAACTCCGAATGTGGGAATGTACCGCATGCAGATTTTTGAGAAGAACCTGACAGGGATGCACTGGCATCGTCATAAAACCGGAGCAAATCATTTCGAAAAGTACAAAAAGCTCAACAAAAAAATGCCAATTGCTGTGGCATTGGGCGGAGACCCGGTTTATACCTACGCTGCTACCGCACCGATGCCCGAAAATGTGGATGAATACCTGTTAGCAGGATTCCTCAGAAAGAAAGCCGTGAAACTGGTGAAATGTGTAACCAACAATTTGTATGTTCCTGAAGATGCCGATTTTGTGATTGAAGGATACGTCGATCCGGCAGAAGATTTTATTTGGGAAGGTCCGTTTGGCGATCATACCGGTTTTTATTCGCTGGCCGACTGGTACCCCAAATTCCACGTTACCTGTATTACACACCGAAAAGATGCTGTTTATCCGGCAACCATTGTAGGTGTCCCACCAATGGAAGACGCCTATATCGGGCTGGCAACCGAACGTATTTTTCTCTCTCCCATTCGCATGGCAATGGTTCCGGAATTAAAAGATATGACACTGCCGGTGGCGGGTGTGGCACATAATTTCACCGTCGTAAAAATCAAAAAAAGCTATCCCGGGCAAGCTGTTAAAGTGATGAATTCTTTGTGGGGTGCAGGACAAATGATGTTTAACAAAGTGTTGGTAGTTGTGGATGAATCAGTTGACATCCAGAATTATCACGAAGTTCTGAAGGCTTTCACAGAAAATTTCAATGCTTCATACAGCCTGCATTTCTCAAAAGGCCCGTTAGATGTACTGGATCATTCATCCCAAAAATTTGCTTTTGGATCAAAACTCGGAATTGACCTTACTTCTCCCTTCCCCGAGGAAAAAGCAGATGAAATTTTGAGTAAAAAAACAGCTTTTGATCCGGCTCAGTTAGAGCATGTTCAAGGGCTTGTCACTTCTAAAATTCATGAAGCTATTCAAACGCTTCTTTTGACCGTAAAAAAGGATAAAACATTCGATAAAAAAGCTTTTTCCGAAAGACTTTCAAAACTTGAAAATATTAATCAGTTCCGTTTTATCCTGATTTTTAACGAGGGAGTTGATCTTGAAGATCCGTTTATTCTGTTCTGGCTGCTAGGAGGAAATCTAGAACCGGACCGGGATATTACAATCCTGCCGGAGAAAGAAAATACCATTTTAATTGACGTGACGTTTAAAACCGGCGAGCATGATAACTTCCGCCGCGAATGGCCCAACATTGTAACCATGGATGATAAAACAATAGCCTCAATAGATGAAAAGTGGGAAAGTCTTGGCCTAGGAAAATTGGTTGAAAGTCCTTCGAATAAATTAAAGCCATTGGTTAAAGGAGATGGAGCAGTAAGATCATAATCTATAAAGTCTCCTATTAAAGGATTTATTCTCGTTGTATTTTTAATCGCTATCAAAAAAAACGAAACCGATTCCATCGTCTGAAACCGGTTTCAATCAAAGATATTACTCTTCCTTATTTTTTATAATGAATCACCAAAATCAGCTTTGAATTTGGCAACCAGCTTTTCTGTCCAGTCTCCAATTGGTTCTAGACGTCCCATAAAAAAGCGAAGTACCGGAGGTTCTTCCACCCATTGCAGACCGCCAACCAATTCACGATTATCGTATAACCATTTCACACGGTCAATCACATACATGGTTTGCGAAAGAGTAAATACACGACGTGGAAATGCTAAACGCAATAATTCAACATCTGCCAGAATATCATCGCCATTTTCATCGCGCACACTCGAAATGGTCCCTCTCTCCATCCCACGAATGCCAGAGATAATATAAAGCGCTGATGCCAGTGCACCTGCCGGATATTGTTGTTGCGGAACATGTTTTAGAAAACCCATCGCATCAAGATGGCAGCCAAGTGCACCTGCCGGTGTAATTACCGGAACACCGGCAGCATCAAGGTTATCAACAGCATATTTGATAAACGAAGGCGACTGACTGATTACAGTATCGTCACAGGTTTCTCTTAAACCAACCGCCATGGCTTCAATTTCACGAACCGACATACCACCATAGGTAAGAAATCCTTCATACAACACGAGCAGGTCTCTCATTTTCAGGTAATATTCCTTTTTGTTGGTTACAATACCACCACCGCGTGTTGAACTTACTTTGCGACTTGAGAAATAAACCAAATCCGCATATCCACACATTTCAAGCAAAATATCCTTGATTTCAGCATTTTTAAATTCCTCTTCACGCTGCTTGATAAAAAACGCATTCTCACCTATTAAGCTGGCATCCAGTACCATCATCGTATCATATTTATCACAAACTGCCCTTACATCACGCATATTCTGCATGGAGAATGGTTGCCCCCCAATCAGGTTGGTCGAGGCTTCCATCCTTACAAAGGCAACTCTTTCCTTACCGTATTTTTCAAAAACTGCATTAAGTTTATTTATATCGATATTTCCTTTAAACTGTTTTGAACTTTTTATATCCAGTGCATCATCTCCATAAATCTCCAGGACTTTTCCACCATTTAGTTCCATGTGCTCTTTGGTAGTTGTGAAATGGTAGTTCATCGGGATAACATCGCCCTGCTTAATAAAAGCCTGCGAAACAATGTTCTCTGCCGCACGTCCCTGGTGCACAGGCAGAACATAATGTTTTCCAAAAACTTCTCTGGCTGCTTCTTCCATGCGGTAAAAACTTTGCGATCCGGCATAAGCGTCATCAGCCTGCAACATTGAAGAAATCTGGTTGTCACTCATGGCATTGGTACCTGAGTCTGTCAACATATCAAGAAAAACATCTTTAGTATTCAGAAGGAAAGTGTTGAAACCAGCCTCTTCTATCGCTGTTTTTCGTTCGTCGATAGGTCGTAAAAATAATTTTTGTACGATACGTACTTTGTGTTGTTCCACCGGAATCTGTTCACCACTATAAAATTTAATGGTTTTCGTCTGATTTGTCATTTTTTATTGGTATTTAATTTCGAAACATAAATTTTCTAAAAATAAAACCTTCAAATTGAAATTTTCACCTTTAAATAAAGATGTTTATCAATTTGATGAAATTTATAATCGTTCAAAACAATGCTAATAGTTCCTGTACTCCTTTTTCAGGTAAATACTATTAACAAAACAAGTGTTTGTTATCGCTTTAGATGTTCGAAGGTAAGTATGTAGTGTTGATGCGATTTTACTGAAATCAGTTAGAAGCTTCCTGTATTTTTTTGTAATGACAAATCGATAATTCGCTGTTTGGGCCGCTATGAAAATGGAGACCATTACCCTCGCAATATTTAAAAAATTCACAAGAAGAACATTCACCGGTTTTTGCCCAGCTTCGATCGCGATGCAACTGAAATTTGGTTTCCCATATTTCGCGAAAACTATCTTCGTAAATATTCCCCTGAATAAAATTATCGCGCAAGTTCGGGCAGGCTGAAATGGAACCGTCCGTAAGAACCGAAGCAACATTTATACCAGCCCGGCAAAAAAACAGGTTGTCACGTACTTCACCTTCATAATACCCGAGAAATCCTTCGCAGCCAAAATTTACTTTTAAATCGTTTTGTTTGCGTTCGTTTGCAATAAAATCAAAAACACTTTTAAAATCGTTGGGAGGTAACTGAAGATCATTCATTTGAGCAGCGCGCCCAATTGGGGCAATCGTAAAAATCCGCCACTCTGTTACACCAAGCTCAAGTAACAGTTTTTTTATTTCCGGTAGTTCGCCAACATTTTTCCGGTTGGCACAAGTAACCACATCAAAGCGGAAGTCATGAATTTTAGACAGGTTTGCAATTGCTGAAACTGCATTTTTAAAACTATTCTTATTTCCGCGCAGCCAGTTATGCGATGCCTCCAGGCCATCTAAACTAATGGTAGCTGCCCTCATCCCCGTATTTAATAACGACTGGATCCTTTCGTGTGTTAAATGAAAACCATTGGATACGATTCCCCACGGAAAGCCGCGTTCATATAATTGTTTTCCGCAAATTTCAAGGTCTTTTCGGAGTATGGGTTCACCGCCGGTAAATACGACCATGGTGTGGTTTGGCTCCACAATTTCCCGAATATCATCAATCGCTGAAATAAAATCGGCTACCGGCATGTCCTTTGTCGCTGCTTCCTTTTTACAGTCGCTGCCACAATGCAGGCAATTCAGATTACACCGCAATGTAGCTTCCCAGAAAATATAATTCAGTTGATGAATTTTTTTAGCGTTCTTCCTGTATTGTCGAAAAAGTTCGAGAGCAATTTTCTTTCGGAACGTGAGTTTTTGAGGCATTAATTTTCTGCTTTCAATTTTACATCAAACTCTTTCGAGGTTTCGCCTTCATACCAACCTTCACCGTTTTTAAATTCAGGATCAACAAAAACTACCACGGTATCTAGTGTTTGATAGTTTCCGTTTTCACCTCCGTCGATATCAGAGAATTGAATAAAGAAATTTTGATCTTTTGGAAAAGCTTCTACGCTGATGTTGTATTTTCCATCCGAATCGGTGTAAGTAGAATCGTAGTCAACTTTTACTTTAATTCCTGGTATTTTTTCGTTATCCTGATTCGTAACCATTCCGTTTATTTTGAAATCGGCATGCGGACTACCGTATTCATAACCACCAATACAACCATTTAAAGCAGCCGTACTTCCAATACCCAACAGCCATAAAAAAAAAGCAATAAACCGATTGTAAGTTTTGGCGATTTTCAGTTTCATAATTATTTGGTTTTATGGCAAGATACCAATTAACAACAAAAGGTTGCGTAGGTAGAAAAAATATCGCTGAATTTAACTTTAGATTGAATAATAATAAAAAGGAAAACAAGTGATTAAAAGCCCTTATAAATAAACCTATTTCAGAATTATTTCGAACCGGCGGGCGTCTACTTTTAGAATGTTTCTTCAAAAAACCTTATTCAGAGCATTGAATTTATATCAAAAACCAACAATACATTGATTTACAATACATAAAACATATTCTAAGTTTAGTTTCGGCGAAGTAAAAAGATCAACTTTTCATATATTGTCTCTCCCACATTGAAAATCAAAAACCAGATTAGTCAACTTTCTCACTTTTGAGAAACTTCTTCTTTTCTCTTTTTGTAAGTTCTTTTGTCAGAAGCTCATTATCAATATCCGCTTCGTATGACTTTCCATTCTCTAATTTCTGAATCCCATCTGTTGTAAGAAAAACCGGATTGATAAAAGCATAATAGTTGACTTTATCTTTCATCGTTTTACTTGGCTCCTTTCCCGGATCTACAAAATCAAGATAAAACAAACTAAACCGCAATTGACCTTGCTCCCTTTTATCGTATTTCGCAACCGTTCCAAGCGGAGTCCCGGGATATACATATTGCCCTTCTTTAACCAAAATTCCACTTTTATTTATGCCTTCGTACCTTGCAAACGTTCCATCAGCATGTTCAATTAAAATGGTATTAATTGTACTTTGATAAGAAACTTCAACATCTGTATGATAATCGTTATCGCTAACTATTTCAACAACCTCTCCCTTTCGTGCAGCAAATGCAGTATCTCCTTCAGAAACAATAAATTGGTATGCCGCCCAGCTTTTAGGTCTGGCTGAACCGAAATACCGCTCACTCAAATTTGTCATATTATAAACTGATGCTTCTTTGTTTAATCCGGTAGGCAAAAAATAAAGAAAATCCGGATCGAAATTAGGCTTCAGTTTACCGCGAATATACCAGTACTTGTAACTATAAGAGATATCTTGATTGTCGGTACTTGGTTTTAACGTAAATAATTGACCTGCTGCCCCAACTATCTCCCCATTGTATCCACTGGAATTTGCATTATTAAGCCGGGTAAACCAAACACTGAGAAAATAAGTTCCAAATTTCTTCTTTTGAAAAGAAAATGACACACTTCGATCTGTATTGCGCTTACTATCAACTGTAATAATACTACTTTGTGCATTTGAATCAATAAAAAAGAAACTTCCGAGAAGTAATAAAATCAGGTAAGTGATTTTCATTTTATGTAAGTTTGGTTCGTTAGCAATATTATATATTATTTTCTTTTCGGGGACTTTTTATGAACTATTCTTGCACAGAAATGACTTTAGATAAAGTCTATTTCCAAACAAGTTCCAGAATTTTTTCGAGCCAGCGGGCATCCACGTCAGAAAATGAAGCTTTGTCTTTGCTGTCGACGTCGAGCACGCCGATGATTTCGCCACTTTCGTTTTTAAACGGAACGACAATTTCAGAGTTCGAGCGCGAATCGCAGGCAATGTGGTCTGGAAACTGGTGCACATCTTCAACAACCAATGTTTTCTGTTGGTTGAACGCAGCCCAGCAAACACCTTTATCTTTCTCTAAAATCTGGCAAGCCACCGATCCCTGGTACATATTCACAGTCATTCTATCTTCGTCAAGCAGGTAAAAACCGGTCCAGAAAAAATAGTCGAATTTATTGTGCAGCACAGCAATAATGGTCGCCATTCTGGCCTGAGCATTATTACTCTTCAATACCAGTTCACTCAACTGTTTGTAAATGCGTTCGTAACGTCCTTCTTTCTTTTTGTCTTCCATTGCTTTGTCGGATTTCATTTGCGAAATAACAAAAAAATGTTTGTAGAGTGATGTCCTCTTTCAAAAAGATGATATCCTTTGGAGAAAGCCGTTC
>Ga0116152_10001597_pt1 | contig 18602 bp, 17 predicted proteins | sample AD_UKC119_MetaG_FD_89894 | JGI IMG/M metagenome (GOLD analysis project Ga0116152, IMG submission 89894) | Active sludge microbial communities of municipal wastewater-treating anaerobic digesters from Hong Kong - AD_UKC119_MetaG | ecosystem: Engineered > Bioreactor > Anaerobic > Digestate... | reverse complement strand
GGCAGACCCGGAGACGATCGAGATCGGCACCTCGCCGGAGCCATACAGGTACAACATGTTGAACTGGCCGGGAGCGAAGGAATAAGGCGCGGCATCTGTCAGATGCAGATGCAGGCTGAAGGTGTTGGGTGACTCTTCAGTGCGGGCCACGATCTGTGCCTCGCGCGGCAGGTAGTGGTTCATGGTGAACCCTCCTGTGGCAGGTCCCCGGCGCAGATCGCGTTGGCCTCTTCAGTGATGTCGATGCCAACCGGACACCAGGTGATGCAGCGGCCGCAACCGACGCAACCGCTGCGTCCGTACTGATCGTGCCAGCTGCCCAGCTTGTGGGTCATCCACTGACGGTAGCGATGACTTGTTTGTGGCCGGACGTTGAATCCATGCAGATGGCCGTGTCCCTCGCTGAAACACGAATCCCACTCACGCAGATGCCGGCTGGCGGCGCCACCCAGTTCCGCATCGTCATGTTCTGCATGACAGAAGCAGGTGGGGCATACGCTGGTGCAGTTGCCACACGCCAGGCAGCGCGCCGCAACGTCGTCCCAACGCGGGTGACGCAGCCGGCTGAACAGGGTGTCGCGCAGATGGGTGGATGGCAGTTGGCGAAACTGCCGGTTCGCGGCCTCGGTGATCGCGTCGGCGGCCTCGCGAACCTGCTCGCCGGTGGTGGCCAGCAACGGTAACTGCGCGGCAATCGCGCGGCCCCGTTCACTGCCGATTTCGACGATAAAGCCGTCGTCCAGTTCGCTCAGTGCGAGGTCGAAGCCCTGCTTGGCATGAGGGCCATCGCCAGTCGAGGCACAGAAGCAGGTGTCTGCCGGGTAAGCGCAGTGTACGGCGACGACGAAAAGGCCCTGGCGCTTTGCCGCGTAGTAGGGATCGTTGATCGTGTGCAGGAAATGCCGGTCCTGCAGGTTCAGCGCCGCGAGGTCACAGGCGCGGGCCCCGATCACCGCAAGGCGCCGCACATCGGGCTCCTGTTCGCTGAACGCAAGCCTGCCGCTGTCGTCACGCCGCACGTTCCAGAGTGCCTCGCGTGCATGAAACAGATGTGGCTTGAGAGCCTGTGCGCCAGTCGCCCAGGCAAAACAACGCGGCGAGTCCACGCGGCTGAGCCGATAACGCCCGGGTGCCTGGTCGTCCGTCCAGCCACTGGGCAGCTGGTCGGTGGCATCGATGTCGCGGTATTGCACCACCGAGTCATGCACCACTGGGCCGATGGTGCGATAACCCTGCCGACGCAATACGTCGAGCAGGGTCTGCAGCGCCTGGCGGGGAAGAAATCCGTTGTCGTCCATGGGTCTCGCGATGCGGTTGAGCGTCGGTATCAGCTTAGCTCAGCAAACCGGTACGGGTATGGTGCGGGCACGCAATCATTGACCCAGGGAGGTCTTTGCTGCAATGAGCGCTGGCATTGGAACGCCGTTGTCGTCAGGTTACCGGCAGTCTCCCGTTTGCATTAAGCTGAAGCTGACACCACCGCAAACCGTGGCGGCCGCTTGCAGGGGAAAAATATGACGATTCACCTCAGGGTATTGACCGTAATCCTTGTATTGCTGGTGTCCGGTTGTGCAGGTCTTGGCACGCAGCGCGACAGCATCCGGGTCACCGTGTCGGATATCCGGGTGATCGAGGCCACGCTGCTGGAGCAGGTATACCGGGTGACGTTGCGGGTGCAGAACCGGGCGGCCGATGCGATCGATATCCGTGGCGGCAGTTTCGACCTGGCGATCAACGGCAGGGATTTCGGCTCGGGTGTGACGGATCAGTCACTGACCGTGCCGGGCTATGCCGATGCGAAGATCGAGGTGCGGATGGTGAGTACGGTGTTTGGAATGCTGCGCATGGTCGAGAGCATGCGGTCGCGTGAGGGACGCGCGCTGGACTACGAGATCTCCGGCAGTTTTTCGACAGGCAGCGGATTTGGCGGTGTGAGTTTTCACGAGTCCGGCGAAGTGGCACTGCCGAGCGGTCATGGCGCACTAGACGATGATGTGGCCTACGAACTTGCTCATGTTGTCGAGGATGGCCCCGCCACGACGAAAACCCAGCCCGCAGGCCTCGTGCGCATGGAACACACCGGCCTGGTAGTTGGCGCCCCCGGCGTCCTGCGCGAAGAACGCACGTTCCTGGTAGATCGACTTGTGGTGGGCGTAAGCGCCACCGGTGCTCGCCACTGTCGAGCCGTCAGCCGCAAGCACCGCCATGTTGGCACCCTCGCGACCGAAGAGCTTCTTGCTGACCTGCTCGACACCGGCCAGCGGCGCAAAATCGGTGCGCAGAAGGTAGGGTGAGTCAGGGAACATGTCGTACAGCAGTTTCATGATGCCCTTGCTCTGAAACAGCAGTGTGTAGGCCGGATTCAATATCCGCGTGTGCCCCTTCCTGCTTGCCTTTTCGAGCATGCGTGTGAGTTCGAGTTCTTCGCTGGCAATGTCCTCCCAGGGAAACAGTTTGAACCAGAAGTCTGCCAGCTGTGCCTCCTTGTTGAACACGCCGTCCTGTTCGCTGAAACCGGCCTCGTGCATGTAGCAGAAATCGGTATAGAAACCGGCATCGTGCGCGATCTGCTGCAGATAGCGCACGGTACGCTCCTCTTCGGGTTGACTGTCGACACTGGAAAACAGCAGCTTTTGGCCGCCGTAGCGCTCACCGAATTCGTCCAGCGGCTTGTTACGAGTGATCAGGCGGCGCAGGTTCTCGCCCAGCATCTCGTGCAGGTTGTTGAACTGGCGGGTCTCGTCCATACCGTTGGCCTTGAGCAGTGCCCATTGCACGATCGAGGTCTCGAACAGGCTGGTCGGGGTGTCGGCGTTGAACTCGATCAGTTTGATCGGCAGGCCGTCGAGGCCACCGGCGAGATCGAAGCGCCCGTACAGGTGGATGTCGTCTTTGTTCCAGCTGTCCTCGATCAGGCCGACCAGGTTGGACGGGATGCCCAGCTGCATATACAGCTGCCTGTCGATCACCTGCTGCGCCGCTTCGACAAAGAGGCCGTACAGCGTATTCGCCGCCTCGTAATAGGCTTCCGCCTCTTCTTCGGACACCAGCACCAGTTCCCGGCCGATGTAACTGCTGCCATCGGGATCGGTATGCCAGGTCATGCCGATTTCCTCCATCAGCGCCCGGTTCAGCGGCTCGACCGTCTGCGTTCTCATGCGGGCATCAACCGCCGAAGGAGCCAAAGCCGCCGCCGGATGCCGGCCGTCCGCTGCTACCGCCGAAGAACCCGGTGCGCGGCTGGGCCTTGGCGGTTGTCTGCGGTTTCGCCGGCTGCGAGATGGTCGCCGTCGGTCGCCCGCCACCGTAGCTCTGCTGGGTGCGCTGGTAGTTGCTGTTGGAGGCAAGGCGGTTGGCCAGCATGCCGCCGACCAGCGATCCCGCGGCGGCGGCCAGCAGCGTCTCGCCCAAGGACAGGCCGCCGCTGTGCATCGAGGGCTCCTGGGTCAGGCGGGACGTGCCCGCCTCGATGCGCGCGGCCTCGGCGGCGGCGATCTCCTTGAGTTCCATTTCGGACAGGAAACGCTCGCTGCCGTCTGTGGTGCGCAGAATGGCCCGGGTCGGTCCCGAGGTCGCATGTTTCTCGATCAAGCGGTAGGTGTCGGGTGCGCTGCCGGTCTGCTCGATGACCAGAAAGTAGTTGCCGTCGATGGCGTCGCCCTGCGCGCTCCCGAAGCTGTTCGATCGCGGTTGCCCGGGACCCTGGTCACTGCAGCCCTGCAGGCTGGCAATCACGCTCAGGCCGAGACTGCCGGCGATCGAGTAGGAGAGGGCTTTTTTGATATGCCGCATCGCGCATCTTTCCGTACATGAAATCCCGTGCCGAAGTCTACGGAATCGAGTTCGCAGGCTCGCGCACAAATCGCGGGGGATTGTGTGAGGTTGGCCAGGGCGGAGCGCCGTTCCTGCTGTGTTGACTTACCCGATCGGTACTTTTCGGGCATAATCGCAGGCTCAGTGGCGGTCCCGTTGGTCTCCCGCGACAATAGATTGCGAACCCGGTCAGGCCTGGAAGGGAGCAGCCGCAGCAGTTGACTTGTGCGCCGGGAATCGCTGGCGGGGCCGCCGCCCAATCTCTGCCGGACCTTCCGCCGGCTTCCTGTTTCCTCCCTGTTCCTTGGGGTAGACTTGACGGCCTGTTTCGTCGGATCCGTTTTCCCCGCATGTCATACCAGGTACTTGCCCGCAAATGGCGCCCGCGCAACTTCACCGAGATGGTCGGTCAGGAGCATGTGGTGCGCGCGCTCAGCAATGCGCTGGATCATGATCGACTGCATCACGCCTACCTGTTCACCGGTACCCGCGGCGTCGGCAAGACCACGCTGGCACGGATCCTGTCCAAATCACTTAACTGCGAGACCGGGGTCAGTTCGACACCCTGCGGTGAGTGCAGCGTGTGCCGCGAGATCGACGAAGGGCGCTTTGTCGACCTGCTGGAGGTGGATGCCGCCTCCAAGACCGGGGTGGACGATACGCGCGAGTTGCTGGAGAACGTCCCTTATGTCCCGGTGCGCGGCCGCTACAAGGTGTACCTGATCGACGAGGTGCACATGTTTTCCGGGCACAGCTTCAACGCCCTTCTGAAGACGCTCGAGGAACCGCCGCCGCACGTCAAGTTTCTGCTCGCCACCACTGACCCTCAGAAGGTCCCGGTGACCGTGCTGTCGCGCTGCCTGCAATTCAACCTGAAACGCCTGCCGGTGGCGCAGATCGAGGGCCAGATCCGGCATATCCTCGAAGCCGAGCGGGTCGAATTCGAGGCTGATGCATTGGCGATCCTGGCGCGCGCGGCAGACGGCAGCATGCGTGACGGCCTGAGTCTTCTGGATCAGGCCATCGCGTTCGGTGGTGGCTCAGTCAGGAGCGCCGACGTGCGGGCAATGCTCGGGGTGGTGGCGACGGAGCGCCTGCCGGAGATGATCACCGCCGCACACCAGGGTGCGGCCGAACGCGTGATGAGTGAAATCGAGGCCATGTCGGAGCACGCCCCTGATTTCGGCGGCCTGTTGCGCGAGGTGGTGACCCTGCTGCACCGTGTCGCGGTGTTGCAGCAGGTGCCGACCGCCGCGCAGGACAGTTGGGGCGATGCCGAACGCCTGCATGCCCTTGCTGCGCTTGTCCCCGCCGATGAAATTCAGCTCTACTACCAGATCGCGCTGACCGGGCAACGCGACCTGCCCCTGGCACCGGATGCGCGCAGCGGCTTTGAAATGGTCATGCTGCGCATGCTGGCGTTCCGCCCCGACAACGCGAACACAGGGGCTGATGTCGGTGCTGGCGCTCAGCGTCCTGCGGCGACCCGGTCCGGGCATGCACCGGCAGCACGACCCGTGGAACGGGATATGCCGGCCGCCAGCGAAGTTTCGGGTGTCCCTGAGGCCACACGGCAGTTGCCGCAGGAGGTGACCGCCAACGATCTGAGCGACTGGCATGGCTTCGTGCGCCGGCTCGGGCTCAAGGGCATGACGGCGCAACTTGCTGACAACTGCGTCCTCGACGGCTGGGACGGCAAGGCACTCTCGCTCAAGGTCGACCCGGTGTGCCGGGGCCTGATCGGCAGCCTCGCCGAACGCCGGCTGCAGGAGGCGATCAGCGAGGCGGTCGGTCACGCGGTGTCACTGCAGTTGCAGGTGCAGGAGGCGGAGGAAGAGACGCCGGCGCAGCGCGAGGCGCGCGAGAAGCGCGAGCGCCATGAGGCGACGGCCGCCGACATCGCCGGCGACCCCTTGGTGCTGGCGTTGCAGGATACTTTTGACGCCGAGATCGTGGCTGATTCGATCCGTCGTATTGAATAGCGTGGACATTGAGAGGATCCAAGTATGAAAGGGCCTATGGGAAACCTGATGCGCCAGGCGCAAAAGATGCAGCAGGATCTGCAGAAGGTGCAGGACGAACTCGCCAATGCGGAGGTCACCGGCGAGTCGGGTGGCGGCATGGTCAAGATCACGATGAACGGCCGTCACGAAGTGCGCCGCGTCGAGATCGACAGCAGCCTGATCGGTGACGACAAGGAAATGCTCGAAGACCTGATCGCGGCGGCATGCAACGACGCGGCACATCGCATCGATGCCCACAGCAAGGAGCGCATGGCCGGCGTCACCGCCGGCCTGAACCTGCCGCCGGGCATGAAGCTGCCATTTTGACGGGGCGGGGAAGCGCTGCACCCGATGTCTGACAAACCGCTGCTCAGCGAATTGATCGACAGCCTGCGCTGCCTGCCGGGCGTCGGGCCGAAATCGGCGCAGCGCATGGCGTTTCACATCCTGCAACGCGACCGCGCCGGGGGAGCCCGACTGGCGGCAGTGCTTGCCGAGGCGGTTCAGTCGATCGGTCATTGCCGGCTTTGCCGCACGCTGACCGAGGACGAGGTATGCGGTCTGTGCAGCAACGATGGGCGGGATGACAGCATCCTGTGCGTGGTCGAGAATCCATCGGACGTGATCGCATTGGAGCAGGCGACCGGCTTTCGGGGGCGCTATTTCGTGCTTGGCGGGCGTCTGTCGCCGCTGGATGGTATAGGACCGGCGGAACTGGGAATCGGCCTGCTCAGGCAGCGCCTCGACGATCTCGCTCCGCGAGAGCTGATCCTGGCGACGACCACGACCGTCGAGGGCGAGGCGACTGCGCATTACATCGGTGAACTTGCGCAAGAACGCGGTATTGCAACGACCCGTATCGCTCACGGAGTGCCCCTGGGTGGCGAACTGGAGTTCGTCGATGGTGGCACGCTCGCACATGCGTTCGCCGGCCGGCGCCGCCTCGCTGCCGACTGAGCGGTACTGCATCCACTTCGAAATCAAAGGTACGACGCAATGGACAACTGCCTGTTTTGCAGGATCGCCAGCGGAGAGATCCCGGCGGAAAAGGTGTACGAAAACGATGCACTGGTGGCCTTCCGCGACCTCAATCCACAGGCCCCGACACATGTCCTGGTGATCCCGAAAAAGCATATCGCCACCCTCAACGACCTGCAGTCGGGTGACGAGGCGCTGATCGGCGGGCTCTACGGCGCAGCCCGTGACATCGCGGCGGCCGAAGGATTTGCCGACGCCGGTTACCGCACCGTGATGAATTGTAACGAGGCAGGTGGGCAGACGGTGTTTCACATCCATCTGCATCTGCTGGCCGGCCGTATGATGCACTGGCCGCCGGGTTGAGTGTCAAAAGGCCGTGTACTAGAATCAACCACTTAGGAAGATAGATTCCCGGTCAGACGAAAATGTGGCGCCTGGCACGGGAACAAAAATAATAGCGGCTGTCTATACTGATAAGCCGCGCTATAAAGTGCCGAGCGACGACCGTGAACATCACCCCCGCATTGCCGAACCCGTACCAGCCGGCCGCGCAGCAGGCGCGTGGGCCCGTGGCCCCGGTGCAGGCCGCGCAGCGGACACGTGATGCAACGGATGATGCAGAGCGTGGTCCGACCTCATCCGGGTCTGTGGTGCAGGTCGAACACGAACGTCTGCGAGTCAGCAGGGATACGGTGTTCGGCCGTCACCCTGACGCCACGGCACGTGCCCATCGGGCTGTCGCGGCCTATGCGGCGGTGTCTGACAGCGGTGAGCGCAGCAGCCTTCGTGATCTCCTGGGCTTTGACGCCTACGCCTGACCTGCCCCTGCCTGGAATCCCGTCGACAGGTGTCACACCAGGTGTCGCCGGGATGAGCCATACTTAATAGTTGATTGCTGACCCAATACGAATCAACAGACCAAGGAAACCCGAACATGTTGTCTGCAGAAGCCGACGGAAAGGTGGAATCCGGTGCTCCGGAGCCCGTTGATCTGAACGATCCCTCGCTGTACCTGAACCGTGAGCTGACCTGGCTGGAGTTCAACCGCCGCGTATTGCACGAGGCAGAGGATCCGCGAAATCCGCTGCTGGAACGACTCAAGTTCCTGGCCATCGTAAGTTCAAATCTGGACGAGTTCTTCATGAAGCGTATCGGCGGGCTCAAGCAGCAGCTGGGCGCAGGCATGTCGATCAAGACCGTCGATGGACGCACGCCGAAGGAACAGATTGCCGCTTGCTACGAGGTCGTGCGTCAGCAGGAGAGTGCACAACGCGAGGTCTATCAGCAGTTGCGCTCGGAGCTGGGCGCCCACGGGATCGAGATCCTGAGTTACGACGGGCTCAGCCGTGACGATACGGATTTCCTGCGAGCGCATTTCCACGACAACGTCTATCCGCTTATTACGCCGCAGTCGATGGACCCGGCACACCCGTTTCCTTTCATCTCGAACCTGTCGCTGAACCTGTTGGTACAGGTGCGTTTCCCCAACCAGGAAGGACGCACCTCGCTGGCCCGGATCAAGGTGCCGACCGGTGAGAACCTGCCGCGCTTCATCCAGTTGCCGAACCGCAATCATTTCGTTCCGATCGAGGAGGTCTTGCGCAGCAACCTCGACATGCTGCTGCCCGAAATGGTCGTCAACAGCGTCTATATGTTTCGGGTGACCCGCAACGCCAACACCGAGCGTAACGAAGAACACGCAGACGATCTGTTGTCGATGATCGAGTCCGAACTGCGCGATCGCCGTTTTGCGCCGATCGTCCGCCTGCAGATCCAGGGTGATATGGACGAGACCAGCCGCGGGATGCTGGCTGCCGAGCTCGGCCTCAACGAATCAGAGGATGTCTTCAATGCAGGGGGGGACATGCTCGCCATGCGCGACTTGTTTCAACTTGTCGGCATCGATATCCCCGAATTGCACGACGAACCCTTCCAGCCGGTAGACCATCCCTGCCTGGCCGAAGGCACCAATATCTTCCACCTGATCCGCGAACGCGGCCCCTTCCTGCTGCAGCATCCCTACGAGTCGTTCGGCACTTCGGTCGAGCGCTTTCTCAAGGAGGCGGGCACTGATCCGAAGGTACGCGCGATCAAGATGACCCTGTACCGGACCTCGAGTGATACCAAGGTCATCGAGCACCTGGTGCGTGCGGCGCGCAACGGCAAGCAGGTGGCCGTGGTGGTGGAGCTCAAGGCACGTTTCGACGAGGCGGCGAACATCCGCTGGGCGGCGAGGATGGAAGAGGCCGGTATCCATGTGACCTATGGTGTGGTCGGGCTCAAGACACACTCGAAGATCGTGCTGGTGGTGCGCAACGACTACAACGGTCTGAAGCGCTACCTGCATATCGGTACCGGCAACTACCACGCGGGTACGGCGCGTCTGTATTCTGACCTGGGCATTCTGACTAATGATCAGGATCTCGGACGCGATGCCACGGAGCTGTTCAACTACCTGACCACCGGTTACACGCCGGAACGCTACTACCGCAAGCTGCTGCCTGCGCCCAAGGTGCTGAAGGTCGCGCTGCTGGCGCGCATCGACCGTGAATGCAAGCTGCATACTGCGGAAAAGCCCGGGCTGATCCAGTTCAAGATGAACGCCCTCGAGGATGTGGACATCACGCGCGCACTGTACAAAGCCAGTCAGGCGGGAGTGAGGGTGGATCTGATCGTGCGTGACACATGCCGCTTCCGCCCGGGGGTGCCGGGGGTGTCGGAGAGTGCCCGTGTGATCAGCGTTGTCGGCCGTTTTCTCGAACATACGCGCATCTACTACTTCCAGAACGGCGGCGACGAGGAATATTTCATCGGCTCGGCTGATTGCATGAAGCGCAATCTGGAGTCACGTGTCGAGGTCGTCACACCGGTTATCGGCGACAGTCTGCGTGCCGAGTTGCGGTCGATGATGGACAGTCAGCTCGGCGACTACCGCAACGGTTGGGAGATGCAGCCCAGCGGTGAGTACATCAAGCGTGAACCGCGCAGTGATGCGGAACAGTTCAGCTCGCAGCAGCAGCTGATGGAACGCGCCAAGCAACGTGTGAAGCAGGCGACCCGATACCAGAGCGGCAAGACACGCCGCCACGTCGCGGGCCGCAATCTGCGTTGAACCCGGACAAGTCGACCGCATGTGGCACGCGGTGTAATACTGCGCCGGTTAAACATCGTCTTTGGGTATCTGCATGACGTTCGACGTACAACAACAGCCCGAGGTCCCGGCGCGCACAGGTGGTCTGCGTGGGATTCACGTGGTCTGGATCGTTCTGGCGACGATACTGGTGACCGGTGCGCTCACCTACTGGGTGGTACGGACCTATATCTACGCCCGGGATTTCAAGCCGGTGGAGCTCAGCGCCGGAGAACAGCGCAAGCTCAACGGCAAGCTGAGGGCGCTGGGTTATGAACCCGGCCCGGTGGCAAGCGGCGACCAGGCGACACCGGAGACCGACGAAAAATGGCTGCGGGCAGAGCGTTACAGTGAGGCGGGCGCAAAACGCGAGGTCAGCTTCAGCGAGCGCGAACTCAATGCGATGGTGGCCAACAATCGCGACCTTGCGAAGAAGCTCGCGGTGGATCTGGGCGACGATCTCGTCAGTGCACGCCTGCTGGTGCCGGTCGATCCGGATTTCCCGGTCCTGGGCGGCAAGACCCTGCGCGTCTCGGCAGGGGTCGAGATGGCTTTTCGTGATGCCAAGCCGGTGGTCGTGCTCAAAGGCGTCAGTATCATGGGTATCCCGATCCCCAATGCCTGGCTCGGTGGGCTGAAAAACATCGACCTGATCAGCGAATTCGGTGATCAGGCCGGATTCTGGAAGAGCTTCGCCGACGGGGTGGAGAACATCCGCGTCGAAGAAGGTCAGCTCAAGATAAAGCTCAAGGAATAGCCTTCATGGAATTCGACGACGAACCGATGTCATCGCCGGTGGTCGGCGTACTGACCGGCATTGCGATGGTCCTGGGATTGGTCCTGATCGTGTTCGGTCTGTGGTCTTTGGGGAGTGCGATCTATTTCGCCTGGGGATTGTTTCGTGACCCCGAAAGCATCGCTTACTTTGCCCGCTATTTTCTCGAGACCACCAAGATCGCGACGCTGGTGCCAAACGGGGGCGAGGGGCTGGCCCACTACCTGTCCTGGATTGCCGTGATCCTGTTGTTGCTGGTGCTGGGTAAGCTCGGGGCCTGGGCGGTGGGCGCAGGTGCTCAGCTGGTGGCGCCAAAGACACGCCGACGCACCGCCTAGTCTGGCCCGACCCGTAGCCGGCCGGCCCTGGCAAACTGCACCGCGAAGGCAAAGTTTCCCGCCGGTCGACCGCTATACACGGCATGGACCGAACACCACGCCACCAATGCCGCCAGATTCTGACCAAAGCGTGATCGACGCCAGTGGTGGTGCGATCGAATTCCTGTTGCGCAGGATGCAGCGCAGCAAGGACTTTCCTGCACTTTCCGAGACCATTCGCACGCTCAACACCCTGTCCGCGGCGGCCGACAAGTCGGCCGAGCAGCTGGCAGCGGTGATCGTGCGCGACTTCGCGCTGACCAACAAGACACTGAAAGTCGTGAACTCGGCCTACTACGCCGGCTTCGCAGGCAAGGTGGGGACCATCTCGCGTGCAATCGTGGTCCTCGGGATCGAACCGATACGCGCACTGGCGGCGTCGCTGATGCTGTTCGAGCACCTGGCAGAGGGCAGCAATGCAACCCGGGTCAAGGCGCTGATCGGCAAGAGCATGTTCGGTGCACTGGTAGCGCGCGAGGCAGCCACGGATGCGGGTCTGCAGCACGGTGAGGAGGCCTTTCTCGCCGCCATGTTCCACAACCTCGGCGAGCTGCTGGTGGCATTTTACCTGCCCGACGAAGATGCGGCGATCCAGGCGGAAATGGTGGAGGGCAATGTCTCGCCGGTGCGTGCACAGTACAAGGTGCTGGGTGTCAGCTTCGAGCAACTGGGCGTCGCCGTCGGCCGGCACTGGAATTTTCCACACGCCATCACCTTCAGCATGCAGCGCCTGCCGAGCGGCAAACAGCGTAAGCCGGTCAACGAGGACGAGATCCTGTGCCAGCTGGCCTGCATGGCCCACGATGTGACCGAACGCCTCGCCGCAGGCGAAGGGATTCGCGACCGGTCGCTGTCTCTTCTGCTGTCGCGTTTCCGTGACTGCGTGCCACTCAATGGCGAGCGTTTCGGTGACGTCGTGCAAGAGGCGCGTACCGAGTATCGGATGCTGGCCGAAGGGCTTGCCAGCCCGGAGGGTGCGCCGCCGGCGATCCGCGCGCTGGCCGGCCTGCAACAAAAGGATGCCGCGACCGACGATCAGGATGAAGCGATCGCGGCGGTTGCGCTCCCCGGGGATGACAGTGAGCAGCAGGCCGTGGATCAGACGAATCCCGAACCGATACTCCTCGAAGGGTTGCAGGAGGCCACTGCGATACTGGCGGAGGGTGCGGACCTCAACCACGTCGCCCAGGTGGTGCTTGAGACGCTCTACCGTGCCTTCGGGCTGCGCCGGGTGGCGCTGTGCCTGCGTGATGCGGCGCGGCGCCAGTATGCCGGTCGCCTGGGATTTGGCAGTGATATCGACGTCTACCTGCGCAAGATGCGCTTCGATGAGGCCTACGAGCGCGACGTCTTCCACGTCGCGCTGAAACAGAAGACCGATGTGCACATCGCAGACCTGGCGGTGGGCGGTGCAGGGCACGGGATTCCGGCGTGGTTCAACGCGCTCAGCCCCAACGGTGCGCTGCTGTTCCTTCCCCTGGTCGTGCAGGACCGTCCGGTGGGGTGCATCGTCGCCGAGCACGAGCGCTGCGGTGGTCTGCACCTCGAACCCGGGGCCTTGCGGCTGGTGCGGGCGCTGCGCAATCAGCTGGCGCTCGGTCTGCAGCTGCGTCGCAGCGATCGGCCCTAACCACGGCGCTGCGCCCGGGTTCCACGCCATCGCCAGCTATACTGGTGCGAGGGATCCCTCCGAGGCTGCCGGCGACATGCAACGTTCCATACTGACCAGGCAACGTCTGATTGGCATTTTTCTGGTTGGCATCGTGCTGCTCTGTTCGCCAGCATTGACGATCTTCGACCGTGCCACCACGTGGCACGGTTACCCGGTGAGTTTCCTGTACCTGTTCGGCGTGTGGCTGTTGCTCGTCGTCCTCGCAGCCCTCGCGGTCGAGGGCAGCGACCGCTGAGGCGGCCGCAGGCCTATGCTCGGCCCGAAGGTCATCGTCGTATGTGCGTTGCTGTATCTGGGCTTGCTGTTCGCGATCGCGTATTGGGCGGACCGGCGGGCGGATAGAAAACGCTCGGTGATCAGCAGTCCGACGGTCTATGCGCTGTCACTCGCTGTCTACTGCACCGCCTGGACCTACTACGGCAGTGTCGGGCGGGCAGCTGCGAGTGGGATCGGGTTTCTGCCGATCTATCTTGGTCCCACGCTGATTGCAGCGCTGTGGGGCACCCTGTTGCTGAAGATGGTCCGGGTCAGCAAGGCGCAGCGCATCACCTCTATCGCGGATTTCATCGCCTCGCGGTATGGCAAAAGCCAGGTGCTCGGCGGCATCGTGACTGTCATTGCGGTTCTCGGCGTCGTGCCCTATATCGCACTGCAGCTCAAAGCGATCTCGCAGAGCGTCACGATCATGCAGAGCTACCCGCTGGTCAATGATACGGGCGTGGTGGCCGCGATTCCGATCCTGCAGGATACCGCGCTGTATGTTGCGTTGGCCCTTGCTGCATTCACCATCCTGTTCGGGACCCGCCATCTCGATGCCAGCGAACGCCACGAGGGTATGGTGGCGGCAATTGCGTTCGAGTCGATCGTGAAACTGGTCGCTTTCCTCAGCGTGGGCGTGTTCGCGACCTTCGTGCTGCACGACGGGTTTGTTGATGTATTCGACAAGGCGGCTGCAGCGGGCGTCATGAAGACCATGACCGTGGCCTCGGCCGGGGGATACGGGAACTGGTTCTCGCTGACCCTGCTGGCGGCATTGGCAGTGATGATGCTGCCCCGGCAATTCCAGGTCGCTGTTGTCGAAAACAGCGACGAGAGCCATCTGCGCCGGGCCGTCTGGATGTTTCCTTTGTACCTGCTGCTGATCAACATCTTCGTGATTCCGATCGCGCTGGCGGGGCAGCTGACATTTGCCGGCACGGCAGTGGACGCCGACACCTTCGTGTTGACACTGCCGATTGCCCATGGCCAGGTGTTGCTGTCGTTGCTGGTGTTTATCGGCGGGCTGTCCGCGGCTACCGGCATGGTGATCGTGGAGACCATCGCCCTGTCCACCATGGTCTGCAATGACCTGGTGATGCCTGGCCTGCTGGGCCGCTGGAAACGCATCCCGCCGCCGTCGGACTTCAGCCAGTTGCTGTTGCGGATCCGGCGTGGCGCCATCGTGGTGATCCTGCTGCTTGGTTATCTGTACTTCCGATTTGCCGGCGAGGCCTACGCGCTTGTCAGCATCGGATTGATCAGCTTCGCGGCAGTTGCCCAGTTCGCCCCAGCGATGATCATCGGCCTTTACTGGCGGGGCGGCACGCATGCCGGCGCGCTGGCGGGTCTGCTGTGTGGCTTCGGCATCTGGCTGTATACGCTGCTGCTGCCTTCGTTCGCCAAGTCCGGGTGGTTACCCGCCGGGTTCCTCGAACACGGCCCCTTCGGCATTGCGCTGTTGCGTCCACAGGAGCTGTTCGGGCTGAGCGGTCTGAACGAGATCACCCACTGCCTGTTCTGGAGCATGACATTCAATATCGGTGCCTATCTGTACTTCTCGATGCGTCGCCAGCCGAACGTCAACGAGGCGACCCAGGCAACACTGTTCGTCGACGTTCTCAAGCACGAGCGACCTTTCGGTGTCGCCCTGTGGCGTGGCAAGGCCGAGGTCCACGAACTGTCACGTCTCGCAGAACGGTTCCTCGGCGTCGAGCGGGCGCGTTATGCGTTCGCCCGGTTTGCCGACCAGCGCGAGGTAGAAAGCGTCGACCAGCTGCCGGCGGATGCCGAGACGGTGCATTTCGCCGAGACCCTGCTGGCCGGCGCCATCGGCAGTGCTTCGTCGCGGGTGATGGTGGCCTCGGTTACCGCGGAAGAGGCGCTCGGCCTCGACGAGGTGCTGGATATCCTCGATGAGGCGTCGCAGATCCGTGCCTACAGTCGCGAGCTGGAGCAGAAGTCACAGGAACTCGAGGCCGCCACCGGCGAACTCAAGGCCGCAAACGAGCAGCTCAAGGAGATCGACCGGGTGAAGGACGACTTCATGTCGTCGGTGACCCACGAACTGCGCACGCCACTGGCCTCGATCCGTGCATTCTCCGAGATCCTGCAGGACGACCCAAAAATCGAGCTCGAACAGCGCCGCCACTTTCTGGGGATCATCGTCAGCGAGACCAAGCGGTTGTCGAGACTGGTGAACCAGGTGCTCGATCTGGCGAAGATCGAATCCGACAACGCGGATTGGCATACGGAAGATGTCGACCTCGGCGAACTGATACACGAAGGCGCGGAGTCGACCGCGCAGCTGTTTGCCGAACGCGGTGCACGTGTTATCTGTGAGGTACCTGCCCAGCCGTGCGTGGTGACGGCCGACCACGATCGCCTGATGCAGGTCCTGGTAAACCTGCTCTCCAACGCCGTCAAATTCGCCCCCCAAGACAGTGGGGTGGTGCGTATCATTCTGCAGGCTCATGGACGGAATTTCAGGGTCAGTGTGATCGACAATGGCCCCGGTATCGCCATACCTGATCAGCGGCATATCTTTGAAAAGTTCCGCCAGGGCAGTGGTGGCACGGAGAAACCCGTGGGTACCGGACTCGGCCTGCCGATCAGTCGGCGGATAATCGGACACCTCGGCGGGCGCATCTGGGTGGAAAGCCGGCCCGGGAAAGGTGCTACCTTTATCTTCGAGTTGCCGGTAAATGACGGCGCCTGAGCAGTGGCCGGGGAGAGCGATGACGAAAACCGTACTGATCGTGGACGACGAACCCAACATCGTACTGTCGGTGGCGTTTCTGATGAAACGCGAAGGGCACACTGTATTGACCGCAAGTGATGGTCAGGAAGCGCTCGAAACGCTGGCAGCGACGTCCCCTGACCTGATGATTCTGGACGTCATGATGCCGCGCAAGAACGGCTTCGAGGTGTGTTCCGAGGTGCGTGTCAACGCAGACCCCCGTATCGCACGGATGCCGATATTGATGCTGACGGCCAAGGGCAGGGAAGCCGAGATGAAGAAAGGCCTCTCGCTGGGTGCGGACGCCTATATCACCAAGCCTTTTTCGACCCACGAACTGGTTGCAAAGGTGAACGAGCTGCTCGCCCGTTCGTCCACCGCGGACGCGCAGGCATGATGCCGAGGGCGCGTGATTCCAGCCTCTCCGGACAGCCGCATCCGGTCGCCGTTTACCCGGCACTGGATGCCGCGATCGGTACCGGCGAGGCCCCGCTGCGCCGCCTGGTACGCCGCGAGCCACTGATCGTCCGGCCTGATGCGACCCTGCGCGACAGCCTGTTTGCACTCAATCAGGCCGGCCTGCAGGCGGGGGTGGTGGCTGAAAGTTCCGAAGCACCGCTGGGCATCGTCACGCTGCATGACATGATCGAGGCGATCACGCTGAAACAGGCGCAACTGACGGATCCGACGTTCGCCTACATGACTGCCGCGCCGGCCACCCTGCCGATCGATGCCTCGGTGCATCGGGCGCGGGTGACGATGACCAGGGGGCGGCTGGACCACCTGGTGCTGCTCGAGACCGACGGTCGGCTGTACAACCTGTTGTTGCCCGGTGATCTTCCCGGATTCCGTGAAGGCGGTGCCGCGGAACTGGTCGAGACCATCAACCTGGTGGACAACGTCGACAGCATGGCACGGGCCGCACACGCGGTGCGTGAACGCGGACTGGAGCTGTTCAGCAATGGCATGGGCGTCGAGTCGCTGTGCCAGTGGATGTCCGGACTCAACGATCTGATCAGCATCCGGGTCATCGAACTCGTTGCCGATGAATTCGACCTGCCGCCGGTTTCCTGGTGCTGGATGCTGTTCGGCTCCGAGGGTCGGGTCGAGCGCGTGTTTGCCGGCGACCAGGACAACGGCCTGATTTTCCTCCCTGACAACGAGTCGGACACGCAGCAGATCCGCAGCGAATTGCTGCCGTTTGCGCAGGCGGTCAATCGTGCGCTCGATCAATGCGGTTTCATGAGCTGTCCCGGCAATATCATGGCCGGCAATCCCGAGTGGTGCCTGTCTGCAGCTGAATGGCGCGCACGTTTCGGTTCATGGATGACGACGCCGGAGCCCGAGGCGCTGCTGAATGCGACGATCTTTTTCGATTTTCGCCCCTTGTACGGGCAGGACGAACTGGTCGACAGCCTGCACCGTTGGCTGCTGCCGCAGCCGGAGCAGAATCCGCGCTTTCTGCACGCGATGACCGAGCAGGCATTGGGATGTACGCCTGCGCTGGGTTGGTTCGGCAATTTCTCCTACGACGGTGGGCGCCGTTATCCGCATACGATCGATCTGAAATCCTACGGCAGTCGCCCTTTTGTCGATGCCGCCCGCATCTGGGGGCTGCGCCATGGTGTGTGGACGACCAATACGGTGGAACGCCTGCGCACGGTCGGTCCATTGATGAAGCGCCAGCCCTCGGACACAGCTGCGTCGGTGGAGGCATTCGACGTCGTGCAGCGTCTGCGGCTACAGCGCCAGCTCAGTGGCGGAGACTATGATGAGATCAACCGGGTCAACCCCTCGCACCTGACGGCGCCGCAGCGCACGATGCTGAAAGAGGCGTTCCACCAGGCAAAGTTACTGCAGCTGAGACTGCGGCAGGAATTCCTTCCCTAGGCAGACCGGTTCAGAAGATGAACAGGTCGGCCGTCACGTCGTCCATCGCGACATCGCGCAGTTCGATGAAGATGCTGCTGATCTCGAAGTCGCCGGAGTTCCAGTACACGGTGGCGTCACCGTCCACGTCTTCCGCGATGGTCAGTGCGGCCAGCGTCAGACCGTCGATCTAGGAAAAATCCAGTCTGTCTGTCCGCGGCGTGGCTGCCGGCGACGATGTCGGCGACGTCACTGCCGGTGTCGCCCGCGGCAAGCGCATAGGTGATGCCACCAGAGACCATGTACTCGACGCCGGCACCGGCAAAGTGGTCTTTGACTTCAATGTGGTAGCTGGGTTCGGAAGGGTCGCGGAAGCGATACGGTTTGGACGGCGTGTCGATGATCAGGTCGTCGTCGATGCGTATGGCCGACGCCCACGCCTGGTAACCGAGCGACGCGCTCTGGTACAGCCGCCCGACGTTGATTATGGTGTCGATCGCAGCGTCGTATCCCTGGTCGTCGACAACGAAGTTATGGAACGACGCATCTCCACGCCGCAGGTCGTACACATCGGCGCCGTCGCCGCCGACCAGGGTGTCCCAGTCAGTCGCCGCGCTGGTGCCGTAGGAGACGAAGGTGTCGCTGTCTGCGGTACCCGACAGCATGTCTGCGAGCGTTGTTCCAATGAATTCGGCCATGACGTATTCCGTTTACTTGATTGCCGCCGGCGTCTGCCGGGTCTGCGTTGCACGACGGTGCGGGTTGCCGCGTCCCCCTGACGCATCCCGGCAATGCTGACACAGACGACGCTGAAAAACCCGGTTTAGGGTCCGGGTGCCACTGAATTCATGCGAATTGCCGAATCTATTGCCTTTTTCTCATGCAGGGCGCGCATGACTTGGCTGGCCCTGCTCAGGTCAACAGGTGTTCGAGGACCTTCTCATACATGGCGGACAGCCGGTCGAGGTCATCGACGGCGACACATTCGTC
>Ga0116152_10001595_pt1 | contig 18619 bp, 15 predicted proteins | sample AD_UKC119_MetaG_FD_89894 | JGI IMG/M metagenome (GOLD analysis project Ga0116152, IMG submission 89894) | Active sludge microbial communities of municipal wastewater-treating anaerobic digesters from Hong Kong - AD_UKC119_MetaG | ecosystem: Engineered > Bioreactor > Anaerobic > Digestate... | reverse complement strand
GTTCCATCGGTTTTACGGGCGATTTCTACATCGAGCCCAAGCCCAAAGAGCCCATGAAGCACCAGTATGATTTTGATGCCGCAACAGCGATCGGCTTTGTGCGCCAGTATGGGCTGGACAAGGATTTCAAAATGAACATCGAGGCCAACCACGCAACGCTGGCCGGCCATACCTTCCAGCACGATCTGCGCATTTCCGCAATGAACGGGATGCTTGGCTCCATCGACGCCAATCAGGGCGACCTGCTGCTGGGCTGGGATACCGACGAGTTCCCCTTCAACGTGTACGAAAGCACGATGTGCATGTACGAAGTGCTGAAGGCCGGCGGCCTGACCGGCGGCTTCAACTTCGACGCGAAAAATCGCCGCCCCTCGTATACGCTGGAGGATATGTTCCACGCCTTTATCCTCGGCATGGATACCTTTGCGCTTGGCCTGATCAAGGCTGCGGAGCTGATTGAGGACGGCCGTATCGACACGTTTGTCAAGGATCGCTATCAAAGCTACGCCAACACCGAAATCGGGCAGAAAATCCGCGCCGGCAAAGCCACGCTGGAAGAATGTTCCGCGATTGCCGTTAAGAACGGAGCGCCGGAGCTGCCCGGCAGCGGCAAGCAGGAGTATCTGGAGAGCGTCGTTAATCAGATTATGTTTCAGTAGACCGCTGCAGCACCGCGGCCGCGATTTCATCGGCACATCGTCAATCAAGCATATAAAACTGGCTAGGAGACGAACATCATGAGCGATCAATACCTGCTGGGTATCGACCTGGGCACCAGCGGCACCAAAACCGTCCTGTTTCATCAGGACGGTTCGGTGATTGCATCTTCCACAGTTGAGTATCCCATGAGCCAACCGGAAAACGGCTGGGCGGAGCAAGCCCCCGAGGATTGGTGGAATGCCGCCGTGCAAACCATCTCTTCGGTGCTGCAAAAAAGCGGCGTTGATCCCGCAGCTATCGCGGGTCTGGGTATTTCCGGCCAGATGCACGGCCTGGTCATGCTGGATGAAGCGGGCAGCGTATTGCGCCCGTCCATTATCTGGGCCGACCAGCGCACCGGCAAGGAATGTGAGGAGATTACCGAGATCATCGGCGCCGAGCGCCTGATCGAGATCACGGCAAATCCCGCGCTCACAGGCTTCACGGCAGGTAAGATCCGCTGGGTGCAAAAGCATCAGCCGGAGATTTATGCAAAGTGCCGCCATATCCTGCTGCCAAAGGATTATCTGCGCTATATGCTTACCGGCGACTTTGCCACCGAGGTCAGCGACGCCAGCGGCATGCAGCTGCTGGATGTGCCTAAACGCTGCTGGAGCGACGAAATGCTGACGAAGCTTGGTATTGACAAGTCCTATCTGGCTAAGGTTTACGAAAGCCCGGAGGTAACCGGTCACATCAGCGCGCAAGCCGCGAAGCTGACCGGTCTTTCCGAAAAAACGCTGGTGGTCGGCGGTGCGGGCGACAATGCCGCGGCGGCCGTCGGCACGGGCGTTGTGGCGGACGGGCGCGCCTTTACCACCATCGGTACCTCCGGTGTGGTCTTTGCGCATACCGACAAGCTTGCCATCGATCCCAAGGGCCGCGTGCACACCTTCTGCTGCGCGGTGCCCGGCGCATGGCATGTGATGGGCGTTGTGCAATCGGCAGGCCTATCGCTTAAATGGTTCCGCGATACCTTCTGCACATCTGAAATGGAAACCGCCGCACAGATGGGCGTCGACCCCTATCAGCTGATGGATATCGAAGCGGCTAAGAGCCCGATTGGCGCCAACCGGCTGCTGTATTTGCCTTACCTTATGGGCGAGCGTACCCCGCATCTGGATCCGGACTGCCGCGGTGTGTTCTTCGGTCTGTCCGCGATGCATCAAAAGCGCGACCTGATGCGCGCGGTGTTTGAGGGCGTTACCTATGCGCTCAACGACAGCCTGCATATTCTGGATGATATGGGCGTCAAGCCCGCACAGATGCTGGCAACGGGCGGCGGCGGCCGATCGGAATTCTGGCGGCAGATGCTGGCGGACGTATTTGACTGCAAGGTGGTTACCACCAACAGCAAGGAAGGTCCCGCCCTGGGCGTAGCGATCCTTGCGGGTGTCGGCGCGGGGCTGTATCCCTCGGTAAAGGAAGCCTGCGACTCGATGATCAAGACCGGCGGCGAACAGCTGCCCGTTAAAGACAATCAGCCGGCCTATGCCAGGTGCTACAAGCAGTACACAGCGCTGTATCCCGATATGAAGGAAGCTTTCAAACGTCTTACAAAGTAAATTCCTCTTTTCTCCTTTCTTTATATGAAGGAAGCAAGTCGTATCGGCTTGCTTCCTTCAGCCTTTTTGCGGAGGTTTGGCATGCTGGACAACTGTGGATTTGATCTATGGGCGGAATCGTACGATGATTCCGTCAAACATGCGGAGGAAAATGATCAGTACCCCTTCGCGGGGTACTCCCGCCTGATGAATGCGGTATATGGCACGGTCAGGCGGCATGCGCCGGCAAAGGTGTTGGATGTCGGGTTTGGTACCGCGCTGCTTGCAAAAAAGCTGTATGACGTGGGCTGTGAGATTACGGGCATCGATTTTTCCGACGAGATGATCGCATTGGCACAGCCGAAAATGCCCAAGGCAAGGCTGCTGCAGTGGGATTTCACCCAGGGACTGCCGCCTGCGGTGGCGGGCGAAACCTTTGATTTCATCATCAGCACCTATGCGCTGCACCACCTTGCGGAGGGGGAGCAGCAGGATTTCGTGCTTGCGCTTTTACAGCTGCTAAAGCCGCAGGGCAAGCTGCTGATCGATGATGTTTGCTTCCCCACAGAGGAAGCGCTCCGGCAATGCCGGCAGGCATGCGGCGATGGCTGGGACGATGAGGAGAACTACTTCGTCTATGCCAAGCTGTGGCAACAACCGGAAGGCTTTGCCGCCTCATTCCATCCCTTTTCCTTTTACAGCGGCGTCATCGAGATTGCTCGAACGTAGTTAATCGGCGTGGGGTGGATTTGAATGGAATTTGCACAAGGAATCCAGCGATCGTTCCAGAAATGATGTATCATGAATTTGCCGTATAAAGTACACACAGGGGGGAGAGCGTTTTGCGGGCAATCTGCATCCTGGGAAGTCCGAAGCAAAACGGAAACACCGCGGCGATCGCGGCGGAAATCCTGCGCGGGCTGGAAGCGCAGGGCGTGCAAACGGCGCTTGTGCAGCTGAGCACGCTTAATATCGGGTACTGCCGCGGCTGCAAAGCCTGCTATCAAACCGGCCGGTGTGTGCAGTCAGACGACGTGGCCGGTGTTGTGGACGCGATGCTGGCTGCCGATCTGGTACTCGTTGCTTCACCGTCGTATTGGGGCGACGTAACGGGACAGATGAAGGTGTTTATCGACCGATGCACGCCGTACTGCAATCAAAATGCAGCAAGGCGGGCGATAACGACAGCGGCAAAGGGTGCGGCGGTTGCGATCAGGGCCGGAAGCAGCAAACAGGAAAACCTGCAGCTTGTACACACGATCGGGCATTTTCTGGGGCACCTGGAGATTCCGCTTCTTGATTTCTTTACCGTAGAGGGCATCGATACGCAAGACGATCTGCAAAATCGACCGCAGGTGCTGCGGGATGCCTTTGCGTTTGGACAAAGGCTTGCAGGGGCTGTTCGCTGACGAAAAAAATGAAATAATGCGGAGAAGCATAGCACGGCTTGCTTCCCGCTTCCATTTTGACTATAATTATTGTTACAGAGATAAAAACAGAAAGGGGCGATCGTATGCGCGGCTTGCTTCGGGTGTTGCTTACTTTCGTTGCGATTGTTTTAGTTGTGATCGTGGCAGTGCTGGCATTTCTCTCAATTACGGAATACCGCCCTGCCGATACGGAAACGGTAACGGCTACCATGGGCGTCAAACATCATTTTGTGGAGATCGGAACCACGTACCATATGGTTACGCTGAACATCGGCTACGGTGCGCTGGGGCGCGACAGCGACTTCTTTATGGATGGCGGGGACGATGTTATGCCCGACAGCCAGGATGTGGTGGAGGATAACCTATCCGGCATTCTCAGCGCCCTGTACAGCCAGCAGGCTGATTTGGTGCTGCTGCAGGAAGTGGATATCAGCTCCAAACGCAGCTACTATATAGATGAAGCGGAATATTTCCGCGCCGGTCTTTCCATGGGCAAGGCATTTGCGTATAACTTCAAGGTTCGGTTTGTGCCGTATCCCATTCCGTTTATCGGTAAGGTGGAAAGCGGGCTGATGACGCTCAGCAATTTGAAGGTGGAAAGCGCTAAGCGCATCTCCCTGCCGACAACCTCCGGCTGGCCCATTCGTACGGCAAACCTCAAACGGGCGCTGCTCGTGGAGTATCTGCCCATCGACGGCACCGATCAGTATCTTGTGCTGATCAACCTGCATCTGGAAGCCTATACCACGGGAGAGGCAAGACAAAAACAGCTGGATGTGCTGTTCTCCCTGATGGAAGACGAATATAAGGCGGGCAATTACGTGATCGCCGGCGGCGACTTCAACGCCAATTTCCCCGGAGCGGAGAGCCTGTATCCGATTACGGACGACTCGGTTTGGGTGCCCGGCGATCTGCAGCTGGATGATCTGCCCAATCACTTCGACTACGCCTACGAGCTGGATGTGCCCACCTGCCGCTCCATGGATAAGCCTTACGACGGCAACCGCGAGGACCATATCATGTATGTGATCGACGGCTATATCGTTTCCGATAATATCAAGGTAAATGACATCCAGAATATTGATTTGAACTTCGAAAACACGGATCACCAACCGGTAGCGATAGACTTTACATTAAAATGAAGAAAGATTTCGTCATCAAGGGCCATATCATCTGGAGCGACAGCCTCAAACACTTAAACGCGATCCCGCATGGGTACCTGGTATGCGAAGGCGGGCTGTGCACGGGCGTGTTTCGCGCACTTCCTGATCGCTATGCCCACCTGCCGCTCAAGGACTACGGCGGACACCTGATCATGCCGGCCGTGTATGATCTGCATCTGCACGCGCCGCAACTGGCATATTGCGGTATGGGCATGGATCTGGAGCTGATCGATTGGCTGAATGCCTATGCGTTTCCCGAAGAGGCGAAGTTTGCCGATTTAGACTATGCACGGCGTGCCTATACGGTGTTTGCGGATACGCTGCGCAGCAGCTATACCGCGCGGTTTTGCTGCTTTGCCACGATGCATGCGCCCGCTACGCTGCTGCTGGCTGAGCTGCTGGAGGCATCCGGCCTGCGCGGCTATGTGGGCAAGGTGAGCATGGATCGCAATGCGCCCGCCGACCTGTGCGAGCCGTCGGCTGAGGCGGCGGCGCGGGACTGTGAGCAATGGATTGTCGATATGCAGGCACGGTTTACAAACATCAAACCCATGCTTACTCCGCGCTTTATCCCCTCGTGCTCCGATGCGCTGATGGAACGGCTGCACAAGCTGGCGGACAAGTACGGCGTGCCTGCGCAGTCGCATCTGTCCGAAAATCACGATGAAATCGCCTGGGTAAAGGCACTGTGTCCGACGAGCAAAAACTACGCTTCGGTGTACGATCATTTCGGCATGCTGTCGGCAAACGCCGTGATGGCGCACGTGGTGTATCCGCAGGACGAGGAGATTACGCTGCTCAAGCAGCGGCGTACGATGGTTGCGCACTGTCCGGCCAGCAACACCAACTTACGCTCGGGTATAGCGCCGGTGCGCAGGCTGCTGTCCGCGGGCGTGCGCGTAGGTCTGGGCAGCGATGTGGCGGGCGGAGAGAGTATCGATATGCTGCGCGCCGCTGCCGAAGCCATTCAGGCCAGCAAGCTGTATTGGCGGCTGATTGATCAGGCGGCGCCGGCGCTTACCTTTCCGGAGGTATTCTATATGGCCACCAAGGGCGGCGGTTCCTTCTTCGGCAAGGCCGGCAGCTTTGAGCCCGGGTATATGCTGGATGCGCTGGTACTGGATGACAGGGCGCTGCGCACGACCTGCGATCTCACCTTGCCCCAGCGGCTGGAGCGTGCGCTGTACCGGTCCGCCGAGATCAAGCTGACACAGAAATATGTGGATGGAACGCCCCTTTTTGAGGAACCGGTAACAAAGCCGTGACAGCGTAAAATTACCGGATTGGCAGGAAAGATAAATTTTTCAGGGTTTTCAAAGGATAATATTATATTTCTGCGCGCTATCGCTTGTTCGGCAAGGGATAGCGTGTTCTGTTGCCTGAATTCAGCGGGACATATATCGCCACGCGGGACAAAATAGTGCTTGCATAACCATTAGTTTTCGTGTATGATGAATCCAAGTGGTACGACTAATGCCCATAGGGCAAAATTCGTCCCGATTATATGGAATCATAAAGGAGGAGCAGTTCATATGGAACGAGTGTACAATTTCTCGGCAGGTCCCGCCGTGATGGATGAAGGCGTATTGCAAAAGGCGGCCAGCGAGCTGGTTTGCTACAAGGATAAGGGCATGAGCGTGATGGAGATGAGCCATCGCACGTCCATGTTTATGGATATTTATAACGAAGCGGTTGCGCTGGTGCGGGAAGTGCTTTCCGTGCCGGACGATTATGCCGTACTGTTTATGCAGGGCGGTGCCACGCTGCAGTTCAGCGGCGTTCCGCTGAACCTGATGTCGGATTCCAAGGTTGCCGATTATATCGATACAGGCAATTTTGCGCACCTGGCGCTCAAGGAAGCGGAAAAATACGGCACGGTGAATGTCGCCGCCACCAGCCTGGCGGAAAACTACACCTTTATCCCCGAGATGGACACCCTGCAGCTGACCACCGGCGCTGACTATGTGTATATCACCACCAACAATACCATCTACGGCACGCGCTACGTTGATTTCCCCGACACGAAGGGCGTTCCGCTGGTTGCTGATATGTCCTCCAACATTGCGTCCCAGCCGATGGATGTCAGCAAATTCGGCGTGATCTTTGCCGGCGCGCAGAAGAATATCGGCCCCGCGGGTATCTGCCTGATGCTGATCCGCAAAGACCTGCTGGGCAAGCAGAGCCCGATCTGTCCCAAGCTGATGAACTGGAAGCTGCAAGCGGAAAAGGACAGCATGCTCAATACCCCCAACACCTGGGGCATCTATATGATGAAGCTGGTGTTTGCCTGGATGAAGGAAAAGGGCGGCATTGACGCGTTTTATGAGAACAACCAGAAAAAAGCGGCGCTGCTGTACGACTATATCGACAACAGCAAGCTGTTCTCCAATCCCGTGCAGAAGAAGTACCGCTCGTTGATGAACGTGACCTTTGTTACCGGCGATATCGATAAGGACGCGGCGTTTGTGAAGATGTGCACGGCCAACGGTCTGCAAAACATCAAGGGCCACCGCAACGTGGGCGGCATGCGTGCCAGCATCTACAACGCCATGCCGATGGCCGGCGTGGAAAAGCTGGTGCAAGTGATGCGCGAATTTGAAAAACAAAACCTGTAATACGGAGGAGCAGCATGTATAAAATTCAAACACTCAATGCAATCTCGGATATCATTCACGACTATTTAAGCGCCGAAAACTATCTAATCGCCAAGGAAGAGCCCGTGCCGGACGGTATTTTGGTCCGCTCTGCCGATATGCACTCCATGGAACTGCCCGACAGCCTGCTGGCGATTGCACGCGCCGGCGCCGGCACGAACAATATCCCCATTGCCGAGTGCACCAAGCGCGGCATCGCCGTGTTCAACACCCCGGGCGCCAATGCCAACGCCGTGGCAGAACTGGTGATCTGCGGGCTGATGCTGTGCAGCCGTAATGTGGCCGGCGGCATCGAATGGGTGCAGACCGAGCTTAAGGATAAGGGCGACGAGGTTGCCAAGCTGGTTGAAAAAGGCAAAAAGCAGTTTGTCGGGCCCGAGGTACGCGGCAAGACGCTCAGCGTGATCGGCCTGGGCGCGATCGGCGCCATCGTGGCCAATGCCGCCGCGCAGGGCCTGGGGATGAACGCCATCGGGTTTGACCCCTTCATCAGCGTGGAGAGCGCATGGTCCCTCAGCCGTTCCATCAAGCGCTACAGCAACATGGATGAAGCCTATGCGCAGGCGGACTACCTGACGCTGCATGTGCCGCTGACCGACAGCACGAAGCATATGATCAATGCCGACGCGATTGCCAAAATGAAGGACGGCGTGCATATTCTCAACTTCAGCCGCGGTGATCTGGTGGATCCGCAGGCAATGATCGCGGCGCTGGAATCCGGCAAGGTTGCCGGACATGTGACCGATTTCCCGTGCGCGGAGCTCATCGGTGTCAAGAATGCCATCCTTATTCCGCATCTGGGCGCCAGCACCCCCGAAAGCGAAGAAAACTGTGCCAGCATGGCCGCGCAGGAAATCCGGAATTATCTGGAAAACGGACAGATACAAAACTCCGTCAATCTGCCGGAGATCACGCTGGGATACAGCGAGGGCAGCCGTGTGCAGATCATCCATGATAATGTGCCTAACATGGTGTCCGCGATTTCGACGGCAATCAGCGCCAAGCACATTAACATCAACAACATGCAAAACAAGAGCCGCAAAGAGGTGGCCGTGACGGTGCTGGAGCTGGATACCCATCCGGACGACGCACTGATTGCCGAGCTTAAAGCAATCCCGGGCATCATCCGCGTTCGCACCTTCCATTAACAGTAATTATCAATCCAATCAAAACGGGCGGCTGAAAAGCGGCTCGTTTTGTTTGTTGAAAAATAATATGACATACAGCTGTCATATACACTGCGGTATCCTATGGATGATGATATCAATCGATAGGAGGGAATTTGAATGGAAGGTAAGATTTGTCAATGCTGCGCCATGCCGATGGGAGATACGGATGAGCTGTACGGCACCAACGCCGACGGCAGCAAGTGCGACGAGTACTGCAAGTACTGCTATACGGACGGAAAGATACAGTTTGAAGGAACGATGGAAGAGATGATTGATTTCTGCGTTCCCATCATGGTGAAACAAGATCCGGCAATGACGGAGGAGACTGCGCGGAAGCTAATGGCGGATGTTTTGCCAACATTGAAGCATTGGAAACGGTAATTGCAATTCGGCAGGAGAGCGGCAGCCCATAGCGGACGGCTGCTCTTTTTACTGTGTCCATTGACAGCGCAATCCGCCTATTTTATAGTGAATACAGATGAAAAAGCAAGATATCCCCGAAAGGAGCGGCGTATGCAGCGAAAGGCTTACGAAGACCACCTGCGAAAACAGGAAATGGCGGAAACTGAAATCATCATACGATGCGAAGCCATCCAAACCTTTCTCCGGCGACTGGAACAATCGGGCGTAGATGCCGCCTTGGCCGATAAGGAAGATTTTTATCGGATTGCCGAAGATATGATCGCCGAGGGCAGCAATACGATAGAAAACTTTGATGCGGTATGCGAATATCTGCTGTGGGCAGACCTGCGCGCACAGTATATCGCTTTAACTGAAATTACGGATTGCTATAACGGCATGGATACGCTGGCTGAAGCCGTGGAAGCGCGTCACGGAACGGATATCCGCAGACAAATCTTTACGGACCCTGCACCGCCGTTAGGGGCAAGGGAAGCGGAGCGCTGCGCCTATACCCGCACGGTGATGCGGCGGATGGCCGACCTGCTGACGGAGGAAGAGGCGCAGGCGGCGTGGTTTGAAGTACAGCATGGTATCCCGAAAAGTTACTGGAAGCGTTACGATGCACGGGAGCGGGAGCAAGCCGTACCGGGCGAGACGGTAGAAGCGTTTCTGCAACGGAAACGAAGGGAACGCAACCAAAATGTGCAGCGCATGCATGATCAAAATGCGCTTTGGTTTACCATGGAGATCACCGATGAGGTGCTGGATTTTGTGATCCATGACCTGCATATGCAGATCGGAGAGCACAACGGCAGAAAGGGAATCATCATTACCAAGGTGCCCTATCAGCCCGCAAAGGTTCTCCATGCGGCTGATGCGAAGATGAAACGGTATTATGCCTGCCACTGCCCGCTGACGCGCGAGGCGATCCTGCGGGAGGAACCGATATCACCGTTTGGCTGTTATTGCAGCCTGGGGCATGCCAGCCATTTTCTCAAGGGCCTGGGCCTGGAGCTGCAAGGCGAGGTGCTGCAAAGCGTGGTACAGGGCGATGAACGGTGCCGCTTTATCTTCTACCTGCCGGAGGATGCCGGCAGGCGTGATGCGTAATCTGGCATGGTGTCTGCAAAACAAGTTTTTTTGACGCCCTGACCGGACGGCGATTGCCGTCCGGTTTTATGTCCCGCGAATCGGCGAATATACTTCCTTTGCAAAGCGTTGTATTGCATAAAAATGAATTTTATTTTCCCGTATTGACAACTAAAAAAAGGCATGCTACAATAGGCCATAAGTTGAGTAAACGTTTACCCAATCATCGAACTTCATAAGGAGGTACCACTCATGAAAAAAACCCTCGCATTTCTTCTGATGACGGTCATGCTGATTACCAGCATCGGCTTTGCCGCCGCGGAGGACAAGGAAACCGTCCAGGTCGCTTATCTGTTGGCTATGAATGCCGCGGAAGAGCGCGATTTGGTGCAGGATGCCGTCAATGAGCGTCTTGCCGAACTCGGATACGATTTTGAGATCGAATTCGTCTGCATTGATTTTGCGTCATGGGCGACACAAATCAACCTGATGCTGACGGACGGAAGCATTGATCTGTTCAATGCCTGCTTTATGTCCAGCATCTCCGTACTGGCGGATCAAGGCTCCATTGAGCCCGTAGACGAGCTGTTTGCCGAGTATGGCCAGGGTATCCTGGACGCGCTTGGCGACTACATCGATTGTGCCCGCGTGGGCGGTGTGCTGTACGGTGCGCCTAAGGTAAACGCGTTCTCCTCCGCGCTTATGTTCCTGATGGATAAGGATATCTGCGATGAGCTGGGAATTGATCCCCAAACCATTACGGATTTTGCTTCCCTGACCGAAGCATTGAAGGTTGTGCACGCCGCGTATCCCGATATGACCATGATTGCCAACGGCAACGGCGGCGATTATATGGACACGTTTGATACCGATTTGCTCGGCACCTCCGATCCGCTGGGCGCGCTGATGCTTGCGGAAGACTCCACAAGCCTGACCGTGCAGAACTACTACACCAGCGATACGTTCAAAAACCTGCTGTCCTATGTGAAAACGTGGTCGGATGAAGGCTTCTTCATGAAGGACCCGCTCAACGCGCAGGACGGTTCCATGGCCTATCTGTCCAATGGGCAGGCGTTCGGCTCTTTCGTATCCTACAGCGACGAAGCTACGGCGCTGAGCGTGCAGGAAAAGGCCGTCGGCAAGGACTTGTATGCGGCGCAGATCACGCAGGACGCATGGGCCACCACCAGCAATGTAAACGGCATGACATGGTGCATCCCCGCGCTGAGCGAGCATCAGGTAGCCGCCACGCAGTTCCTCAATCTGCTGTTTACCGATGCTGATATCTCCAATCTCGTGTGCAACGGCATTGAAGGCGTCCACTATGTGGTGACCGATGAAGGCAACATCACCTTCGCGGGCGACCTCAATCCCGTAACCACCGGCTGGCCCTCGGGCATGGGCACCTTCTGGCCCAACATCTGCATCACCTATCCGTGGGCGCCCGACGCTGCCGATGTGTACGACAACTGGCTGGCCTCCAATGAGACCTGCATGAAGTCTCCGGCACTCGGATTTGCGTTTGATTCATCCGTGGTGTCCGATGAAGTGGCGGCATGCTCTACCGTGGTGGATAAGTACATCGCGGCGCTGCTGCTCAACATCGGCGATACCGATGCGCTGTACCAGTCGCTGATCGACGAGCTGGACGCAGCCGGAATCAACGATATTATTGCGGCCAAGCAGGAACAGCTGAACGCCTGGGCAGCCGAATAAACCAACCCCCACGACACAACACACGCAGGGCGGCGCGGTGCTACGGCGCCGTCCTGCGCACTTTTTCGGAAGGGGAAAGAACATGCAATCCGCTTTTAAAGGATTACGCCGCAAGCTGAAACGGTATATGCCGCTGTATATCATGATGCTTCCGGGCCTGGCTTATATCATCGTCAATAACTACATTCCGCTGGCGGGCCTGCAGCTTGCGTTTAAGAAATTCAAGTACGCAAAAGGAATTTGGGACAGTCCCTGGAACGGAATCAAGAACTTTACATATCTGTTCAAGACAGGGGATGCATGGGTTATCATCCGTAATACTTTGGGATATAACCTTATTTTTATCATCCTGGGTACAATTTTCGCGATCCTTGTCGCCATTTTGCTTAATGAGATTCATCTAAAAAAAGTGCAGCAGGTTTATCAAACGGTTGTTTTAATCCCGTATCTGATTTCGTATGTAATCGTGAGCTACATTACGTATGCCCTGCTTGGCGAAAGCAACGGCATGATCAATAACTCCATTTTAGTCCCGCTGGGGTTGCAGCCCGCGTCTTTTTATACCGATCCGAAGTACTGGCCGTATATCCTGACAACAGTACAGCTGTGGAAAACCTTCGGATACAGCTCTATCATCTATTTCGCCACCATCATCGGTATCGACAAGGCCTATTACGAGGCTGCCGTTGTGGATGGCGCCGGTACCTGGAAGCAGATCACCAGCATCACGCTGCCGATGATCAAGCCCGTGATCATAACGCTGACGCTTTTATCTATCGGGCGCATTTTCTATTCGGACTTCGGTCTGTTCTATCAGGTGCCGATGAACACCGGCCTTTTGTACGATGCGACCAATACCATCGATACCTATGTGTATCGCGGCCTGCTGGAGACCAACGATGTCGGGCGGGCGTCCGCAGCCGGTTTTATCCAGTCGGTGCTGGGGTTTCTGCTGGTGCTGGGCACCAATGCCGCCGTACGCGCCATCGAAAAAGATCAGGCATTATTTTAGACAGGAGGGGAAACCATGAGCTTTTACGGAAAACGGTTTTCGGTTTTTGCCAACATTGTGTTAATCCTGCTGTCGCTTACGTGCGTACTGCCGCTGCTGCTGCTGCTCACGTCCTCGCTGACCTCGGAGGATTCGCTGATGCACTACGGCTATTCGCTGTGGCCCAGAGAATGGAGCTTTGAGTCCTATAAATATCTGTGGTACAGCCGCGCACAAATCCTCAACGCCTATAAGATGACGATTTTGGCAACCACGGTGGGCACGCTGTCCAACCTGACCATTACGACGCTGATGGCGTATCCGTTGTCGCGCAAGGGATTGCCCGGGCGGTATTTCTTCTCCTTTGCGGTGTTTTTCACACTGCTGTTCAACGGCGGCATGATCCCCAGCTACCTGATGTGGGTACAGGTGTTCCACATCAAGGATACGTTTTGGGCGTTGATCCTGCCCAATCTTTTGATGAACGGCTTTGGCGTGATCGTCATGCGTACGTTCTTTTCCACCAATATCCCAGACGAAGTGCTGGAAGCCGCGCGTATAGATGGTGCAGGCGAAACGCGCACGCTGATTACCGTTGTGCTGCCGCTGTCCACACCGATCTTGTCCACTATTGCGCTGCTTTCGGGCCTGGCGTACTGGAACGACTGGATCAACGGTCTGTATTACCTGGTCAAGCGTACAGACTACTATACCATCCAAAACCTGCTCAACCGCCTGATTGCCAGTGCGGACTTTATCGCAAACAACGCGGCCAACTCCGCGCTGACCGCGGGGGTTACGGTGCCGAGCGTAGGCATCCGCATGGCGATTGCCGTAATCGCGCTGGTGCCGATTATGATGATTTATCCGTTTTTGCAGCGCGGCTTTGTCAAAGGTATCGTGATTGGCAGCGTAAAGGGATAAGGCACAAAAATACCAATATCAAAGGGGGATATATCAGTGCGACTGCAAAACCAGGATGTTCTGCCATTTGAGGCTTCACAGCCGGAAGCGGTTGGCATTCCCTCGCAATCGATCTTACGGTTCCTGCAATCTCTGGAGGAGCACCGGTACCGTCTGCACGCCTTTTTGCTGATGCGCCGCGGCAGGCTTTGCTTTGCCGGCGCAAGCGCGCCCTACACGCTGCGCACGCCGCATCGGGTTTACTCGGCGGGCAAGTCCATCCTGGCATTAAGCGCCTGCCGCGCCATGCAGGACGGCAAACTGCAGCCGACGGATTCCATTGCGCAGTATTACCGTGACGTCCTGCATGGGGATACACGCTTTGACGGCATGACGGTGGACAGCCTGCTCACCATGCGTTCCGGGCAGGTGGACGATCCGTTTTTGGCAATTCTTAAGGATCTGGATGCTGATCTGGCACGCCTGTTTTTTACCGTGCCGCCGGTGGAAACACCGGGCAAAACCTTTCGCTATAACAATACGATTCCAAGCGTGCTCTCCGAAACCGTGGAGCGTGCCGTCGGGATTCCGTTTGAAGCTTACCAGCAAAACCACTTTACAGGTCCGATGAACGCGCCGATCTTCGCGCCGACCAACACCAAAGGGCAGTACAATCCGGTGGTAATGGCGATGTCCGCCGTAACGCTGATGAAGTTCACCCACCTGTTTTTGGAAGAAGGGCTTTGGGAGGGAAAGCAGCTGGTGGATCCCGCGATCATCCGCGAATGTGTGCGCGAGCATACGCAAACGGGAATGACCGGCAATGCCGCCGGCTACGGATGGCAGATTTGGCGCAACGCCTTTGGCGGATACCGCATGGATGGCGGCTTTGGCCAATTTGGCATTGTGCTGCCCAAGCAGGATTTGGCCGCTGTAATCCTTTCGGATATGCCGGATCCCTCCTTTGCGCTGGAAGCCTTTGCCGATGAGATCGTAGAAAACCTTTCGCCCGCTCCGCTGGAGGCGGATATTGCCTTGCAGCAGGAATTGGTTTCCTGCGCAAACCGGATGTCCCTGGCACCCAAAGGCGGCGTGGTACATTCGCCGCTGGAAGAACGCTGGTTTGCCGGCCGCTATCGCTTTTTACAGCCCGCGATAGACCTGCGCTTTTTGGCGGATGATGAGGCGCTGGGCATTGTGCTTACCGAAAACGGAGATGAGCAAACGTACAGCTGCGGATTGAACGGGCAATGGCTGCTCAATGACCGTCACCTGCTGGTGGCGCCGGAGTGTACGGTGGATAACGGCGTGTACTGCCTGGATCAGGATGCGTGCTTTTTGACGGCGGTTTGGCGGGACCACGCTACGCTGGAGATCACGTCCAAAAGCCTGGCGGCACAGGGTGAGTATCTGTACCGGTTTATGTTTCAGGATGGTGGGATTACCCTTACCTATCCGCCGCACCCCTGCCGCGGTTGGCCGAATTTAGCGCATGCGGAAATCCTGCATGGGAAGGGAGCCGGGCTTTGATGAACGCTCCCGCCGGCGAAGAACGGCTTTTCAACAGGACCTATCTGTCGCTGTTTTTAATCAATATGATCGTATCGGCAAGCTTTTCCATGGTGGCTACCACCATATCGCTGTATGTGACCGGCTTTGGTGAAACCGCGGCGGTTGCCGGCACCGTGGTGGGTGTGCTGTCCGTCGCGTCGCTGTGCGTGCGCCCGTTCAGCGGCATATTGAGCGATCAGCTCAACCGCAAGCTATTGCTTACGGTATCGCTCCTTGGCATCAGCTTGGCGATGGCCGGCTGCGGGTTAACCCGCTCGGTTCCGCTGCTGATCGCGTTTCGCGTGCTCCACGGCCTGTCTTTCTCCATTGCGACAACGGTTACCATGGCGCTGGTGGCGGGATCAGTTCCGCAGGCAAAGATGGCGCAGGGACTTGGCTATTTTGCGGTGGGGCAGACCATTACGGCCGCTTTCGCACCGTCTCTTGGCATTTGGTTGGGGGAAAGCTTTGGCTTCTCTATCACCTTTCTCAGCGCTTCAGTATTGATTTTAATGGCGCTGGCATTGGCAATGTTTATTGTTCCCTCGCAGGGCAAGAAACACTTCCGCCTCGGCCATCGGCTGACGGTGGCGGATTTTATCTCCCGCGAGGCGCTGCCGTTTGGGATTTTAGCGATTGTCGTGTCCGGCGCAACGGGATTGGAAAACAGCTTTGTGGCGCTGTACGGCCAACAGCTGTCGATGGGCAATGTCGGCTGGTATTTCACCATCGGCGCCGTGGCTCTGTTTATCTCCAGGCTGTCCAGCGGCAAGCTGGCGGATAAGCATGCCGCGCCCGTTATCTATGCGGGGCTTGGCATGATGTCGGCCGCGTTTGTGCTGCTGGGGATCGCATCGGTCGGCAGCGCGCTGATCATCTTTGCGGCGGCGGCTATGCTCAAGGCGCTCGGCCTTGGCGCGGTACAGCCCACCCTGCAGGCCAGCAGCATGCGCTCGGTGCCGGTGGAGCGGCGCGGTGCGGCATCGTGCACGTATTATCTGGGCGCGGACATCGGCCAGGCGGTAACCCCCGTGCTGGGCGGCGTGATTGCCGGTGTGCGCGGGTATCCTGTTATGTTTATGCTCTTTGCCCTGCCGCAGCTGATCGGCATCGGGTTTTATGTATGGCTCAGGCACCGCCGTGCCGTTTGATGGGAAAGGAATGATATGATTATGACGGAACTCAAGCGCGTAACCCCCGAAAGCGTCGGCATTTCGAGCAGGGATTTGCTTTCCATGCTCAAGGAACTGGAAGCCTGCGGCACCGAGCCGCACGGGCTGATGGTGACCCGCCACAGCAAGGTGGTATTGGAGTGCTGGTGGGCACCGTTTACCCGCGAAACAAAGCACATCTGCCACTCGTTTGGCAAATCCTATGTGGCAACCGCCGTCGGCGCGGCCTGTACCGACGGGCTGCTTTCGGTGGAGGACCGCATTGCCGATATCTTTCGCGATGACCTCAAGCAGCTGGGGATTCCCGATAGCGGCAACATGGCCAAGCTAAAGGTAAAGCATGTGCTGACCATGACCAACGGTATGAGCGTGCATGCGCCCAGCGGCGAGCACATGATACGAAATTACCTGGCAACGGCTGTGGATCGGGAGCCCGGCAGCGTGTTTATGTACAACACAACCGGTTCGTGCATGCTCAGCGAGATCGTACGCCGCGCCACCGGAAAATCAGTATACGATTATCTGAAGGAACGGGTATTTAATACTATCGGGATCAATACGGATCACCTGGCATGGATGACATTCAAAAACGGACTGCATGCCGCGCCTGCCGTGGCATCGAGCACCGAAAACAACCTGCGGCTTGGGCTTTTATACCTGCAAAACGGACGCTGGGATGGAAAAACAGTGATCGATGAGCACTGGATCAAGGCCGCGACCAGCAAGCAGATAGATAACGAAACCGGCGGGTACGGCTACCAGCTGTGGATGCACCGGCAGCCCGGTGTGTTCAAGTTCTGCGGCGGTCATGGACAGGACAGCGTGATGAGCCGTCCGCTTGATCTGGCGTTTTCCATTCAGCAGGCAGGCAGCGAGCCGCATGATACCGCGGCTTACGACGCCGTACTGAGTAAATATCTGCTTTTAAAAACCTTGCCCGATACCCTGCCGGAGGATCCGCAGGCATATGAAAAGCTGCGGGAATATGCGGCGTCGCGCCGTCTGCCCGATGGCGCCAGCGCCGCAGCACATGGATTTGCAAAAGGCTGGGACGGCCAGTATAATATTACCAATGGCCGTTTTCATGTATATCCGGAACTGATCCCGTTCGGCGACAACAATGTGTATCGTGATTTTTACGATCTTGAGGATGAATACACCAAAAGCCTGCAAATCGCCTTGCAAGACGAGTGGGTGGAGATTACGCTGGATGGCAGAACCACACTGCGGGCACGGCTGGACGGCAAACGGATTCCGCATGAAACCTATTGCCTGATGCCGAATTATCCGTATGAGTGCAGCACCGCGGTGTTTGAAAAGGACCAGCTGATTGTGGACACATGGTTTTACCAGACATGCTTTAAAACGCGCATGTGGTTTACCCGTGAGGGGGATACGCTGCGCCTCACGGTGCGTAAGGAACGCCTGCATGACGACGAACCCTATATCTGGTATCGCGATGTTGTATTGGCAGCAGCGCATGAAAAAAGGATGAACAACGTTTGAGCAAGGATCAGCGAGTGTCGATGCGGGAGGTTTCCCGCCTGTCGGGTGTTTCGATTGCAACGGTTTCGCGCGTGATACATAAAAGCGGGCGTTTTTCGGCTGAAACGGAAAAGCGGGTGCGCGAAGTGATGGAGCAGCTCAACTATGTGCCGGATGTCGTGGCGCAGGGAATGCGCATGCGCTCCATGCCCATTGTGGGGATCATCGTGCCGGACATCATGGACGAAAACTACGCCCTGATGGTACGCACACTGCAAAAAGAGCTCTTCCTAAACGGATACTCGGCGTCGATTTTCAACACCAACGAGGACAGCGCACTGGCAAGCCACTTTATCGGCATGCTGAAAACACAGCGTGCCAGCGGCCTGGTGTATGTGCCGGACCGCAATGGGGACGATGTGGATCCGCAGGGCATCCCGCTGGTGTATTTTGACCGTAGACCGCACGGCGCCGCGCCGGAAAACAGCGTGATCGTGGAATGCGATAACTTTACCGGTGCGCGCAATGCCGTGGCAAAGCTGACTGCCAGCGGCTGCCAAACGATTGCGCTGCTGTCGGAAGAAAAGGAGATATCATCGCATCGGGAGCGCATCCGCGGCTATCATACCGCGCTTCAAGAGGCGGGACTGG
>Ga0116152_10001593_pt1 | contig 18627 bp, 20 predicted proteins | sample AD_UKC119_MetaG_FD_89894 | JGI IMG/M metagenome (GOLD analysis project Ga0116152, IMG submission 89894) | Active sludge microbial communities of municipal wastewater-treating anaerobic digesters from Hong Kong - AD_UKC119_MetaG | ecosystem: Engineered > Bioreactor > Anaerobic > Digestate... | reverse complement strand
TGTTACTATCTACGAAGGTGATACAGCTAACTTTGTATACGAAACAATTGATACAATGCTTGTAGGTGGCTCTTATACATTCTATTATGACATTGATACTGTATGTATGGGTGAAGTAAATGTGGAAGTTGTAGAAATGCCAAAAGTTGCTCCAGTTCTTGTTGACTGGACTCCAACAGATACTATCGAGACTACTCATCCGATATTCGTTCTTACATTCAATACTGGTGTAAGTCTGGGTGACGGAGGTCAGTTAACAGTAACACCTCTTGATGGAACAACTCCTGCATTGGTATTAGACCTTACCGAGGCTATGTTCACTGATAGTACTATAACTGTTGATTATGACGGTGCAGTGAGTGGATACCTTGATCTTAACACTACATACTTTGTACAAGTAGACAGTGCTGCAGTAATGGGACAAGGAATTGTTTGGGAAGGTATTTCAAATAACAGCTGGCAATTTACAACAGGTGATTCTATTCAGACTCCTGTAATTGATATTGAAGCAGTTGATTTCAATGTTTATCCTAACCCATTCAATAACTATATTAAAATTGATAATTACGATAAACTCAGCAGAGTTATTATATCTAACATTGCTGGTCAACGTGTATTAGATATTGAAAGTCCAACATCTGAAATACGTACTGGAAATCTGGTAACTGGCGTTTACGTTGTTACTTTAATTAAGGACAATGCAATCGTTAAATCAGAAAGGATTATTAAAAGGTAATACCGAATTGATTGATTAAAAAGGGGAAGCTTTAAGCTTCCCTTTTTTATTTGTTAATTTTTAGAATTTTATATTTTATTATGGAGCTACTCAATAAACATGTTAGTATTCGTAAATTCAAGAATAATGAAGTAGATAAAAAACTTCTTGAGAGTATTATTTATTCAGGTACAAGGGCTTCCACAACCGGAAATATGCAACTCTACAGTGTTGTTGTTAATGAAAATAAAGACAACATTGAAAAATTGGCTCCTTTACATTTTAATCAAACGCTCTTGAAGAGCGCTCCTGTATTGTTAACCTTTGTAGCTGATTTTAATCGTTTTACAAAGTGGTGTGAACAAAACGATGCACAACCTGGGTATACTAATTTTCTGTCGTTTATTACCGCTGCTATCGATGCTTTATTAGTGGCGCAAAATGTGTGTATTGCTGCTGAAAATAATGGTTTAGGAATCTGTTATTTGGGTACAACAACATATAACGCGGGAGAAATAATAGAGTTATTAGAGCTTCCAAAATTAACATTTCCGGTTGCTACAATTGCTTTGGGTTATCCTGATGAACAGCCTGCTCTTACCGACCGTATTCCTTTGGAAGGGATTATTCACTATGAAAGATACTCAGATTATAGCACGGAGTCTATAAATTCATTATTCAATTTTAAAGAAAATCTAAGCTCTTCAAAGAGATTTGTAGAAGAAAATGACAAGAAAACTTTAGCACAGGTATTTACGGATATTCGCTATAAAAAAGTTGATAACGAGTTCTTTTCAGACAAAATGTTAAAGGTTTTAAAGAAACAAGGTTTTATGTAATTAATCTGCCATATAGCGGGAGATATATGTGCTAAAATCCTGACGAAAACTATTTCCGATAGGAAGTTTATTTCCTTGAACCGAAACGAGATTACCTTCAACTGAGTCAATTTTATCTAGTGAAATAATAAATGATTTGTGTATTCTGTAGAATTTATCACCGGGAAGTAAGTCAAGCATTTTTTTCATGGATAGATTGGTAACCAATTTCTCATTCTTAAAATGGATTTTAATGTAATCTCCCAAACCTTCAATATAAATGATATCTGAATACTTTATTTTAATTGTTTTCTTATTTGCTTTTACATAAAAGAAATTTTCGTTTGAAGTTTCTTTCTCGTTAATTATTTCAGATTTCTTTTTTAGTTGCAGTAGTTCCTGAGCACGGCTGTATGCTTTATAAAACCTATCGAATGAGAAGGGTTTTTTCAGGTAATCAATAGCATTCAGTTCATATCCTTCCAGTGCATATTCGGAATATGCGGTCGTGAAAATTACCATCGGAGGGGTCGTAAGCGTCTTTAAAAAAGAAATTCCGGATAATTTAGGCATATTGATATCTAGAAATAACAGATCAATTTCCTGTTCCTGGAGAATTTTATGCGCGCAGATGGCTTCATTACATGTGGCTACAATTTTTAAATCAGGTATTCTTTCTGCATACTGCATGATTACATTCTGGGCAAGTGGTTCATCGTCGATTATCAGCGCTTTTATTTCCATTTCTATGTAATTAGTAGGTGCTACATTAATTTAAGTTCGAGCAGAACTGAATAAATTTGATTTTGTTTGGTAATATTTAACGTGTACTCGTTTTCCTTATAAAGCATTGCCAGTCGTTGCTTAACGTTATTAATGCCTATTCCTGAATGTTTTTTATTCCACTTTTCGGCATCCTGGTAATTGTTTTCAATCGAAAAGATCAGTTTGGATGTGTCTTCAAAATTAAATTGAATTCGTATAAAATCGTTTGTTTCTGTTCCTGGAAGCCCGTGTTTAAATGCATTGTCGATGAAAGGTTCAAAAAGAAGGGGAGCAATCCGTGCCGAAGGCACATTCCCGGTTTTTACATATTCGATGGCAGTTTTATCTGAAGTCCTGATTCGTTGTAAGGCAACAAAATTGTCGACAAATTCAATTTCTTTTTCCAGTGAGATGTAATTTTCTTTTGACTCATAAATAATATGCCTCATCAGATCAGATAATCTGAGTATTAAATCAGGGACCTTATCTGATTTTATCAGAGACAGCGAATAAATATTGTTAAGTGAGTTAAATAAAAAATGGGGGTTGAGTTGTCCTTTCAAGGTACTTAATTCTGCCTCTAATTTTTGTTTTTCAATCTTTGCCAGTTTATAATTCAAATCCTGAAGCGAAATCCAGTCTTTCACAAATTTTAGAAAAGAAGATATTCCCACATAAAATAAAGTGGCAAAAAAGAAGGCTGAGTGGATGTTCGTATCGAAATTTGTTATCTGATCGGAGACGTGCAGTATTCTTCTTAACGGATAAACAATAACAAGTTGTACAAATAAACTACTGGCTGAAATCAATACGATGAGCCAGAAAACGTAAAAAATATAATTCTTCTGTTTTAAAAAACGCGGGATCAGAACGTAAAGATTAACATAAACACTAACCGCAAAACCAATATTTGTAATTAGTGCTTTAGCTAATAAAGACCAACTGAATGTTTTACTGTTTAAATAAAATATAAAGCTTAAAAAAGCCAGACTGACAGCCCACCAGATGATGTGACCTATTAGCTTATTTCTTTTATTTAATAGATAGTCTGTTGGCATACCGTGTTCTACTGGTTTTTACGATAGGTTTCACGCGAAAAGGCTTGGGCTGTAGGCATTATTAAAACATCATCGATATTTACATGTGGTGGCCGGGTAACCATAAATAAAATGGTGTCAGCAATATCTTCTGCATATAACGGAGTAAAACCTTTGTAAACGTTATCTGCTTTTGCTTCGTCTCCTTTAAAACGAACAACTGAAAATTCGGTTTCTACGGCGCCCGGAGCAACAGAGCTTACTTTGATACCATGTTTTACCAAATCGATTCGCATTCCTTGTGTAAGAGCCTGTACCGCATGTTTCGATGCACAGTATACATTTCCTAAGGCATACGATTCTTTTCCTGCAATCGAAGAAATATTGATAATATGACCTGAGTTTCGTTTCACCATGTTTGGCGAAACCAACCGGGTAATATACAGGAGCCCTTTTACATTCGTATCAATCATCCTGTCCCAATCGTCTTCATTGCCTTCATGAATAGGATCTAATCCGACGGCCAGACCAGCATTATTAATCAGAACATCGATGTTGATCCATTCTTCAGGAAGCGATTTAAAAGCAGCAGTTGTCTCTTCTCTGCTTCTGATATCAAAACTTATAATTTTAACCCGGCATTTATTTTCCTGGCTAATCTTCTCTTTAAGAATTTGAAGTCGATCTGATCTTCTTCCTGTAAGTATTAAATCGAACCCATTTTGGGCAAGTTTCAGGGCAGTAGCTTCACCAATCCCTGAAGAAGCTCCTGTTATTAAGGCAATTCTGTTCATTTTTAACGTGCTTTTGTATTCAGCGAATTTAAAAAAAACATCTATTGTTATGGATAAATCAGCTACTTAATTACCTTTGCTTGCACTTATAATAGAAAGGAGTAGCAACATGAGTGATACAATTCAGAGTGAAAAAGAGTTTGTTATTGAAAATATTCCGGAGCCGGAAAATATTGAGGAAGTTATCTACTCTTTGATGGTTAATCCTAACCTGTCAACAATAAATTACTTTAACGATTTTAACGAGCAGAGTATTACCCCGGAAGCAGTTGGAACAAGTGATGACGATGATACGGGATTGTTCGAATTTAACAACTGCAATTCGAAAATGGCGATGAGTACTCATGCTTTTCACCATCACCTTGAAAGCGATCCGCAAAAGGCTACCGAAATTTTAATTTCGCGAGCTGCACGAAAAATGCTGTGTCATGGTATTACTCCGGAAGTTGCAAGTGCTTTTCTTTATCATATTAACATTGATGATCCGAATGGTTACAATATAGCATCAGGAGCAAAGAAAGGGCTGGAAAATGCTGCTGAAAAGTTCGGTCTGAAGGTTTCTGACCGAAAAATCAGATTTGACCATTTCTCTGAACATGGTCCCGTACCTCCTACCATTATTGTTAGTATGATCGGTCAGTTGGCTAAAGGTAATCAACTGACAACGCATTCATTTAAACAAAAAGGGAATCACATTTTTGTTATCGGCAAATTAATTGACGATATAAACTCTTCAGAATACCTTGAGTTTTACCACGGAATCAGTGAATCATCTCTTCCTGAATTCAATATTGAAGACGAGGTTAGATTACAGAAGTGCATGGCTGAGTTGAATGCCAAACATTTGATTGAAAGTGCCAGTCCTGTTGGAAAAGGAGGGTTGTTTTTTACTTTATTACGGGCAGCTATCCCAAATGAGCTAGGATTTGATATTACAACCAGCGCTGAAATCCGTATGGATTCATTCCTTTTTGGCGAATCGATGGGGCGTTTGCTGGTAGGTGTTAACCCTGATAAAGAAGATGAATTTGTGGATGCCATGTCGGATATGAAAATTCCTTTCTTTACTTTGGGACATGTAACAAAAGGCGAGATCAGGATTGATGATCAATCTTTTGGGTTTATTGATAAAATGACTGCCGGGGTTTAATGGCACTACCGTACAAGCAATCGCAACAATCAAAGAAAGGTCAGGTTGAGGAGATGTTCGATAATATCTCCCCAAAGTATGATCTTTTGAATCATCTTTTATCCGTTAATATTGATAAGATCTGGCGAAAGAATACCATTCGAAAACTTCGCGTATACAATCCTTCCCTGATATTGGATATTGCAACAGGCACAGGTGATTTTGCCGTGGCTGCTACCAAATTGCCTGAAGTAAAAGTAATTGGTATTGATATTTCGGAAGGAATGCTTGCAGTGGCACGTGAGAAGATTCATAAAAAAAAATTAGATCAGCGAATTAGTGTTCAAAAGGCAGATTCTGAAAATCTGCCTTTTGACGATAACAGTTTCGATGCTTCTGTTGTAGGATTTGGTGTGCGTAACTTTGAACATCTTAAAGTTGGGCTGAGTGAAATACTTCGTGTTTTGAAACCCGGGAGCGTTTTTTATGTCCTGGAATTTTCAAAACCAAGTAAAACACCTTTTAAACAACTTTACAAGTTCTACTTTAAACGAATTTTACCGACCATTGGACGATTGATCTCGAAAGATAAAAGTGCTTACACCTACTTACCCGAATCGGTAGCTGAATTTCCCGACGGTGATGATTTTTTAGCTATTTTAGCCGAAGTTGGTTTTGAGAATAACAGGTGTTATCGTCAAACATTTGGCATTGCATCGATTTACGAGGCACATAAACCTAAAAATTAATGCATCAACCTTTATAAATACAATATTTCTATCGATTTGTTGTTTGTGTAAAAAAGGAATATTCTAATTCAGTGAAGCGGATTTTACTTTTCATAGTACTTGTAATTCTTGGTTTTGGGGTTTTTGCCCAAAAACAAAAAATAAATTATCTAACCACATTCGATGATAAATGGGTTCACTTCGGATTTACTATTGGAGTTAATACGCTTGATTTTAACGTAGTGAATTATAATCCTATTGGACAGAATCCCGACTTTGTCGCCGATCCTGCGTATGGCGTTACTTCTGGAAGCTATATTCGTTCTGATGTTGCTGAAGTAATTCCCGGATTTACTGTTGGGATTATTTCAAGTCTTCGGCTCACAAAAGATTTTAATCTTCGTTTCCTTCCCGGCTTGTCGTTTGGCGAACGACGGTTGACTTACAATGTGCCGGTTTACGATATTAATGATCCATACTTAAGCGGTGCTGCCCAGTATTATTCCATCAAATCAACTTTTCTTGATTTTCCAGTGCTAATCAAGTATAAAGCGCGGCGAATAAATAATGACAGGCCTTACGTGATTTTTGGATCAGCTTACCGGCAGGATATTTCCCGTACGGCGAAAGAAGATCTGGTGAAGCTGAAAAGCGGTGGTTTTTATGCCGAGGTAGGTGGTGGCTGGGATCACTATTTTCCATTCTTTCGTTTCTCGGTGGAAGCTAAATTCAGTTATGGCTTGAATAATCAATTGGGCGCTTTACCTGCTCCGGTTCAGCGCCAGTATTATGCACAATCAATCAAAGATCTTCGTTCAAAGATATTTACTCTTTCCTTTCATTTCGAATAATTCAGAGTTTGCGTTTAAACTCTGAAACGAGCACTGCAGTTGCTACTGAAACATTGAGTGATTCAGCTTTTTGTTGGGAGTCTGAAAAATTTGGAATACTTACTCTCTGATTTATTTGATTTTCAATTTCCGGGCGGATTCCGTTACCTTCATTCCCCATAACCAAAATTGCTTTCTTTGCCAGTTTCTGATTATAAACATTTTCGCCATCCATAAATGCTCCGTAAATGACGGCTTCCGATTTGGTAGCCAAAGATTTTACCACTGCAAACTCAGTTTCGTACACTTTAACACGGGCAAATGAACCCATACTGGCTTGTATTACTTTGGGGTTGTAAATATCGACAGTATCGGCAGAAACAAATATATGTTGTATTCCAAACCAGTCACAAATTCTCAGAATCGTACCCAGGTTCCCGGGGTCCTGAATTCCATCCAGATAAACAGATAGTGATTCGGTAAGTAGCTGAGGTAACTGATACTGATCTTGAATGCAGCACACAGCCAGGCTATTTTGTGGCGTTTTTAGTTGACTGATTTTTTTGAGTTCAGCTGAAGAAACGAGTTGGATATGAGTATCGGGGAACTTATCTTTTGAAATAGAAGGCTCCATTTCTGTAGTAATATATAGTTCTGTAACCTTGTAATCCGATCCTGCCAGTTCAAGGATCATCTTGTCTCCTTCAACAATGAAAAGACTTTCTTTTAAACGATTTTTCTTATTTGTCAGTTGGTTCAACCGTTTTATAGTATTTTTACTGAGCATCAATAAATTTGTGATTTGTTGTAATAATTGAGATAAAGTTAAAGTTTCTGTATTAATCTCTTGCTTATTTTTGTTCAGAAGATATTGAATTGAACTTGAATCGTATAATAATTAAAATATTAACCTGGAAGTGGATTTTGCTGATTAGTGCAATCCTTCTTTCATCCTGCGCACAAACCAGATTTGTTCCTGAAGATAAGTATCTTCTTAATAATGTAGAACTAAATGTTGACGATCCTGCTGTTAACAAAGAAGAGGCAAAAACCTATATCCGACAAAAAGAAAACTACAAAATTCTGGGCTTTGTAAAATTTTATCTTTTTCTGTATAACCTTTCCTCAAAAAAGAAAAGTGACGATTGGTTAAAACGTATTGGGGAAGCACCACAAGTGTATGACGAAGCGTTGACTAAACGTTCTGAGGAGCAGCTAAAGCAATATCTGGATAATAAAGGATATTATCAGGCAAGGGTATCAGATGATGTGATATACAATGATAAGAAGAGAAAAGTAACAGTGAAATTTGATGTTGAAAGTGGCGATCGGTATACCATCAAGGATATTCGTTATCATTTTACCACTCCCGGGTTGCGTTCAATTTTTATGAACGATTCTATAAATCTGGAATTACATTCCGGAAATCCGTTCGATATTTATGAATTGGAGAAGCAGCAGGAAAAAATAGTAAAACTGTATAAAAACAATGGGTATTTTTATTTTTCCAAAAATCAGGTTCGTTATTTAGCCGATACTTTGCAGTATGAACAACAAGTGGTGCTCGATTTATTTGTAGGTGAAACACCGGAGTCTCAGGTCGATTCTGTTAAGATTATTACTCCCTACTATTTAAATAAGTTTAATTATTATATTTTACCTGGGAACTCACCTGTAGATGCCTATCAGTTTGGAGGAACACGATATACTGACACAATTCGCTGGGACGATTCAGAATTATTTGTAACTAAACACTTTCGTTACCCGGCCAGTTTATTTTCAAGGACCAACCTCATGCAAAGTGGTGATGAGTATCGGTTGAACGAGGTTGAAAATACGTTTAATGCGTTAAATCGATTGAGGCAGTTTCGTTATGTCGATATTGAGTTTAAAGAATCCTATCCCGACCGGGACAATAATCTGCTCGATTGTAACATTCGACTTGCGCCACTCGATAAGCAATCTATTTCACTGGATATTGAAGGAACAAATACTGCAGGGAATCTCGGGGTTGCCGGAAACATCAACTACCTGCATCGTAACATTTTTCAGGGGGCTGAAGTATTGCAGCTTCGTTTTAGGGGAGCTATTGAACGAATGCACCGGGTGATAAACGATCAGCAACAGTATTTTAATACGCGTGAGTTGGGTGTTGATGCAAATATAAATATACCAAAATTGTTAGGTCCGGGTAAATACATTCGTAGTTTTAAACGGAATTTGCCAAAAACAGTGGTAAATGCAGGCTTCAATTACCAGCGCCGACCTGAATATACGAGAACAATATCAACAATTCGGTTTGGTTACGACTGGAAGACCTCGGCCTATCTGAATCACAACTGGAATTTTCTTGACATGAACCTGGTTCATGTGTATGAGTATGATTCTGCGTTTATTAGCTCTATCAAGGATCTGTATATCAAAAGTAGTTTTACCGACCACTTTATTTTTGCCAATAATTATTCGATTGTTTATAACGATCAGCAAATTAATACGCGGCAAAATTATACTTATATCCGTTTTAATATCGAATCAGCTGGAAATTCGCTTTGGGCGCTCTCAGAGTTGACTAATCAGTCTAAATACACTAATTCAGATGTGGTTGACTCTACTTTTGGTTATTACCAGTTTTTAAATACACAGTACGCACAATATGTGAAAGCAGATATTGAATTACGGCATGGAATTTATCTTGACAGATATAACTCTATTGTTGGGCGGTTATTTTTGGGAGCCGGCTTGCCTTATGGAAACTCGAGAGTCTTGCCATTTGAAAAGCAGTATTTTACCGGAGGTGCAAACGGAATACGAGCCTGGCAAGTTCGTTCACTCGGACCGGGCTCTTATAAGGCGCCCGAAGGAGTGTATCCAAACCAATCTTCAGACATTAAGTTGGAAGGTAATATCGAATATCGATTTAAACTTCTGGGGAAACTGGAAGGTGCTTTATTTGTAGACGCCGGGAATATCTGGGCAATTAATAAATACGATAACAGGGAAGGTGCTGTATTTAAAATTAACCAGTTCTATAAACAAATAGCAGTAGGTACCGGCCTTGGGTTGCGATTGGATCTTAGTTATTTTATTCTTCGCGTAGATTATGGTATGAAACTGAATGACCCTTCAGAACCTCAGGGAGAAAGATGGATTATTGGAAACCGTAAACTTACGGGTAATGACTTCAATCTTACCTTTGCAATTGGTTATCCTTTTTAATTTTTTTCGAATTTCATCTTCAACTTTTTTATCAGGAATTATTTTTTTGCATTTTTGGTGCTTCGTTTATTTTAAATTGAAAGCATAAATGCTTTTTTGGTAAATAAAAATATATGGCAAACATTCCTACCGACAATCGCGATTCCTTTACTTCGAAATTTGGTGTAATTGCAGCTGCAGCTGGTTCAGCAGTTGGACTTGGAAATATCTGGAGATTTCCACTTGTAACCACGCAGAATGGAGGCGGAGCTTTTCTTCTGTTATATATTGGGTTTATTGTCGTAATTGGAATTCCGGTGATGTTATCTGAATTTTCGATAGGAAGAAGAGCGCAGTTAAATGCGATGGGCTCATTTAAAAAGCTAGCGCCTAAAACGCCATGGTATTTGGTTGGTTCTTTGGGAATTGTTACAGCGTTTGCTATTCTGGCTTTTTACAGTTCTGTAGCTGGCTGGACACTTGAATACCTGCTTGAAGCACTAACAGGAAAACTAATTCATATTGAAGATACTTCGAAAAACTTTGCCGAATTCAGTGCAGATCCAATTCGTCCTGTTATTTGGCAGTTTGTAATTATGGCTATTACTGGAGGTGTTGTTTATGCTGGCATTCAAAAAGGTATCGAAAAGTTTACAAAGATATTAATGCCATTGTTGGTTATTTTGATAGGTTTTGTGGTTGTGCGTTCGGTTACGTTGCCTGGAGCTGGTGAAGGAATAAAATACCTTTTCTTCCCCGACTGGTCAGCGGTTAACTTTAAAACGGTGCTAATGGCACTTGGCCAGGCTGCTTTCTCTCTTAGTATTGGAATGGGAACACTGATTACTTATGGTTCTTATATTCAAAAAGACAATAAACTTTTAAATACCGCCTCTACTGTTGCTTTTACAGATACCTTAATTGCAGTAATGGCCAGTTTGATGGTTATCCCGGCAATCTTTGCCTTTTCAGCAGGAAATGTTGATCAAATGTCACCTGGCCCTGGATTAGTATTTGAAGTATTACCTAATGTCTTCAGAGAAATGCCGGGAGGTGTAATTTTTGCCGCCATCTTTTTCTTCTTATTGGCGGTTGCTGCACTTACATCCACCATTTCGGTATTGGAAGTTGTAGTGGCATATTTAAAAGAAGAAATGAATTTTTCAAGAGGGAAAGCAACCATCATTGCCTCCGTTTCAATTACTGTTTTAGGAATTTTGGCAACCCTTTCATTTGGCGTATTGGGTGATTTCAAATTGTTTGGAATGACAATATTTGATATTCTGAATTTCGCTTCTGCCAATATTATGCTAACATTTGGTGCATTATTCATTGTAATTTTTGTGGGATGGAAAATGGGCAAAGTCAACTTCACGGATGAGATCAGTAACAAAGGAGAACTGCATTCAAGCCTGTTTAAAGTTGTTTTCTTCATTATACGGTATATTGCACCCGTGGCTATTGGAATTATCGCGGTTGCCGCGTTGTTTATCCAGGGAATTACTTAATCTGAAATATTCAAATCAGTAGAAAGCCGGTTCATCCGGCTTTTTATTGTTGTATTGGAGAACTCACGCATTTTTAATAACTTGTAAGACAGTTAATCCAAAAATTTGTCTTCAAGCTAATGAAAAACACCTGGCACAAATTTCATCGTTATTACTTTAGTTTTAATCGATCAGACCGGAATGCCATAACAATTCTTGCCATTGCCATATTTGTTGTGCTTGTTGGCATTATTATTCTTCCTTATTTAGTTCCTCAGCAACAAGAAGATTTTTCTGAAATCAAAGCTCTGTTTAAAGCCTGGGAAGCAGAACAGAATGAAGTAAAAGCGACAAAGCAATTAACCTTGTTTGAATTCAACCCGAACACTATTGGAAATTCAGATCTCGACTCTCTTAATCTACCTTTTTTTGTGAAGCAGAACTTGGTGCGTTACCGTGACGCTGGTGGAAAGTTTAAGAACGTTGATGATGTGAAAAAGGTTTACGGAATGACAGATTCCATCTTCCAAATCATTCGTCCGTATATTTTAATTGAAAAGAGTAACGAGGAAGAAATAACTTCCGGATTCGCAGGTAATTTGAATGAAGAACAAATTAATATCCCCAATCAAATCAGGAACGACAGACAAAAATCAGTTTCTTCGGCTATAAAAATTAAAATAGAGCTGAACAGTGCTGATACAACCGATTTGATTCAATTACCGGGAATTGGGCCTGTTTTTTCAAAACGGATAATTAAGTACAGAGATCTGCTTGGGGGATTTGTAAAAAAGGAACAGTTGCTGGAAGTTTATAATTTCTCACCGGAGACATTTGAAAATATATCGGATATGTTAACCGTGGATTCGACTTTGGTAAAAAGGCTCCGAATAAATTTTCTGGAGTATTCCGATTTGTTACGACATCCATATTTAAATAAAGAACAAGTTCGAGGTATTATCAATCGGCGAGATACCGCTGGACCTTTCAAAAATCTTTCAGAAGTCGCGTCAACCCAAGTTTTTGATTCAGAATCATTTGCCCGTATTCGTCCATATTTGACTTGTAAGTAAGTAACGGAAACTGAATTTTGCAGATAGGAATTATTATTTTTTTCCTTTAAATTTGATATACTATGAATAATTTCTAAATTTGCGCCTCGATTTTAAAAAATTAAAACTATTTTATATGATTATTATTCCCGTAAAAGAGGGCGAAAACATCGAAAGAGCTTTAAAAAGGTTCAAAAGAAAGTTTGAAAAAACAGGTGTTATCAAAGAGTTGCGCGAACGTCAGAAATTTACTAAGCCTTCAGTAGTTAGAAGGGAAGAGATGAAGAAGGCAGCTTACATTCAGAGTTTGCAGCGACAGGAAGACTAAACAAGTTTAGGGGTTCCTGACTTATTTCTAAAGATGGCCAATGAGTTATCAGGAATCGTTCATCAACTATTTGAAGTATGAGAAGAGATATTCTCCTCATACAGTAGTGGCATATAAAAATGACCTCGATCAGTTTGTGGAATTTACTACAATTGTGGTCGGGGAATTTCATGTTAAGGAGGTGCTTTCTGATACCGTCAGAGGTTGGTTACTTCACCTGATGGAGCAGGGACTAACTCCTCGCAGCATCCATCGGAAAATTACTGCAGTTAAGTCGTTTTACAATTATTTAATGCGCGAGGAAGTAGTTGAAAATAATCCTGCATTGAATGTCACTTTACCAAAAGTCAGGAAGAAGCTACCAAATTTTGTGGACGAAAACAGTTTGAATCACCTGCTTGACGATCAGGATGTTTTTGAAAATAGCTTTGCCGGAATTCGAAACAAATTAATCATTTCACTTTTCTACGGCACAGGGATACGATTGGCTGAATTGATGGGGCTCAAAGACCAGGATATAAACAAGCAGGAATGCCTGATTAAAGTTCTTGGAAAGCGTCAAAAAGAAAGGATCATTCCCTATCCCAATGAAGTCAACAATTTACTTGAGAAATATGTTATAGCAAGAAACGAGGAGTTTGGTTTTAAACCCGAATTTCTGCTGGTTACAGACAAGGGTAAAAAGGTATACGAAAAACTTATTTACAGGGTAGTAAAAAACAATTTGGCAAAGGTAACTTCACTCGAAAAAAAGAGTCCGCACGTTCTTCGCCATACTTATGCTACGCACTTGCTAAATAAAGGGGCAGATTTAAATGCCGTTAAAGAATTATTGGGACACTCAAATTTAGCAGCAACACAGGTTTATACACATACAACCTTCGAAAAGCTGCGCGATAGTTATAAACAAGCCCACCCGCGTGGGGACAAAAAAAGTTAATTATGGAAGTAAAAATTAATTCAGTACATTTCAATGCCGATCAAAAACTTACTGAGTTTGTGAACAAAAAGGTAGGTAAACTGGATACCTTTTTCGATGGCATTATTAAGGCTGAAGTTACTCTAAAAGTAGCAAAGCCTGAGACTGCGAATAATAAAGTTTCTGAGTTAAAGCTTTCGACACCTAGTATGGGCAACTTATTTGCTAAAAAGCAAGCTGATTCATTTGAAGAAGCAACGGATCTGGCTATCGATGCCGTTAAAAAACAAATAGATAAATACAAAGAAAAATTAAAGAACAAATAATTCTTAAAAAAGACCTTTTACTTTTAGGTTTTTAAAATTTAATTTTTACATTTGCAAACCCTTTTTAGGGGCGTTCTGAAAACTGCCGAAACAGTGGCCTTTCAGTTAATTTTAAAGACATTCAGGGGAGAATTCTGGCGTTAAAATTTTTTAATTTTTGTTAGAATTTTAGTCGAATTTGGAGATTGGAGAATTTTTGTTCGGTTGTTAGGAAAAAAGTTGTAATTTTGCACGGCATTTTTTGCCGGAAAAATAATAAGCGGGAGTAGCTCAGTCGATAGAGCATTAGCCTTCCAAGCTAAGGGTCGCGGGTTTGAATCCCGTCTCCCGCTCAATCTTGAAATTGGAATTTGGAACAGAAATCTGTTCCGGGTTCCTGTTTCGTTGTGTTTAAGGCCGGAGTAGCTCAGGGGTAGAGCGCATCCTTGGTAAGGATGAGGTCACGAGTTCAATTCTCGTCTTCGGCTCAGATGATTTGAAAATAAAATAAATTAAAATTTTACAATTATGGCTAAACAAACGTTCGTAAGGGATAAGGACCATGTTAACATTGGTACTATTGGCCACGTTGACCATGGTAAAACTACCCTGACCGCCGCTATTACTATGGTATTAGCTAAAAAAGGTCTGTCAGAAGTTAAATCATTTGATTCAATCGACAGTGCACCTGAAGAAAAAGAGCGTGGTATTACAATTAACACAGCTCACGTTGAGTACCAGACTGCAACACGTCACTATGCGCACGTTGACTGTCCCGGTCACGCTGACTACGTTAAAAACATGGTAACTGGTGCTGCCCAGATGGATGGTGCTATTATCGTTGTTGCCGCAACTGATGGTCCTATGCCTCAGACTCGCGAGCACATCTTGCTTGCCCGTCAGGTAAACGTTCCTCGTTTGGTTGTGTTCATGAATAAAGTGGATATGGTTGACGACGAAGAATTATTGGAACTTGTTGAAATGGAAGTTCGCGAATTGCTTGATTTCTATGAATTCGACGGTGACAATACTCCTGTTATCAAAGGTTCTGCACTTGGTGCAATGAACGGCGAACCTCAGTGGGAAGAAAAAATTATGGAACTGATGGATGCATGTGATACATGGATTCCACTGCCTCCACGTGATATCGATAAACCATTCCTGATGCCTGTTGAAGATGTATTCTCAATCACAGGTCGTGGTACTGTTGCTACAGGTCGTATCGAAACTGGTATGGTTCATACAGGTGACGAACTTCAGTTGATTGGTTTAGGTGCAGAAGGTCGTAAGACTGTATGTACAGGGGTTGAAATGTTCCGTAAGATTTTGGATGACGGTCAGGCTGGTGACAACGTAGGTTTGTTGTTGCGTGGTGTTGATAAAAAAGAAATCAAACGTGGACAGATTTTGGCAAAACCAGGTTCAATCACTCCTCACAAAAAATTCAAAGCTGAGGTTTACGTATTGAAAAAAGAAGAAGGTGGACGTCACACTCCTTTCCACAACAAATACCGTCCTCAGTTCTACCTGCGTACACTTGACGTAACTGGTGAGATTCACTTGGAAGCTGGCCGCGAAATGGTTATGCCTGGTGATAACGTATCAATTGAAGTAGAATTGATTTACCCGGTTGCATTGAACATCGGTCTGCGTTTCGCAATCCGCGAAGGTGGTCGTACAGTAGGTGCAGGTCAGGTAACTGAAATTATTGAATAATACGATTTCAATACATCAAATAAAATAGTCCCGGGCTGCGGTCCGGGACTATTCACGGATGAAACTCAAATTGGGAGTGGTTAAAAATGACAGTAGGTTCGAACCTTACCTTCCGTACAAAACAAAGTATTTAGGGATGAAACAAGCACTGATTTTCTTTATACAAAGGAAAAGGGACATGGTTTCGTTTCTAAATTAATGATTGGAGAAACTTTACATATGAAATTAAAAGTTTACATTCAAGAGGCGTACGATGAACTCGTACACAAAGTAACATGGCCTACTTGGAAAGAGCTACAAAGTAGCGCTTTGGTAGTAATGATTGCTTCCTTTATTATATCATTAGTTATCTTCCTTATGGATCTGTCTTTCAGGAACATAATGGATTTTATTTATGGATTATTTTATTAATCAGTAACCTTAAGTTGAGATGAGCGAAAATAGTAAAAAATGGTATGTTCTTCGTGCTATTGGTGGCAAAGAGAAGAAGGTTAAAGAATATATCGAAAACGAAATCGCAAATGGCGACTTGAAAGGTTATGTAGACCAGGTTCTCATACCAACCGAAAAAGTATACCAAATCCGAAATGGTAAAAAAATCAGCAAGGAGAGGAACTTTTTCCCGGGGTATGTTTTAATCGAAGCTGTGTTAGTGGGTGAAGTTGCACACACACTAAGGAATTTTCCTAACGTAATCGGATTTTTAGGCGACACGAAAGGTGGAGATCCGGTGCCGATGCGGCAAAGCGAGGTAAACAGGATTTTAGGGCGAGTGGATGAATTATCTGAAACCGATCCTGAACTCAATATCCCTTATGTGGTAGGAGAAACTGTAAAAGTAATCGACGGACCATTCAACGGCTTTAACGGAACCATTGAAGAAATCAATGAAGAGAAGAAGAAGTTGCAGGTAATGGTGAAGATTTTTGGACGTAAAACTCCTTTGGAACTTAGCTTTATGCAAGTTGAAAAGGAATAGAACGCTTTAATCTATTATTATGGCAAAAGAAGTTGCTGCATTAATTAAATTACAAATCAAAGGTGGTGCTGCTAATCCATCACCACCGGTAGGACCAGCATTGGGTGCCAAGGGGGTAAACATTATGCAGTTCTGTAAGCAGTTTAACGGAAGAACACAGGACCAGGCAGGTAAGGTGCTTCCCGTTATTATTACTGTTTATGCAGACAAGTCGTTTGACTTCATAATTAAACAACCTCCCGTAGCAGTTCAACTATTGGAAGCAGCCAAACTGAAAAGTGGTTCATCAGAGCCTCACATTAAAAAGGTGGGTTCTGTGACCTGGGATCAGGTAAAACAGATTGCCGAAGGCAAAATGACAGACCTGAATTGCTTTACAGTTGAGTCGGCAATGAGAATGGTAGCTGGAACTGCCAGAAGTATGGGAATCACTGTTAAAGGTGTTTCACCATTCAAAAACTAAAAATATCTTTTACGATGGGCAGAATTACGAAGAATAAAAAAGCGTCTTTGGAAAAACTCGAAAAAGGAAAAGTTTACACAATCGACGAAGCCGCACAACTGGTAAAGGAAATCACTTTTACTAAGTTTGATGCATCAGTTGATATCGATGTTAGACTTGGAGTTGACCCAAGAAAAGCTAACCAGATGGTTAGAGGCGTAGTTTCGTTACCCCATGGAACAGGTAAAGAGGTACGTGTTTTGGCATTGGTTACTCCTGACAAAGAACAGGAAGCTAAAGATGCCGGAGCTGACTATGTAGGTCTCGATGATTACATCGAGAAAATAAAAGGTGGCTGGACTGATGTTGATGTTATTATCACAATGCCTCCGGTTATGGGAAAAGTTGGGCAGTTAGGACGTGTATTAGGTCCTCGCGGTTTAATGCCGAACCCGAAAAGCGGTACCGTAACTATGGAAGTTGGTAAAGCCATCTCAGAAGTTAAGCAAGGTAAAATTGATTTTAAAGTTGATAAATTCGGGATTGTTCATACATCCATCGGCAAAGTTTCTTTCTCACCTGAGAAAATCAAGGAAAATGCCGTTGAATTCATCAATACAATCAACAAACTGAAGCCTACAGCTGCAAAAGGAACCTACATTAAGAGTATCTATTTATCCAGCACCATGAGCCCTGGTATTCAGGTAGAATCTAAGTCGTTTGCAGAATAAAAATTGGAATTATGAAGAGTTCAGAGAAACAAGTAATTATTAATAACTTACAAGAACAGATAGATTCATACGACCATTTTTATCTGACAGACATTGCAGGCTTAAACGCTGCTGATACCAGTGAATTAAGGAGACTGTGTTTTAACCAAGATGTAAAACTGGTTGTTGTTAAGAATACTCTTTTACGTAAAGCTCTTGAAAGTTCGGCAAAGAACGCTGAAGAGATTTACGATGCACTTAAGGGAAACACTACAGTAATGTTTTGTTCAACGGGTAATGTTCCTGCTAAACTGATTAAAGACTTCGCTAAATCGCACAAAAAGCCTGTATTCAAGGCTGCGTTTGTTGAAGAGTCAGTTTATATGGGAGCAGATCAACTGGATGCACTGGTTGCCGTTAAATCTAAAAACGAACTTATTGCTGATGTTGTGGCTCTGTTACAATCACCGATGAAAACTGTTGTTAGTCAATTGCAATCGGGTGGTAATATCATTCATGGTGTGTTAAAAACACTCGGAGAAAAAGAATAATTTTTTTTGAAATAATTTATAAAATTTATAAAAATGGCAGATTTAAAACAGCTTGCAGAAGAGTTAGTAAACTTGACTGTTAAAGAGGTTAACGAATTGGCTGGCATCCTTAAAGATGAATATGGTA
>Ga0116152_10001589_pt1 | contig 18642 bp, 18 predicted proteins | sample AD_UKC119_MetaG_FD_89894 | JGI IMG/M metagenome (GOLD analysis project Ga0116152, IMG submission 89894) | Active sludge microbial communities of municipal wastewater-treating anaerobic digesters from Hong Kong - AD_UKC119_MetaG | ecosystem: Engineered > Bioreactor > Anaerobic > Digestate... | reverse complement strand
GCTCCGCGCTCACCGGGCTTTTTCGTAACGGGACCTTCACCGAGGGATTGCGCGAGACGCGCTTTCCCTTTGAGGAGGGCTTCAAGGACAGCCCCTGATCGCTCCGCGCTCACCGGGCTTTTTCGTAGCGGGACCTTCACCGAGGGATTGCGCGAGACGCGCTTTCCCTTTGAGGAGGGCTTCAAGGACAGCCCCTGATCGCTCCGCGCTCACCGGGCTTTTTCGTTCCGACCTCGCGCAAGCTGCGCTTGGCTCGGTCGGAACGAAAAAGCCCGGCCACATCGTGGCACGGGCTGCTCTTGGCGGAGAGGGAGGGATTCGAACCCCCGGTACCCTTGCGGGCACATCTGTTTTCGAGACAGACCCGATCGACCACTCCGGCACCTCTCCATTCCCCCCACCACCGGAGGTTGGCGGAAGGGCGGCAAAGATAGCCGGACGACCCGACCCCGGGATTACCGATCTTGGCCGCCTAACCCGAGACCTATGCTTACATCCGCCGCGCTCCTCGCCCACACCATGGACAAGACCCGGGAATACACCCTGATGTACCTGGACAAATTGAAGGGCGTTGACCCGCACCGGCGACCCGTTTGTGAAGGGAAGGAGTTGAACAGCGCGTATTGGCTCGTGGCGCATTTGGCGGTCACCAGAATGGACTCCTGCTCATGGCCACCGGTGGGCCGTTCGAGAAGTTCAGCTGGGCCAAGCACTTCGGGCGCGCCGGTGCCGGCCTGCCACCCGAGCAATGTCCGCCCTTCAACGAAGTGCTGGACACCTTCCACCGCATTCACCGTACGGCGATCGCACACGTGGCCTCCCTTCCGGAGCCTGCGCTCGAAGGACCCAACGTCACCGGACTGGCCATCATCGGACCGAGCGTGCGCGACGTGATCATCCATGCCATCCGCCACGAAGGCTTGCACACCGGCCATTTGAGCTGGTTGTGCAAGCTGCACGGCATTCCTACGATGTGAGCCGACGGGTACCTTTGCGCCCATTCCGACCATGGCCTACCGCGCACCGATAGACCGCCTCCGACAGCCCTTCGACGCACTGATGAGCGCACAGACCTCGGGGGGCATCCTGCTCTTCCTGGCGGCGGTGGCGGCGATGATCTGGGCCAACTCGCCAGCCGCTGAAGGTTACCACCACCTGTGGGAACAACATGTGACCATCGGCAGTGAGGCCTGGAAGCTCGACCTCAGCCTGCATCACTGGATCAACGACGGGCTCATGGCCATGTTCTTCTTCGTGGTGGGCCTTGAACTGAAGCGGGAAATGGTCGCGGGCGAACTCTCGCGGCCACGAGACGCCATGCTACCCATCGCCGCGGCCATCGGTGGAATGCTCGTGCCAGCGGGGATCTATCTCCTGTACAATCCCTCCGGGCCCGCCAACGCCGGATGGGGGATCCCGATGGCCACGGACATCGCCTTCGCGCTAGGCCTGATGGCCTTGCTGGGCAAGCGCGTGCCGCTGGCATTGAAGGTCTTCCTCACAACGCTGGCCGTTGCAGACGACCTTGGTGCCGTGCTCGTGATCGCCCTGTTCTACACGTCGGACATCTCCCTGTTGAGCCTGGGCATTGGGACCGGCGTGCTCGCGATCATGATGATCGGGAATCGGTTCGGTGTGCGCAGCCCGTGGTTCTATGCGATCTTCGGGATCGGCGGGTTGTGGACGGCCTTTCTCTTGAGCGGCGTACATGCCACCATCGCCGGCGTCCTGGCAGCCTTCACCATACCCGCCACACCCAAGGTCAAGGAGCAGGTGTTCGTAAGGCGAATGCGGCTGTACCTGCACAGCTATGCGAGCCGGAACACGCCGGACAAGGGCATCCGGACATCCGGGCAGATGTACGATCTGGATCGGATGAACCGCATGAGCGAATATGCCTCGACCCCTTTGCAGAACCTCGAGCATGCCCTTCATCCTTTGGTCACCTTCATCGTCCTGCCCCTGTTCGCGCTTGCCAATGCAGGTGTGGTCCTACCCGATGACCTGGGCGGGGCTATAGGAACACCCATCGCACTTGGGGTGGGCCTGGGACTGTTGTTGGGCAAGCCCGTAGGTGTGGTCCTGGCGTCCTTCCTCATGGTCCGGTTCGCGAACGCGCGGCTGGGCGGTGGCGTCACCTGGCGCCACATGATCGGAGCGGGCATCCTCGCCGGCATCGGCTTCACCATGTCGCTGTTCGTGAACGAGCTTGCGTTCAACGATGCATCCTTGCGGACCGACGCCAAGTTGGGGGTCCTATGCGCTTCCACGCTTGCCGGGATCATCGGGTACATCTGGCTGGTGCGCACACCACCCAAGCCGGAGGTCGATGACTGAAGCGCGCGGGTCCGCCGGTCCTGCTGGTGAGCTCGCAGGCCCCCTGGACCGTGAACGGTCCGGGGCCGTGCGCCTACAGTTCTGGGTGCTGCTCATCGGGACCCTTCTCATGGCAGCGAAAGTGATCGCCTGGTGGATCACCGGTAGCAACACCATCCTCGGTGACGCCCTGGAGAGCATCGTCAACATCGTCGCCGGCGGATTCGCGCTGTACAGCCTCATCCTGGCGGCCAAACCTCGCGACCGCGAACATCCGTACGGCCACGGCAAGGTCGAGTTCATCTCCGCCGGCCTGGAAGGGGGGCTCGTCATCATGGCCGGCCTGCTCATCTGCTGGCGTTCCATCCATGCGCTCTACGACGCGCACCATCCCAAGGAACTGGGGATCGGCATCCTCATCACGGCCATCACCGGGGCGATCAACCTGGCCATGGGCCTCCTCTTGAAGAAGCGTGGCCGTTCGGTGCATTCGATGACCATGGAAGCGAGCGGTGTGCACCTGCTCAGCGATGCGTGGAGCACCGCCGCCATGATCGTGGGACTATCGCTCATCGCCATCACCCATGCCACCTGGTTGGATCCCGTCTTCGCGCTGTTGTTCGCAGCGTACATCATCTTCAGCGGTGCCCAGGTGCTTCGGCGTGCCGTGGCGGGGATCATGGACGAGGCGGACCTGAAGCTCGCCGCTCGGGTCATCGCAATCCTCGAGGAACACCGAAGGCCACAATGGGTGGATGTCCACAACTTCCGCATGATCCAATACGGATCGATCCTGCATATCGATTGCCATGTGACCCTGCCCTGGTACCACAGCCTGGAGCAGGCGCATGAGGAGATCGCGACCATGGAGCGGCTGGTGAATGCGAGTTGCGACCGTGATGTGGAGCTCTTCATCCATATGGACCCGTGCATTCCCACGAGCTGCGCCATTTGCTCGCTGGCCGGGTGTCCGCATCGGCGAGCGCCTCAGGTGCGGAGCATTCCGTGGGACCTGGACTCCGTGCTCGGCAACGCTAAGCACGGCTCTCCCGGCTCCACAGTGTGATGGTTCGAAGCGAGCAGTACCAGCGCGGGGCCCTGGGTTGGTGGACCGGACATTGCGCATACCCGTGTACTGCCCGGTCCGCGGGATGGACGGCTCGCCCCGTGTTCAAATGACAAAGCCCCTTTCGGGGCTTTGGGGTGGTAGACCGGGCTTGAACCGGCGACCTCCGGAACCACAATCCGGCGCTCTAACCAACTGAGCTACAACCACCATTTCCCGTCGCTGGCGCAACGGGCCGCAAATATAGCGCTAACTGGGCATCCCAAGCCGATCACGCCGGTCGGGAGCCGTACTTTTCGCGGCCATGACCGAAAGCCACGAAGCTCGGATGGCGGCCGTTCCGCATGTGCTGGTCATACCCAAGTGGTGGCCGAACGAGCGGGACCCTCAACTCGGTGATTTCATCCGCAAGCAGGTGCAGGCCCTGGCGCGGTTCACCGAGGTGACGGTGCTCCTTGTCGATGCATCAGCCGCACAGGAGCGTTCGACCCGCATGCTCCACGCGGACGGGCTGAAGGTGGTCCGCAGCACCTACCCTGCCAGCCGTAGCCGGATCGCGGGGTGGCGCAAGTTGGTGAACCTGATGCGCTACAGACAGGCCGCCATGGCTGGGTGGAGCATGGTGTGTTCGGAAAGAGGTACGCCCGGGATCATCCACGTCCACATCCTCGTCCGACCGGCGCTGATCGCCTGGTGGCTCCTCCGGAGGCACCATATCCCGTATGTGCTGAGCGAACAGAGCAGCGAGTACCTCGACGGCACCTATGAACGAAAGGGCTTCCTGTTCCATGCCCTCAACCGCAGGTTGTTCAGCCAGGCGAGCTGTGTGACCGCGGTTTCGAAATGGCTGGGTGATGGGCTTGTCGAACTGGGCCTTTGTACACGCTACGAGGTGGTCCCCAACGTGATCCCCGGACTGGACCGGCCCCTACCTGACCGCGGCGCGGCGCACCATTTCCTGGTCGTGGCGGACCTGGTGGACCGAACGAAGAACGTGAGCGGCGTGATCCGCGCTGTGTCCCTGCTGCGCCAACGCGGCGTGGAGGTCCGGCTCGATGTGATCGGAGATGGCCCCGACCTCGGAGCCTTGACGGAACTGGTCGGCGAACTGGAGGTGAAGGACCGCGTCTCCTTTCTCGGCCGCCTTCCGAACAGCGGTGTCCTCGACCACATGAGCACGGTCGGTGCGGTGATCGTGAACAGCAATGTGGAGACCTTCAGTGTGGTCACCGGTGAGGCCCTGGCCCAGGGCAAGCCGGTGATCGCCACCCGCTGTGGCGGCCCGGAGGCCTTCGTGCGAGCGGAGAACGGCCTGTTGATCCCCGTAGGTGATACCGTGGCGCTGGCCGATGCGATGGCCCTGATCATGCAGGACCACCAACGGTATGAACCAATACGGATCCGAGAGGGTCTGAGTTCGACATTCGGACCGGATGCCGTGGGCAAGGCTTTCCTGCGGATCCATCAACGTAGTTTGGGAGCCCGAAGATGAGTGAACAACAACCCTTCAGGATAGGCGTACTCTGCCACGGGAGCCATGTTCCGCAATGGCAGGCGCGGTGCATCCACAACCTGCGGGAGCAGACCGGGATCGAGGTGGTCGGCATCGCGCAGGTCCCTGAACGTGGCGCGGGGCGGCGCATGCGCGATTTCTTCGAGATGCGCCTGGGAGGTGCCTTGTTCCCGAAAAGCGGCAAACCCGTCCCGCTTGAGCAAGGCATCCGTGGCCACCGTGGTCGGCATGCAGAGGATGGCGGGACCATCCAGGCGGCCTTGGAGGAATTGCACGGGAACGGAGCCCACGCCGTGCTCTCCTTCCTGTCGGCACGACCACCGCACGGATCCAGGACGCCCATTTGGAACTTCGACATCCACGGACAGGACCTTGGGCCCAGCGGCATCCCACGGTTCCGGGCGTGGATGCTGCGTGAGCAGCCCGTGACCGTGGACCTCCGCAGCAGCGATGGGCGCATGACACGCGCCGTGTTCAATGACCGCGCAGCAGGCGGAGGGATGGACATGGACATGGTGATGTTCGGTGCGGCCTGGCTGCCGGTGGAAATGAGCCGTGGTGCGCTGAGCCCGGAACCGCCCGCTCAAGCGCCGATGGAACGGACCGAAGCACCGTCCCTGCCCCTGCTCCTGTTCCGGTGGCTCGGCATCGAGCTCCGGAACACCTTCGCAGGCCGTCGTCGCAGCGCCATTCCCGGAGAATGGAACGTGGGCGTCTATCCGCATCCGATCACCGATCTGTTGAAGGATGAGGGGAACACCAATGTGCGCTGGCTCAACAGTCCATCGCCCGGCGGTCACCGATCGGAACCCTTTGGGTATACGGCTTCCGATGGCCAGCTCAACGTGCTATATCGGAAGGGCGAGGGGGTGCACTCGGCGGATGTCATCGCGCGGGTGCGACCGCGGAACGATGGCATCCTCAAACGATCACGCACCATGCTCTCCACGGTGGCCGACCTGGGTTACCCCTTCGTGGTCGAGCGGCCTGATGGCACGTACGTATTGATCAGCTACCTCCACCAACAGCGCACGGAGCTCTTCCGCGTGGCCGAGGACAATGATGCGCTGGACCATGTGAAGACCTTGCTCGAACGGGCAGTCGTGAACCCCACGTGCGTGGAACACGAGGGTCGCTGGTGGCTCTTCGGAACGGACCCCGATGCTCCTGACGGCGTTCTCCATGCCTTCCACGCACCGCGCTTCGACGGGCCCTACCTGCCCCATCGGCATGACCCCGTGAAGATGTCCGGTTCCGGCTGCCGACCGGCCGGCACCTTCTTCCGCCACGAAGGCTCGCTCTGGCGGCCTTCCGTGGACAACACCGACCCCTTGGCGCTTGGTGTCATCTTCAATCGGGTGATCCACCTCGACCCGGACCGATACGAGGAGGAGGCCCGGCACACCTTGACAGGATTCCCGCGCACCACCTACAACAAGGGCGTGCGGACGGTATGCGCCCTGGGCGACATCACGCTGGTCGATGGCATTCGTCCAGCGCCGGAAGCCAGGGAAATGGAGGCCGCGGACAGCGGATCCGTGCGAAGGCCCAAGGAATACCTCGAAGAATGATCCGACCGGTGATCGGCACGGTGGCCGCGCGGGTGGTCATCACGGCAGCCAACCTGCTGGTGGTGGCGCTGGCCGGCCAGACCCTTGGGACGGAAGGTCTTGGCGTGATCAGCCTGCTGGTGCTCGGGATCACCCTCATCCTTGTTCTGGCGCATGTGGTGGGCGGGGGTGGGTTGGTCTATCTCGTCCCCCGTCTGGGTGTGCGATCGGTCCTGCTACCATCCTACGGCTGGGCTTTGTCATCCGCCGCCATCGCCTACGCACTTGCGCAGTTCGTTCCCCTGGCTCCGGAAGGCACCGGCATCCACCTGGTGGCACTGGCCTTCCTCCAGGCGCTCAACAGCATCCACCTGAACATCCTCGTTGGCCAGGAGCGCATTGGCCTGCAGAACGGCATCCTCGTCATACAGAACGTGGTGCAACTCCTTGGCTTCGGCACCCTGCTGGCATGGAACGGCGCGGACCTGATGGACTACATCGCAGCCACCTACATCGCCCACGGCCTCACTGTGCTGGTATCCGGCTGGTTCACCTGGCGGACGGCGGTGCACGGGACCTTCGCACCGACCACCGGGAACTTCCGGGCCTTGGTGAAGCAGGGCGGCTATGGCCAGCTGGCCAACCTGGCGCAGTTGCTCAACTATCGCGCGGCCTATTACCTGATCGAGCTGTTCCGCGGCACCGCAGCGTTGGGTGTGTACAGCGTGGCCATGCAATTGGCCGAAGGGTCCTGGCTGGTGCCGAAGAGCATTGGCGGCGTTCTATACAGCAAGGTGAGCAACATGGAAGCGCAGCGCCGGCAGGTGCAGGCGACCTTGATCCTGTTCAAAGTGGCACTGGTGTTCGGCGCCTGTTGTGCGCTGGCACTGATCCTTCTTCCAGACGCCCTGTTCACCGCCATCTTCGGGAACGAGGTGCGTGGCCTGCGCCCCCTGCTCCTGCTGGTGGCACCGGGGCTGGTGGCGATGTCCGGATCGCAGGTCCTCAGCCATTACCTCAGTGGCACAGGGAGGATCCGTCACAACCTCATCGGCAGTGTTCTGGGATTGGTGATCACGGCATTCGCGGGCTGGGCCTTGATCCGTGCGCACGGTTCGTTGGGCGCCGCAGCGACCGCGACGTTGGCGTATACGACCAGCTTGACCTACCAGGTGATCGTCTTCCTCGGTATCACGAAGCTCCCGTTGCGCGACCTCCTGCCACGCGACCATGACGTGCGCAAGGCCCGCAAGCTCTGGCAACGGTACCGTTCCGTGCGGGCTGAACGCGGATCCTATCTTTGACCGCAGCGTCCCCCTCGCCTTCATGCAAGACCATTCGGCGGGGGCTGGTAATGGCGCATCCGATCCACGATGAAGGTCTCCGTGATCATCCCCTGCTACAATGTGGCGGACTTCATCGGGGAATGTCTGGAGAGCATCCTGGCCCAGGACCATGAGGACCTGGAAGTGATCTGTGTGGACGACGGAAGCAAGGACGACACGTCGGCGCGCATCGAAGCGATCGCGAAGGCCAGCCCACGCGGCGGCATCATCCGACTGATCCGCCAGACCAACGCAGGCGCCACCGCGGCCCGCAACCATGGCTTCCGGGAAAGCAGCGGGGCGTACATCCAGTTCATGGACGCCGACGACATCCTCCTTCCCCGGAAGATCGGCCACCAGGTGCGTCTGGCCATGAAGAACGGTGCACCGGACCTGATCGTCGGTAGTTTCCGGATCATCGATGCGGGTGGTCGGGTGATGCAGGAGCGCTACTACACCCGCAAGGGCGACTTGTGGATCCACCTCATGCGCACGGACCTGGGCAACACCATCAGCAACCTGTGGAAACGGACCATCGTGGAAGCGGTGGGCGGCTGGGATGAGGGCATGCGCAGCAGCCAGGAGTATGATCTCATGTTCCGGATCCTGCGGATCACACGGAACATCCTTTTCGACACCGAGAACTACACCATCGTGCGCAAGCGGGCCACGGGCTCCATCACGCAGACCAACCTCGGCGGCAACTGGATCCGTTACGTGGAACTGCGTACGCGCATCATCGATCACCTCAAGGACCAACGTTCACCGGCGGAGCTGGAGCAGTTCCATCAATTCCTCTTCGATTCCATCCGGGTGCTTTACGAGCATGACCCGAAGGCGGCGCTCGAATTCCATGCGAAGGAGTTGCCCAAGGGTTTCAGGCCCTCGGTGTCGCCCACCACACGCAGCACCTATCTGGCGCTCTACAACCTGCTCGGTTTCCGGAACACGCAGCGGCTCTGGTCACAGTTCCACTGGCTTACGCCATAGGGATCAGCCAAGGCCGACCAGGTCGTGTACCGCCGGTGGGCGTACCGTGGTGAAGCCCTCGCCGTAGGTCACTCCGATCAACCGGCCCATCTGACGTGCGCGGGCTTCGAGGAAAGGCAGGAAGTCCGGGTTGGAGATCGGGCTGCCAGGCTCGGTGCTGTTGGGGTCGTAGAACTGCGACGCGAAGCAACGCAGGGCCTCCTCCTTCCTGGCCCAATACGGCGTCACATCGATGATCAGATCAGGCTCCAGCCAATGGTCCTGAACGCCGTGGAGCACGGTGGTCGGTCGCCAGGCCTCCTGAACGGCGCCGTCCCGGTGGGTGCTTAGCCGCCGCAACCCACTGAGGAAACAGGCCTCGGCCACCAGCGCGGCACCGCGCCCGTGGTCCGGGTGACGGTCGCGCACGGCGTTGGTGAGCACCAGCCGTGGTCGATGCGCCCTGACGGCTTCCACCACCTTCAACAGCGCGGCCTCATCCGCACGGAAGAAGCCATCGCGCAAGCCGAGCTGGTAGCGAAAGGCCACGTCAAGCACCTTCATCGCCGCTTCGGCCTCGGCCCTGCGGATCTCCGGTGTCCCCCGTGTGCCGAGCTCACCGGCCGTAAGGTCAACAACGCCCACGCTGTGTCCCAGGGCACGGTGGTGAAGCACCGTACCCGCCATGCTGATCTCCACATCATCGGGATGTGCGGTGATGCAGAGGATGTCCACATGACCCTTCATCGTCCCTCGATCCATGCGATCACACGTTCATCGGAAGGCTCGATGCCGGACTCCAGCGACATACGCAGCAGTCCATCGGGGTCGATCAGGTACTTGTGGAAGTTCCACTTCACCTCGGTGTCCATCACCCCGTTCTGGCTCTTGTTGGCAAGCCAGTGATAGACCGGATGCTGATCCTCCCCCTTGGTGCTCACTTTGGCCATCAACGGAAAGGTGACACCGTAGTTCTTCTGGCAGAAACTGGCGATCTCCTGCTCGGTACCGGGTTCCTGTCCGCCGAAGTCGTTGCTCGGAAAGCCCAGGATCACCAGGCCCTTCTCCTTGTACGTGGCATAGAGTTCCTGCAACTGGGCGTATTGCGGGGTGTAGCCACACTCGCTGGCGGTGTTCACCACCATGATGTGCTTGCCACGGTACTGGTCAAGTTTGACGAGCTGGCCGTTGATGTCCGTGGCACTGAGATCGAAGAAGGACATGGGCGGAATGGGACGGGTGGGCTGGCCGTTCACGGGTATCGACACCGGACCGACCTGCACACGATTGAAACAGGCCGTGGCAAGCAGGGCCACGGAGATGATGGGAAGCAGGTTACGCATGTTCGAAGAACGCCGCAAAGTTCTGCAATGTTCGGCGTCCTCACGGTCCGGCACGGCAACACCTGCTGATCGTCACCTTTTCCGAAGGATCACGTAGAAGCGCACATGCGCGCTACCGTCAGCCTCTGCCTGCTCTCCATCACCTGCCTGTTCACCGTCGGCACCACCGGCGCGCAGGACAACGTGGTGATCGCCGATATCGCCCAAATGGTGCGCAAGCCGGACATGGCCCAGGATCCCGCCATCCGTTCCGGCATGCAGGCGGCGGGCGTGGCCGAAGACAAGGCCCGGCAGGTGCTCACCCTGGGCAAGGCCCAGAACCTGCCAGCGGGCCTGCGAACGGACAGTGCCCTCGCAGCCAACACCGCCGCCGTGCGCAACTACAACGCCCACAAGGTGTGCAGCTACGCCGATGAAGGAGGGCCGAAAGTGCTGGTGCAGGTGCCAGCGGCCGAGAACTATCACATGCCCGAGGAATTGCGCAGCCGGGAGGACATGTACCTGGTGCTGCCCGAAGCGGCAGTGGCCACGGCCCTGATGGACGCCCAACGACCGAAGCCGAGCAAGGGCCCCAGCTGGCGCCGCATGCGCGAGGCGCGCATCACCACGCCTGATGGTCTTTATGCGACCTACGACCTGGGCACCGACAGCACGATCCTGGCGAAACTTGCCAGCAATGGCATGAGCCAGGCCGAGATCGAGGCGGTGATCTTCCGCAGCCATGAACGCAACTGGCCCGACGGTATCGACGCGTTCGAACGCCGGTACCCGAGGCTGGAACGTTTCAAGAAGTACAAGGCCTATCAGGCAGCCACCTGGGAGGACAAGGTGCTGCTGGTGGTGCCGGTGGACGGCAACAAACGACAGCCCGTGGGCATGCGCCCGCACCTGGACATCTACATGGTGTATGCGAAGAGCGCAGTGGAAGTGAAGGCGAAGAAGTAGAAGCCATCCCAACACGGTTCTTGTTCGCAGCACGGGACCATGTTGAGAAGGCCTCAGGCCGGTTCCATATCGCAACAACGGAGCGGACGACCCGATCGCGCCACATGGGAACGGCCATTGACGCGGCCACCCTACATTCGGGTCCGTGAGCGGTCCACGGATCACCCAGGTGCTTCCTGAACTCGTGCGCGAGGGCATCATCAGCGCTGCGCAGGCTGAGCTCATCCGTGTACGTTACGGCACCGATACGGAACGAGGCGGTGGCCGGCTCCTGCTGGTCTTCGCGATCCTGGGAAGCCTGCTCGTGGGCCTTGGCATCCTGCTCATCATCGCCCACAACTGGGATGACCTGAGCCGCGGCACACGCACGGTGCTCGCCTTCTTACCTGTCCTCCTGGGTCAGGGCCTCGTGCTGTACGGCCTGGTGCGAAGGCCCGATGTGGTCGCTTGGCGCGAAGGAAGTGCCGTGCTGCTGGCCTGTGGTCTCTGTGCCTGTGTCTCGCTCATCGCCCAGATCCACCACATCGGTGGAGGGCTGGACGGCTACCTGCTCACGTGCTCCCTGTTGATCCTGCCCTTGCTCTACCTGCCGGGTTCCTTTTGCGTGGCACTGATCTACCTGGCCATGATCACCTGGCAGGCCTGGATCGTGCGCTTCGAGCACTTCAGCGCGTCGGACCGGCCCTGGTGGTTCCTGCTGCTACTGCTTGCGGCCCTTCCCTATTATCTCCGTCAAGGGCGGCAAAGAGGCACGAGCACGGTGTTCTGGTGGTTGAGCCTCTTCATGGCGCTGAGCGTGGGCATCGGCAGCCAGCTCTTCTATGTGGACTGGACACATGCGCACGCGCTCGGCGTGGTGGCCCTGGCAGGCGTCTTCACACTGGTCCCCTGGCTGCATGGTGTAAGCGGGTCGCGCACGTGGCCCTGGGTGCTTGTGGGTGGAGCGACCATGCTCATCACCTTCTGCGTGTTCAGCTTCCGCCCCATCTGGGAGGGCATGGATGCGGAGGAACGGGCCGACTGGCCGCTGATCGCCGCCTACACCGCGGTCGGTATCATCGCATACCTCCTTTCCCTGCGCGTTCGGCGACCCTTTGAGCAATGGCCCTATCCGGAAGGGCTGGCCCTGTTCCTGATCAGCTTCCTCGTGGGCATCTTCTCCCCCGCGCTGGCCGCCATTCTTGTGAACATCGCACTGCTCGTGCTTGGGGTGTTCACAGTGGTACACGGCACGGAACGCGGCTCCCTGCGGCGGATGAACCTTGGGTTGACGATCCTGAGCGCCACGATCTTCATGCGCTTCTTCGACAGCGATCTCAACTTCGTGGTGCGCGGCCTGCTCTTCATAGGCGTGGGCTGCGGCTTCCTCTTCATGAACCTGCGCATGGTGCGCCAGCGCAACAAGCAGGATCATGCGGCGTAGGGCGATCCTCTTCGGCGTGGTTGCGGTGGCCCAGTTGGCGGTGCCAGCGTGGATGCTCATTGGTCACGAACGCGTGCGCAGTGATGGCGCCGTGTTCCTGTTCAAGACGGCTCCCGTCGATCCGCGCGACCCATTCCGTGGTGAATACGTGCGCTTGAACTTCGAGGCCGAGCAGGGTGCATGGAGGGCACCGGATGCCGGAACGATGGCGTACGGACAACGGAAAGCCTTCGCCCTGCTGGACACCGACACCGCGGGATATGCGCGCATCACCAAGTTGGTGGAGCATGCCCCGGACCAAGGCTCCTACCTGCCGGTCCGTTACTGGTCCATCGGAGAAGAAGGCACCGTGAGCACGTTGGAGCTTCCTTTCGATCGTTATTACCTCGAGGAAGGAGATGGACCCAAGACCGAGGAATTGCTGGCGCCGGACTGGAGCAACGGTACACCATCCACGCCGCTGCCGGCCCATGCGGTGGTCCGGATCCTGGAAGGTCAAGCGATCATCACGGACCTGGTCGTGGGCGAGCGGTCCATCCATGACTGGTTGAAGGATCCGCCGACGGAGGTTCCTGCAGCTGCTACTTCGGCACCAACTGGATCGTGAATTCGTGGGCGCTTTCCCCGGGTTCCACGGTCACCAGGTGAACGAAAGGTTCGTAACCGTTCTCGCTCACCCGCAGCTCCACTTCCCCGGTGGTCCGCACGAAGAAGGCGTATTTCCCCGCGTTGTTCGTCTGGTTCACCGCCTGCAGCTCCCCTTGCGCGTCGTACCATTCAACGAGCGCTTCCAGCACGGGCAGGCCTGACGCCGCGTCCACCACCACCCCGTGGACCTGTAGGTGCAGCGTATCCTGGGCCATGGATGGATCGACACTTGCGGCGAACGGCAATAGGAACAGGATGGGGGCAGCCTTCATGGTCAGGGGACCCTGGTGGGTGTCGAAGTGATGAGGATATCCTCCCGCACAGCCAACACCGCGCCGATCGATGCCATCACCGGGGCCAGCATCACCCCTGCAAGAGGCAGTTTCATCAACAGGCTGAAGAGCGCCCCGTTCGCCAGCACCGCGCCCGAACGGTCGTTCACGGCTTTCACGCTCTCCCCGATGCGCATGCGCCGGCGTTCGAAGACGTAATCGAACATGCTGAACCCGTAGAAGTAAGCAGAGACGGCGAAGAGCAGGATGAAGGAAACAGGCGCCAGGAGCGGCACCAGCAAGGTGAGGAACCAGATACCCACCACCAGGGCCAGTTCGAGCACGGCGTTGCGCGTGGCGACCAAGGCACCACGCACCGCGTCCCGGGCAAGTTGCGCCAGACCGAACGGAAAGCGCCGGCCGGTGAGGATCTCCTCCGTACGCTCACTGGCATAGGCCAGCAACGGTGAAAGCAGGATGAGCACGATGTACTTGTTCGCCAGGAACAGCACATAAGCCACGGCGAACTTCAGGAGGATGGCCACCCCAAGCTCACGCGCCCCGTTCAGGAAGGCCTTCACCCCGCTCCACGCGTCCTCCTCACCCGCTTCCACGGGTAGCTGAAGATGCTGGGCGATCCAGTCGCTGAGCCGGTCCACCGGCCCTTGCAGCACCGCGTATAGGCCGAAGGCCAGCAGCACCCACAGCAGCGCGGGCACCAGGAACATCCACCCCATGCGGTTGTCCAGCGCGAAGCGAAATGCCCTGAAGAAGCCGCTGAAGCCACGACCGAAGTCCCGGGTGAAGGCCATGACACAAAGATGGTCGAAGCCGGGGATGCGGTGGGTGCCGGCGAGCCATCGGCTCAAAAGCGCTCCTCTACCTTTGGACGCACATGGAATTGGACCCCCTCACCGCTATTTCGCCGATCGACGGCCGGTACCGCGAACGCACCCGCCAGTTGGCGCGCTGGTTCAGCGAACACGCCCTGATGCGCTACCGCCTCCAGGTGGAGCTGGCCTATTTCCGCTTCCTGTGCGAGATACCACTTCCGGAGCTGAAGGGTGCGCCCATGGATACCCTGACAAGCGTGGAACGCCGGATCAGCGAACTGAGTACGAGCGATGCCCAGCGCATCAAGGCGATCGAGATGGTGACCAACCATGACGTCAAGGCGATCGAATACTTCCTGAAGGAACGACTGGAGGAGGTGGGCCTTGGGGAACAGCGTGAGTTCGTGCACTTCGCGCTCACCAGCCAGGACATCAACAACACCGCCCTGCCGCTCCTCATCAAGGACTTCCTGTACGAGACCTACCTGCCGGCGATCACCGCCGTACGCGACCGCCTGCATGGCCTCGCGCTCGATTGGGCGCGCGTGCCGATGCTGGCGCGCACACACGGGCAACCCGCCTCACCCACGTACCTGGGCAAGGAGTTCCAGGTGTTCGTTGAACGGCTGGACGGCCAGGTGAAGCTCCTGCGCGAAGTGCCATTCAGCGGGAAGTTCGGTGGCGCCACCGGCAACTTCAACGCGCATCATGCCGCCTATCCCGAGTTCGACTGGGTGCAGCTCGCGGACCGTTTCGTGCTGGAGAAGCTGGGCCTCACACGGCAGCGCTTCACCACGCAGATCGACCATTACGACGACCTCGCCGCGTTGTTCGATGCCATGCGTCGGATCAACACCATCCTGATCGACCTGTCCCGTGATGTGTGGCAGTACGTCAGCCTGGACTACTTCCGACAGAAGATCAAGGCCGGCGAGATCGGCAGCAGTGCCATGCCGCACAAGGTGAACCCGATCGACTTCGAGAATGCGGAGGGCAACCTCGGCCTCGCCAACGCCTTGTTCGGGCACCTGAGCGAGAAGCTTCCGATCAGCCGCCTCCAGCGCGACCTCACGGACAGCACGGTGACGCGCAACATCGGCGTGCCGATGGCCCACACCATGGTCGCCTTGGACGCCGTACAGAAAGGACTGGGCAAGCTCCTCCTGAACCAGGCCGCGTTGGAGCGGGACCTTGATGCGCAATGGCCGGTGGTGGCCGAAGGCATCCAGACCATCCTGCGCCGTGCCGGACATCCACGACCGTATGAGAAGCTCAAGGAGCTGACACGGGGCAAGGAGCGGATCGGCCAGCAGGACATAGCCGCCTTCATCGATGGACTCGATGTGAGCGATGAGGTCCGCGCACAGCTCAAGGCCCTCACGCCACGTAACTACACCGGGATCGATCTACTGGGTCGTTGAACCGTGGCGATGCGGAGATCGACCAAGGCGTTGATCAGCGCTGGCATCCTGATCACCCTTCCGGTGCTTGCCACATGGGTCAGTGAACGCAAGTTGAACGCCAACGCGTGGGGCAGGCTGTTCGATGTGATCGAAGGAACACCTCATGTGCCCGTCGCTCTGGTGCTTGGCACCGCCGCTGGTTCGGCCTCCGGGCGACCGAACGCCTATTTCGTGAACCGGGTCCAGGCTGCAGCCGCACTGTATCATGCCGGCAAGGTGGACCACCTGTTGCTCAGTGGCGATAACGGTATCCGGGGTTACAACGAGCCGATGGACATGCGCAGGAGTCTGATGGAACTCGGTGTGGACAGCAACAGGATCACCCTGGACTTCGCGGGATTCGACACCTACGATTCCGTGGTCAGGGCGAAGAGGATCTTCGGCCAGCAGCGGCTGTTGATCGTGAGCCAGCGTTTCCACAACGAACGTGCGCTGTACATCGCACAGGCGAACGGCATCGATGCGATCGCCTTCAACGCGGCGGAGAAAAGGACCACACGAACCGCTTGGAGCTGGATCCGTGAGCGCGGGGCCCGCCTGAAGATGTGGGTGGATGTGCTGCTGAACGTGAACCCCTACTTCCTTGGCGAACCCGTCACCCTTGGCGAACAGGTGCTGCCACCCGCCGTCGGTCACGGTGGTTAGGCGACCATGATCGTGGCAGGTCATACCCACCTGCGAGGCACTTCCACCCAGGCGCCTGCCGGTGCGAACAGGACCATGCGCTTCTTCGCCGCACCGATCGCCGGGCCACAACGAACAGGAGCGAACATTCGTCGGGCTGACAGGGCTGATCGGCGGATACACCTTCTCGCGCGTCGAGCGCAACGCATGGATCGCGTCCTTTGCACGTTCTTATCCGCATGATGGTGCGGCCTTTGCAGGAGAGCGAATGCCCATCAACCCGACCAACACCCAGGATGCCCACGCTCAGAGATCTGCTTCATTGGAACCTCGCCATCGCCCTGGTCCTGTCCAGTGCCCTTGTGATCAATGAACTCCACATCCAGCGCCGGGTATCTGCGCAGCTCTTCACCGATGTAGGGTCCATCCCCTTCAACCAGGTGGCGCTCGTGCTTGGCACCCTGCCCGTGGCCCGCGACGGTGGCCCGAACCCCTTCTTCCTGGAGCGCATGGAAGCTGCCGCCGAATTGTATTGTTCCGGTCGCGTACAGCACTTGATCCTGAGCGGAGATGCGGACATCTGGGGCTACGATGAACCAGAGGAGATGCGCACGGCGCTGCTCGCAAGAGGGGTACCCGCAGCGGACATGACCCTTGACCGTGCCGGGCTGAACACCTTCGCCTCGGTGGAGCGTGCGAAGTCCGTCTTCGGCCACGAACGGTTCACGATCGTGAGCCAGGAATACCACAACGAGCGAGCCGTTTTCATCGCCGAGGAACTGGGTGCGGATGCGGTCGCGTACAACGCCACGGCACTGCCCATCCATCAGGCCAAACGATCCTGGCTGCGCGAGCGCGCCTCACGGGTGAAGATGTGGATGGACCTCGTGCTCGCGGCCCGATCACCGCTGGTCAGGACCGCCGCCTCCTTCGAGCGCTGAGCGCAACAGGCGCCCTTCAGATCCCGAATTCCACCTGGAACAGGAATGTCCAGGCATTGCCAGGGCCATCAAGTGCCATGTGCCCGCCAAGCCATCGATAGCCGGCATAGGTCTGCAGCTTGATGCGATGGCCGTTCAGGTATTTCGAGCTGCCCAGCAGCAACTCTTCCGTCCGGGCGCTCAGGCCGGACAGGTCGGCGGAAGGATCGACCACGGTGTAGCGGGTCGCGATCTCATAGAAGCTGCGCAGGCACTTGCTCAGCTGGCCGTTCACCCCTGTGCCGGTCAACACGAAGCGGACCGCACCATCCGCATTGGTGGTGATGGGATCGTTGCACCGTCGGTCGAAGTACTCACCGCTCAGGGCCCATCCCCGATACTTGAGCATGGCATCTGCGATGAGTGTGTTCATGGAGCGTGGTGCGTAGAGCTCACGCCCGAGTTGGCCGCCCGTACGAATGGCCCGATCATTCCGGCTGCAGCCCGCACCCAGGGCAAGGCGGGGCTTGGGTTCGAACGCAAGGTCGCCTTCGGAATAATCGCCCTTGTCCTGGAAGGCACCAAAGGGGAGCCACTCGACACGGCCGGTGTAGGCCAGACCGGAGCTACCAGGAGCGGCCCCACGACCATCGCCCGAGCTTACCGCACCTTTCAACTGCCATAGCTGGCGTGTGGGCAGCGGCAGGGTCCAGTACGCGAACACACCGAAATCGCGATCCAGGGTGAAGGCACCGTTGGCAATGGACCGGTCGGGGAACTGCTGGTTGCCGCTGCTGATCACGCGCTGGCGGTTGCCCGGGAGCTTGGACTGGCCGACCCCGAAGTAGAAGTGCTTGTTGAAATGGTAGTAGACCATCGCATCGCGCACGGGTTGCGGCACGTTGCCCGCGTCCACCTCCAGGTCGGCGCGGGAGAAGTTGAGCTGGATGTAGTACTGCAGGCGCCGCGACAACACATAGCCGTCCAGGCGGAGCCGCAGCCGTCGCACGCGGAAGTCGGTGGTGGCGATACCCAGATCATCGCCGCCGAGCGTTGTCACCCCCAACCGGTTCTGCATGCGGAAGCGTAGGTTGAGCAGGAACAGGCTGTCCTGTCGGATGGAGATGCCATCCTTCACCTCGATCAGCGCCCGCTCATCGATCTCCGTTTGTGCCTTCCCCCGTTCGGCGAAGGACAACAGCAGTATCACGATCAATAGGGACTTGTACCGCATTATCGTGCAATTAACCGCACCGCGGGGGAATGGCGATGGCTCATCCTCTCCGAAGTGATCGTTGGAACACGACCAGGTCATTGGCGGGTATCCGGTCCAGCCCAAGGGTCCGCATCATGGTGATCAACTGACCGCGATGCTGCGTGCCATGGTTGCAACAGTGAAGGATCATCTGCCACCGCACCTGTTCGTGGCGGT